>Ga0114939_10000720_pt1 | contig 27223 bp, 16 predicted proteins | sample AshMeaCrysSpring_FD_87196 | JGI IMG/M metagenome (GOLD analysis project Ga0114939, IMG submission 87196) | Groundwater microbial communities from Big Spring, Nevada to study Microbial Dark Matter (Phase II) - Ash Meadows Crystal Spring | ecosystem: Environmental > Aquatic > Deep subsurface >...
AGTCACCATAGCTAATCCCTAATTAACAAATATTTATTTAATTGCGCTTATAAAATTACAACAGAGAAGAATTACATGTTTCATAGAGTTGATGTCAATAAAAATTCTGTAGTTAAAGATAATACAGTTAATACTCCAGGTTTATTTGTTTCTTCAGAACCAGCAAGTCAGACTGTAATCCAACTATCTGAGGATGAAAGTCCCGTGTCAAAACCCAAACATACTAGTTTACGAACAAAAGCTGTGGCACTTGCTGTAGCTATTGGTACAATTCCAATACTCAGCATAGGAGCGATCGCCTATTACGTAGCTCACCAATCAGTGGAAAAAGAAATTGTTAATGCAAAGGAAATTAGCGCTGTTGCTTTAGCAAATAACGTTAGCAGGTTTATGGCGAGTAGATATGGGGACTTAAAAGTTCTTACTAATCAACGTATATTTGTCAACAAGCGAATCCGGGATGTGGCGACGAAAGAAGATAAAGAAGCACGGATGAATAACTTAAAAGACGCATATCAAGCTTATGACAATATTGCTGTTTTAGATTTAGATGGGAATGTGCTGTATCAAACAAAAGGAGAACCTTTATCTAATGAGAGAGACTTAGAATACTTTAAAACGGTAGTAAAGACAGACCAGTCCTATGTTACCCAACCATCCAATGCGACTGATGAAGATAATAATAAAATTTACTTAGCATCTCCTATTAAAGATAGCGAGACAAATCAAACTATATTTATTGGTAGATTTGTCATGCCAGTAAAAGCTTTGGAAGAAATAGTAAAGTCTCAAGTTGGGAAGTATGACTATAACCTGATTGATACAAATGGGAAAATATTCTTATCATCTGAAAAAAGTCATTTAGCAACAAAATCAGAACAACATTTTCCTGGTATTGAAGAACTGCATAAAAATCGTCAAGTTGATACTAAAATTTTAATTGATAAAAAAGATAATGTTGAAGAATTTGTTACCTATGCTCCCTGGCAAAAAAATAAAGGCATACCAGACCTTAATTGGAAGGTCATGCTGACTGCGGATACCAATATAGCCTTTGAATCTCCTAGGAGACTACTTTTATTTCTACAATTAGGTGTTTTAGCAACTGCTACCCTTGTTGGTGTGATAGCCGCTATTGCAGCCAATAAATTGACTAAACCAATTTTAGCAGCAAGTAACACCATAAAAAAAATAGGTAAAGGAGACTTGGAAACTAGGGTGCCTGTAAAAGGTAAAGATGAATTGGCTACCTTGGGATTTAATATTAATCAAATGGCAGACCAGTTACAAGATTTACTACAACAAAAATCCACTGAAGCCGAACAATTAAAACAATTTACGAATATATTAATTGCGCTGCGTCAAGCACCAAATACAGAAGATTTATTAAATACAACAGTAACGGAAGTCAGGACTACATTAGGAGCAGACAGAGTTGTAATTTACCGAGTTAATTCCAATGGAGGTGGAGAAGTTATTGCTGAATCTGTAGCATCAAGTTTACCTCAAGCTCTTGGAGAATCAGAAGACCCATGTATCAGCCAATCACTAATAGAAGCATATAAAAACGGTCGAGTTGTAGCCGTTAATAATGTTTATGAAGCTGGATACTCATCAGAACATGTTAAATTTTTAGAAAAATTGCAAGTTTACGCTAACCTAATTACTCCTGTTGTCAAAGATAACCAGTTATTTGGATTTTTGATAGCCCATCATTGCTGGGGTCCACACCTGTGGCAAGCTGCGGAAATTAATTTTACTAGGCAGTTAGCTCTTCAGGTTGGGTTAAGTTTAGAAAGAGTTAGTTTATTAGAAACAACCCAATCATTAAAAGAATTAGCCGTCCACATGTCTGGAACCTTAGATACCAAAGAAATATACCAATTAGCTGTTCAAGATATCCGCAAGGCAATTAAGGCTGACAGGGTTGTAATTTTTCAATTTGATGAAAATTTAGATGCGATTCCTATTGCTGAATCGGTAGTCGCTGGATTTCCATGCATTATAGGTATAAAACAAAGCGATTATTGTTTAAAAGACTATATAAATAAGTATAGAACAGGTAAAACTTTGGTGATTAATAATGTTTACCAAGCTAATTTAAGTGATTGTTATTTACAACAGTTAGAGTCTTTTGCTGTGAAGTCTAATATGGTTGCCCCACTGCTTGTTGGCGATAGATTACTAGGTTTATTAATCGCAAATCAGTGTAGTAAACCTCGCACGTGGCATAAATCAGAAATTGATTTATTTGAGCAATTTGCTAGACAAGTTAGTATGGCTTTAGAAAGAGCTTCTTTATTAGAAGCTACGGAAGAAGCCCTAGAAACAGCGGAAAAAGTTTCTTTACAACAGTTACGACAAAAAGAAGCCATACAAAAACAATTGATTATGCTGTTGAATGAAATTGAAGGCGCTGCAGATGGGGATTTAACCGTGCGTGCGGATGTTACGGCTGGAGAAATTGGTACAGTTGCAGACTTTTTTAACTCGATTATAGAAAATTTAAGAGATATTGTTACCCAAGTTAAAGATACTGCATCTCAAGTCAATGGAGCTATCAACAAAAACGAAAGCGCTATTCGTCAATTGGCGGACACGGCAATTAAACAATCGGCTGAAATTAATCGTTCCTTAGAATCAGTTGATAAAATGACAACTTCTATTAAATCGGTGGCAGAAAGTGCTAGACAAGCAGCAATAGTTGCTCGCACAGCTTCCTATACAGCTGAGTCTGGCGGTACTGCAATGGATTTAACAGTAGAAAATATTTTAAGCCTGCGAGAAACAATTGGTGAAACAGCAAAAAAAGTCAAGCGCCTTGGGGAATCATCTCAACAAATTTCTCGTGTAGTTTCTTTGATTAACCAAATAGCCTTACAAACCAATCTATTGGCTATCAATGCAGGAATTGAAGCTGCCAGGGCTGGAGATGGAGGGCAAGGTTTTGCTGTTGTTGCAGAAGAAGTTGCTGCTTTAGCTGTTCGCTCTTCTGCCGCAACCCACGAAATAGAAGGAATTGTTGCTAATATTCAAATGGAAACCAATGAAGTTGTTAAAGCAATGGAATTAGGTACAACCCAAGTTGTAGAAGGTACACGTTTAGTTGGTGATACAAAACAAAGCCTACATAAAATTTTAGATGTATGTCATGAAATTGATGAGTTAGTGCAGTCAATTTCTTCTGCTACCGTATCCCAAGCACAAACATCTCAAAGTGTTACTCAGTTAATGAAAGAGGTTGCCAAAGTCTCAGAATTAACCAGCCATTCATCCAGACAGATTTCCGAATCATTACAAAAAACAGTCCACATTTCTCAGGATTTACAAACTACTGTGGGTACATTTAAAGTTAGCTAATGGCTAATGGTTAATAGCTAATAGAAGACTGGCTAATGGCTAATGGCTAATGGCTAGTGGCTATTCATGAATTTTAATAATTAATTTTTATTTACTATATCAAATAAATTATGTCACTAACAAAAGAAAGAGAAATCCAGATGCAGTTTCTGGAAGAAGCAACCGAACACTTAAATACTTTGGAATCTGTGCTTTTAGAAGTAAAAAATAGCCGCCATATTGATATCAAAAAAAATAATGCGGCTCTTCGTGCAGCACACTCGATGAAAGGTGGTGCAGCAATTATGGGTTTTCGTCATATCAGTGAACTCTCCCATCGTTTAGAAGATAATTTTAAAGTTTTAAAATCACACAAAAATTCTTTAGAAGTAGATATCGAATTACAAAGTTTACTACTATATGCTGTGGATTTAATACGCCAAATAGTAGAAAAAGAAGCTTTAAATATTCCCATATTTGATGATTGGCTAATTACAACTTGTAATCCTGTTTTTGAAAAATTACATCATGTTTTAGGAGACCCTCCATCTGAAGATGCTAGCAGTATTCTTTCTCCGGAAGATGGCATAGAAAATATAATTCCACTATTATTTAAAACTGAAGTAGAAAATAGCTTACAACGTTTAGAATCTCTTCTAGCGGAAGAAGATACTTCTGGTTTAGCCGAAGAAATTTCCATTATGGCGGCTGAATTTGGTGGTTTAGGTGAAATGCTTTCTATCGAGAGATTTGCTAGACTTTGTGAGTCTGTTACTCAATCCTTGGAAACATCGTCTAGTAATATCCAAGAAATAGGAAAATTAGCTCTACAGGCATGGCGGCGTTCCCAATTTTTGATTTTAGCAAGCGATTTTGAAAACTTACCAACTTCAATTATTGAATCAGAAGTAACCGCTGTTAATAATCCCATAGAAACAGAAACAACAGGAAGAAAAGCTGAAGAAAAATTACCTGAATTAGAAGATGTATTAGCAGGAATAACTCCTATTATATCTTCATCAAAGGTTGAAAATTCCGTATTAGAAGCTATTACAGAAGTAAATATCTCAAATCATAAAAATGAAAATCAAGAAAATACTGTTAGAGTTTCCACAAAACAATTAGAACAAATAAATGATTTATTTGGCGAACTAACTATTCAAAGAAATAGCCTCAATTTGCAAGTAGATAGATTACAAAAACTTATCCGTCAATTGGGTAAAAGAGTTAAGACTCTCGAAAGAGAAAATCATGAATTACGTATTGCTTATGACAAGGCAGATACGCAAAATAACGGAAAAAAAGAGATCCAAAATCAAGTAGAAAATCAAAAAGAATCAAACATACAGAAAAGTATATTTCATAATAATTTTGATGTCTTAGAAATGGATAGGTATAATGACTTACATTTACTATCCCAGGCTGTAATGGAAACCATAGTTCAGATCCAAGAGGTCACTACGGATATAGAAATAAGCTTAGATGATACAGACCAAGTAACAAGACATATCAATAAAACATCAAAACAGCTACAAACGGAGCTTACACATATTAGAATGCGACCGCTATCTGATTTAGTGGAGCGTTTTCCCAGGGCATTGAGGGAACTATGTGTAGAGTATGGAAAAAATGTCCAGCTAAAAGTTGAAGGTGGCAGCACTTTAATTGAGCGTAATATATTAGAAGCCTTAAATGAGCCGTTAATGCATTTACTACGTAACGCCTTTGACCACGGGATAGAGGAACCGGGCGATCGCCTAGCCAGTGGCAAACAAGAAACAGCAGTTATTGAAATCAAAGGCTTCAACCAAGGAAATAGAACAAATATAACTATTAGGGATGATGGACGCGGTATTTCCCTTGATAAAATTCGTTCTAGGGCATTCTTGATGGGTTTAGATGCCACTTTATTAGCCCAAGCAACAGATGAAGACCTATTATCTTTGATTTTTGAACCAGGATTTAGTACCTCCGACCAAGTAACTGCCCTTTCTGGGCGTGGCGTTGGGATGGATGTGGTACGCAATAATTTAAAGCAGGTTAGGGGTGACATTACAGTTGACACAAAAGCAGGACAGGGAACTACTTTTACATTATCAGTACCATTTACTTTATCTGTTGCTAGGGTATTGCTGGCAGAAAGCAATAAAATGCTAATGGCATTTCCCACAGATGCTGTTACAGAAATTTTTCTCTTGCAAAATGAGCAAATTTTTAGTATTGCCGGTAGCGAAGTTATTAACTGGCAAGGCTCAATGGTTCAACTTATTCGTCTTAGTCGTTACCTAGAATTTAACTGTCCTCGCCCGATTGGTCAATTTTTAGAAACTCCTCCTACCATTAATGCAGCCAGCATACTAATTATCAACCAAGGTAATCAATCTGTCGCATTACAAGTAGACCGGTGTTGGGGAGAAATAGAAGCTGCTATCCGCCGTGTAGAAGGTAATTTATCTCTACCGGATGGATTTAGTAGTTGTACAATCCTTGGCGATGGGCGAGTAGTCCCCCTTGTTAATATTAATGAATTACTACACTGGATTGCTAGTACACAGATTGCCTTAAATAACAATCGTTTAAAAGCTACCGAGAGTGACAGTGAAAAATCTAAAATAGAAGATATTTTCACCGATAAACGTAATATAATAGCCCCTACAGCTGGTGCTTTAGCTTCTAGCCAAAAAGGTAGCATTTTGATAGTAGATGACTCTATTAATATTAGGCGTTTTCTAGCACTGACTTTAGAGAAGGCTGGATATCGTGTAGAACAAGCAAAAGATGGTCAAGATGCGATTGAAAAGCTGGAAAGTGGCTTAGAAGTTCACGCAATGGTATGTGATATTGAAATGCCACGTCTTGATGGCTATGGTTTATTAGTTCGCCTCAAATCCCATCAGGAATTTCAGCATATACCTGTAGCTATGTTAACATCACGGAGCAGTGAGAAACATAAGCGTTTAGCTATAGAGTTAGGAGCTAAAGCTTACTTTTCCAAACCCTATAATGAGCATGAATTATTACAGACTTTAGAAGAAATGATTTTTGCTCCCTTTGAATTCTAATTCAGCCAAAATAATTTGATAAAATGGGAGTCTTTCTTTTACAAACAGGACTTACGATATTGTCACATTGTTTTTGTTTGTAGTTGGGCGCAAGCGCGCCCATATTTTTGGAGTGAAGACAGCCCAACGCGCGAACATGAGCCGCAGTGCCAGTTGCGGCTATCCCTGACAAAGCAAGGATGAAATTTAACAGTGGATTATTTTAAAAATTTTATGCTATTGTCACACAGCTTCATCCAGTGCGATTTGACTACAAGCCTTATTCATAGCTTTGTGGACTCTAGCTTCGCTGTCTAGACTTTTTTCGCAACCCATAAATACGAATAACTTTGACTATAAACTATATTTTTATAATAACTTTATATTAACAGTAAAATTACTTTTTTTAGTTATATTTAATTCTTCAACATTTAAGGTATTTACTCTCGATACATAAAAACATATATAAATAATATTGCTTCTTGGAAGGTAATTGATAAAACCAAAATACGTGAAAATTTTGTTTGAATTGATATACCTTCAAGAAATGATATTCCTTATATCTATTGAAATTTAACTCAAAACCGTGAGAATTTATTATCTAAACCTGTATTTTAGTTAGTATTATTACATAGATATAAGGAATATTATTATATTTAAGCTACAAATAGCTTAGTATTTATTTTGACTTTAAAACTTAAGCGAAAATTACTATATAGCCTTGACACAAAAAAATACAGGAGTAAAATTTATACAAACAAATCAAGTGACGTCAGGGAAAGAGTTAACCAGTTAGGTACAACCTAAATTTTCTTTTGGAGACTCTGTATCTACCGGATAACTCCGTCCCAGGTTAGTATTATGACCTAGCGATGCGATCGCTATTGATTATTGATTTTTTAATCTATATGGACCAAGACGGTAGTACTAACCTCCTCTAAGCTGGCGAGCAACCTCCCAGCGCGGGGGAGATTACTAAGGAGGTATTATGCTGACACAAGATGTTCGCAAATCATTGGCCGAGCTGACTGACTTAAACCAACTAAAATGGCGTTTAAATTGCCTGCAACCAGTGGATGCAGGAGAATATATTACCCAGTTGCCCAAAAAACAACGGGCAATTGCATTCCGATTACTCAACAAGCATCAAGCTATTGATGTTTTTGAATATTTACCATTGGATGTACAGGAAGAATTAATCAATTCCTTGCATGATGTAACAATTGCTCAAATAGTTGAAGCAATGAGTCCGGATGAAAGGGCTGAATTGTTTGACGAGTTACCTGCGATTGTTGTTAAACGACTTTTACAAGAACTTAGTCCTGAAGAACGTCAAGCAACTGCTACTATTCTCGGCTATAGGGAAGGAACAGCCGGTCGATTGATGACAACGGAATATGTTTGGTTACGGGAAGGTTTAACTGTCGGCGAAGCATTACAAAAAATTCGTCTGCAAGATGAAGATAAAGAGACTATTTATTATGCGTATATTACAGATAATAATCGTAAGTTAGTGCGTGTAGTTTCTCTGCGTCAGCTACTTTTTACTATTCCCAGTGTTTCAATTCGGGACATCGCGAGCGATAGAGTTCTCAAAGTTTATACTGAAACTCCGGAAGAAGAAGTAGCCAAAATAATGAAGCGCTATGACATCATCGCAATTCCTGTAGTGGATCGAGAAGACAGATTAGTCGGCATTATTACTATTGACGATGTAGTTGATGTTCTGGAAGAAGAGGCTACCGCTGAAATCCAAAAACTTGCTGGTGTTAGTGGTGGTGATGAGGAAGCTTTATCTCCACCTCAGGTGACAATTCGCAAACGTTTACCCTGGTTATTGGCTAATATTGTTTTGTATGTAGGTGCTGCTAGCGCGATCGCTCCATTCCAACCTGTCTTTCAAGTTGTGCCAGTTATCGCCGTTATCATGCCCATTTTATCTAATACCAGCGGTAATGTGGCTATCCAGGCTTTATCTGTAACAGTAAGAGGTTTGGGTGTGGGAGAAGTCACACCAAAAGATACTTTGAAAATTCTTCGTAAGGAAATTTTTGCCAGCATCGGAACTTCTATTAGCTTAGGTATTGCCTTGGGATTTTTATCTTTAATCTGGTCTTCATCCAACGAACGCTGGGTATCTGTAATTGCTGCATTGGTTATGGTAATCAATGTCTTTGTAGCTGCCACTCTAGGAACATTATTGCCAATGACTTTAAAGCGATTAAAGCTAGACCCTGCATTAATTAGTGGCCCGTTATTAACCACCACCTTAGATACCATTGGTTTTATGACTTTTTTATCTATGGTTAGCCTAGCGCTACGGTGTTTTAAATTATGAATTGTCAATTATAAAAAAATATCAGGTCAAGGTGCAAAGGCGCAAAGAAACTAAAAATTTCTTTGCGCCTTTTGAAATTGGCCTGATAAAAAAACCTCAACAAAAATCACAATATCCCTGAACAAATGATATGATTTGCTCTGCATCTACAATTAACAAACTCACGGAAGCCTTTTCTCGCAGCTGCGACTGACAGCAATTTATGTCTACTAGTACCTGGAACCGTCATCATATACTTTCTCTCGCTGATTTTACGACCGCTGAATACGATACTGTTTTACAGACAGCAGCAAGTTTTCAAGAAGTATTATCCCGGCGTACCAAAAAAGTACCGGCTTTACAGGGACAGGTAGTGGCGAATTTATTTTTTGAACCATCAACACGTACTCGTAGCAGTTTTGAGTTAGCAGCCAAGCGTTTATCAGCAGATACTTTAAACTTTGCAGCTTCAACTTCCTCTATGACAAAAGGAGAGACAATTCTCGATACTGCTAAAACTTATCTGGCGATGGGATGCGATATTATGGTGATTCGCCATAAAGAAGCTGGTGTCCCTAATGCGATCGCTGAAGAAATGGATAGGGAAGGACTTCATGTTAGTGTTCTTAATGCTGGTGACGGTCAACACGAACACCCATCTCAAGGACTGCTGGATTTGTTTACTATCTGTAGCCTCATAGACTCAGAAAATCCCCGTTTAGAACTTTTAAAAGATAAGAAAATTGCTGTGGTTGGCGATATTCTTCACTCACGGGTCGCTCGCTCTAACATTTGGAGTTTAACAGCTAGCGGTGCAGAAGTTCACCTTGCCGCACCATCAACTTTATTACCTAAGTGGTTTGGCGAGTATGTCAACGAAGAAACAGAGGAACCCTTAATCAAAAATCGTAAACTCTTTATTCACTGGGAATTAGAACCTGCTTTACGGGATGCTGATTTTGTAATGACTTTACGTTTACAAAAGGAGAGGATGACAGTTCATCTTTTACCTAGTTTACGGGAATATCATCAACTTTTTGGTATTACTCGCCAACGCCTGCAGTTATGTAACCCAAATGTAAAAGTAATGCATCCCGGCCCCGTAAACCGTGGTGTGGAAATTAGTTCTGATTTAATGGATGACCCAGAATTTAGCTTAATTCAAACACAAGTAACAAGCGGTGTTGCTGTCCGTATGGCACTTTTATATTTAATTGGCAGTGGTAAGGTGTAAATATAATTAATCTCTAAGCTGTATTCACCCGCTAAATAGCTGATACAGGAATATAAATAAGCGCCTTTTCTGATTAAACCCATAACACTTTACCCCTAGGAATAGATTATGCAAACGTTGCAAAATACAGTAACAGTTTTAGATTTTATTAACTCTTTAACTGAAAACAAACTTTGTGAATTACATAATGGGGTAATTGTCGAAATGGCACAACCTTCGGGACCACATGAAAATGTGACAGGTTTTTTATCTGGCGAAGTCACAGTCGAATTTAAATTGCAGAAGCTTCCTTACTTTATTGCTAGTAAAGTGTTAGTTAAGTCGAGTGATACCTCTTCAGCTTATTTACCAGATGTACTTATATTAAATAAACCTTACCTAATAAACGAACCATTATACGAGAAATATTCAACCCTATCTCAAGGCGCGTCAATTCTATTGGTAATAGAAGTAATAAGCACCAATTGGAGCGATGACTACGCATTAAAGTTTGAAGAATATAGTAATATTGGCATACCTGAATATTGGATAGTTGATTATTTAGGTTTAGGTAGTAAAGAATTTATTGGCTATCCCAAACAACCAACTATTACTGTTTGCAATCTTGAAAACAATGTTTATCAAAGAACTTTGTTTAGAAAAGGCGATCGCCTCCAATCTGCAATATTTCCATCTTTAAATTTAACTGCCCAACAGGTTTTTGATTCAGCCACCCTTTAACTTGATGATATCCCCAACCTACCCTGCATTTTCTACCTCCCTCTATCTCTTTCCAACTCATCAATAACCTTGGACACATACCATTCTTCTGACATGCCTGGAAAATGATACTTAGCTTCGTCTATTAATCTTTCAGCAATTTCCCAATAACCTCCAACCATACGCAAAAGACGTTGGCGCAATACAGCATATCTATTTTGCTTAGTCTCATTTTTGTTATTATTAATTTTATTCAAGCTATCTAAAACTTTTTGATAACTATCCCAATCCTCTTTTTCAAGATAAATACTAGATGCACGTTGATAATCATCAACAGCTTTTTGCATTTCTTCTATGTGGGTATGGGCTATACCCCGATTATAGTAAGCTTGAGCATCATTTGGATTCATTTGTAATGCTTGATTATAATCTTCTATAGCTCCATAGTAATTACCTGTACTTCTATAGGCATTACCTCTAGCTACATAAAGTAAACTATCTTCTGGTTGTATTTGTAATGCTAAATTAAAATCAGCGATCGCTCCTTGATTGTCTCCCAGGTGTAACCTGACCTTGCCCCGATTGCGGTAAACAATCGCATCATTAAAATTGAAACGTAAAGCTTGATTTAAATCTGATAGCGCCTCTCTATATCTTCCCTGTTTAAAATTCACAACCCCACGACAACAATAAGCTTTACCATCTTGAGAGTCTACTTTTAATGCCCAGTTTAAATGCTCAATAGCTTCTCTTATATCTCCTTTCTCTGCCTTTTCAATTAATTGTATAAAGTATTCAGACTCCGATTCCAGGGGTACTGAATTTGTGGAAAATGTACTTGTCGTAAGGGGGACTGAAATTTCTTTTGGTTGTAGCTGCTTTATTTTTTCCATACATAGACGACAATTTTCTGCATCTTTTTGGTGTAGATATAATTCCGCCGCTTTTTTAAAATTATTGATAGCTTCGTGTACAATTCCTGTCTTTCTTTTAATAATTCCTCTTAAGTCATAAGCCCCAGCATGATTTGGTTGCAGGGCAATAACCTTATCTATATCTACAAGGGCACTTGGTAAATTTTTTAATCCTAATCGAGCAATGGCACGAGCGTAATAAGCTTCTACACAGGTGGCATCTAACTTAATTGCTTCAGTATAATCGGAGATTCCTTGAATTACAGCCCCAGAGTCATAGTAAGCCAAACCCCTTTGGTAGTAAGCTAAGCTAAAGTATGGATTTTCCTGTAATGCAAAATTAAATTCCTCAATCGCCCCTGCATAATCCTTCCGTTTAGCTTTTTCCATTCCCATTTCATAATATGAGTTACTCATGACCTTCGCACTTACTCAGTAAATTAATATTTCAGATGGGCTTTTAAGCTTATATTTTTAAGCTTCTAATAAAAGACTTCATCTTGATTCCGACTTATTTCCAATTTTGAGCGATATTAATTTTATTCGCCACTTGTATCTAATGACAGATTATCTTTACCGCTACCCAACTTTATACCCAGGTGTACTACTTAAACGTTATAAACGTTTTTTTGCTGATGTGGAACTTTCATCTGGTGAGATAGTGACTGCCCATTGTCCCAATACTGGCCCAATGACGGGAGTTTATATCCCCGGTAATCCCGTTTTACTTTCTAAAAGCGATAACCCCAAACGCAAACTAGCTTATACTTGGGAACTGATAAAGCTAGATGACATACAACCCACTTGGGTTGGCGTCAATACAGGTTTACCTAACAAAATTATCAAACTAGCCTTAGAACAACATCTCTTTCCTGAATTAGGTAACTATAGTCAGGTTAAATCTGAAGTTGTCTATGGGAAAGATAATAAAAGTCGAGTAGATTTTGTCTTATCGGCAAATAATACCCCCTCCATTTATGTAGAAGTCAAAAATACTACTTGGGTTAATAGAAGTTTGGCTTTGTTTCCCGATACCGAAACAACTAGAGGACAGAAGCATTTACAGGAATTAATGGATTTACTTCCTGATACTAGGGCTGTGATGCTTTATTTTATTAACCGTGGTGATTCTACTGAGTTTTCCCCTGGAGATACTGCAGACCCTAAATATGGCAACCTACTTCGCCAAGCAGTGGAATTAGGTTTAGAAGTTTTACCCTGTCGATTTGATATCACACCTGAAGGAGTTCGCTATTTGGGTTTAGCCCAATTGATTCTTTAAATTTAAGTTGGGAAGTCGGGAAGGAAAATATAAGTCTAATTGTGCAATTGTTAAGAAAACCTTAAATGTAAGGAAAATTAGTAATTTCGTGAGAATCTATATAGTGTGCTTAACAAATCGTTTTAAATGGGGTCAGCAAATATAAAGGCCCTAACTATAATATCTAACAAATAAAGTGCCGTGTTTGTATTTTTGCAAGCACGGCACTTTATGTATTAGACCTCGACCGAATTTAAGCTTTGACTCTCACAGGGCAAGGCTATATTTTTTCCGGAGACATCTATTTACAACGAACAGACCATAGTAACCGTGGAACAGGCATCCTGCTTGTTTCTGTTTGAATAAAACAGGCCGGAAAGCATGTTTTTGTTTGAATAAAACAGGCATCTTACCTGTTTTTGTTTTATTCAAACAGGCAGGATGCCTGTTCCACGACTATAAATGATGACTGTAAATTTGGTTTAAAGCGGAAAATGCTAAACTTTAAATCCATGTATTATTAACACGTCAAGCATTAGATTTAAATTTGCTACAGAAAAAAGAATAGAACTATGAGCAAAGGCACCTTATTTGATAAAGTTTGGGATTTACACACAGTAGGTATACTTCCTTCAGGGCAAACACAACTATTCATTGGGCTGCATTTAATTCATGAAGTTACCAGCCCCCAAGCCTTTGCCATGTTAAGGGAACGAGGGCTAAAAGTGATGTTCCCGGAACGAACTGTTGCGACTGTAGACCATATTGTCCCAACAACTAACCAAGCACGTCCCTTTGTTGATATTTTGGCAGAGGAAATGATGCAGTCGCTGGAAAAAAATTGCCAGGATAATGGTATTAAATTCCATAACATAGGTTCTGGAAACCAGGGAATTGTTCATGTTATAGCACCAGAGCAAGGATTAACCCAGCCAGGTATGACCATCGCCTGTGGAGATAGTCACACTTCTACTCATGGAGCATTTGGAGCGATCGCCTTTGGAATTGGCACAAGTCAAGTTCGAGATGTATTAGCTTCCCAAACCCTTTCCCTGTCTAAACTCAAAGTTAGAAAAATAGAAGTTAACGGTAGCTTAAAATCTGGAGTTTATGCCAAAGATGTAGTCCTCCATATTATCCGCACTTTGGGAGTCAAAGGTGGTGTAGGTTATGCCTATGAATTTGCTGGCACCACTTTTGAGCAAATGAGTATGGAAGAAAGAATGACCGTTTGTAACATGTCTATTGAAGGGGGCGCCCGTTGCGGTTATGTTAACCCAGACAAAGTTACCTACGAATATCTCAAAGGAAAAGATTTTGCCCCCAAGGGAGAAAATTGGGATAAAGCTGTAGCTTGGTGGGAATCTCTTCGTAGCAATGAATCAGCCGAATACGATGATGTCGTAGTATTTGATGCTGCTGACATTCCCCCCACAATTACTTGGGGTATTACTCCCAGCCAAGGAATTGGTATTGACCAATTTGTACCCACATCCGAACAGTTACCCGAAGAAGATAGATTTGTAGCACAAGAAGCTTACCAATACATGGATTTAGCCCCAGGTCAGGCAATAAAAGGGACTAAAATTGATGTCTGTTTTATTGGTAGTTGTACAAATGGACGCATTAGCGATTTACGCGAAGCTGCCAAAGTTGCAAAAGGTCGTCATGTAGCAAACAGCGTCAAAGCTTTTGTTGTTCCTGGTTCAGAAAGGGTTAAAAAAGAAGCAGAAGCAGAAGGATTGCATCAGATTTTCCAAGAAGCTGGCTTTGAATGGCGCGAACCCGGTTGCTCCATGTGTCTTGCCATGAACCCAGACAAATTAGAAGACCGCCAAATTAGCGCCTCTTCCTCTAACCGTAACTTTAAAGGAAGACAAGGTTCAGCCAGCGGTCGCACTTTACTAATGAGTCCTGCTATGGTTGCCGCTGCTGCCATTAAAGGTGAAGTTTCTGATGTTAGAGATTTATTGAATTAAATTGAGGTAAGGAAAAAGTTAACCTATGGTGAGTGAAGTAAAAATAGTATCCGGTCAAGGTATTCCTTTAATCGGTAATGACATTGATACCGACCGAATTATCCCTGCGCGTTTTTTACGTTGCGTCACCTTTGATGGCTTAGGGGAACATGCTTTTGCCGATGATCGTAAAGCACTCAATGGGCAGCACGCCTTTGACCAAGCTAAATATCAAAGTGCAAATATTTTAATCGTAAATCGTAATTTTGGTTGCGGTTCATCGCGGGAACACGCACCTCAAGCGATAGCCAAATGGGGTATAAATCTTCTCATTGGTGAGAGTTTTGCTGAAATATTTTTTGGTAATTGTGTTGCCATTGGCATTCCTTGTTTAACAGCAGATGCCGATACAACTCAAAAATTACAGGAAATATTAACAGCTAATCCCCAGACTGTAATTACAGTCAACTTGGAAACCATGCAAGTCCAATGCGGTAATTTGACAGCTACTGTTTCCATGAGTGAAGGAGCTAGAAATATGTTTATTTCTGGTAGTTGGGATGCTTGTGGCCAGTTAGTCTCCCAAGGGAAACAAATAAAAGAGACTGCTGGTAAATTACCTTATATTAATTGGAGTTTAGCAACAGTTTAGCTTTATTGCCATAAGTTTAAATCTGTATGAGTGGAACAGGCATCCTGCCTGTTTCTTTGCAAATAAAACATTTTTCTCAACTACTTTAAATCTGTATGAGTGGAACAGGCATCCTGCCTGTTTCTTTGCAAATAAAACATTTTTTCATGCGGAGGTACCACGGAATGAAAATATACAATCTGTCTTTTTGTTCACCTAAGTGTTTGCTTGGCTAAGTGTTTGCTTGGCGCGATCGCGAGGAGCAAAAATTTTGAGAAAAATCTTCAAAATATCTCGCAATTACAATCCGGTTTCTCCCTGATTTTGCCTGAAAAGATAAAATAGGTATAGACAATAAAACCCCTTATACCCAAAACATTGGAAGCAAATTATGATTGCCAAAGATACCAACCATATGGGCAAAGTCACAACTACCATCACTATCAGTAATAGAGAAGATCAAATTTTGGCCAAACGTGGAATTATTTCTGAAAAAGAAGTCCGTTGCATTACCATTGATGATGTCCTAGTAGATACTGGAGCCACAACTTTATGTTTACCTCCAAAAATAATTGCACAATTAGGACTGGAACTATCCAGAGAAGTTAGTGTTGCAACGGCAACAGGTGTAGCTAAAGCTAGGATATTTGATGATGCTAGAATCCTTATAGGCGAACGCGAAGGTACTTTCGAGTGCTTAGAATTACCAGGAGGTGCGGAACCCTTAATCGGTGTTATCCCCTTGGAAGCTTTAGGTTTAGAACCCGATTTAAAAAATCAGAAGTTAAAAGTTTTACCCAGCGATACAGCCGAAACTTATTTAACTATTCTATAAAAATTGTTTGATAATAAAGAATTGCGTCAAAAAATAACGTTAGCTTTTCAAGCTAAGGCATTCTAGATTATTAACAACATGGCAAAGACTGAAAAAATCAATTTTACTACCCCCAGCGGCTTTCCTGAGTTTCTACCTGGTGAAAAGCGTCTCGAACAATATTTGCTTGATACCATACGTAAAGTCTACGAAAGCTACGGTTTTACTCCCATCGAAACACCAGCAGTCGAGCGTTTAGAAGTTTTGCAGGCAAAGGGAAATCAAGGCGATAATATTATTTACGGTATCAGCCCAATTCTACCGCCTAACCGTCAAGCAGAAAAAGAAAAGTCTGGTAAAGATACTAGTAAAGATAAAAGTGAAGACACAGGTTCCGAAGCAAGGGCTTTAAAATTTGACCAAACAGTTCCCCTTGCGGCTTACATTGCACGTCATTTAAATGAGTTAACATTTCCTTTTGCTCGTTATCAAATGGATATGGTGTTTCGTGGTGAACGTGCAAAAGATGGTCGTTTCCGTCAGTTTCGCCAATGTGATATAGATGTTGTTGGACGTAAAGAATTAAGTTTACTTTATGATGCCCAAATGCCTGCAATTATATCACAGATTTTTGACGCTGTTAATATTGGAGATTTCTTAATCCGTATTAATAATCGTAAAATTCTCATTGGTTTCTTTCAGTCTGTTGGTATTGAGGCAAGTAAAATTAAAAGCTGTATTGCTATTGTTGATACCATTGAAAAAGTTGGTGAAGCTAAAGTTAAGCAGCAATTTAATCAAGAAGGTATTTCCATAGAAATTGCAGAAAAAATTATTACATTTATTAATATCAAAGGCTCCGTAGATGAAGTATTAGATAAACTAAATTATCTCTGTCAAAATACAACTGATGGAGAACAATTAAAACTTGGTGTCAAAGAAATAGAAACAGTTATTACAGGTATTCGCAACTTAGGAGTTCCAGAAAATCGTTATTGCATAGATTTATCAATTGCTCGCGGTCTTGATTATTATACAGGTACTGTATATGAAACTACCCTCCTAGGACATGAGGCTTTAGGTAGTATTTGTTCTGGTGGCAGATATGAAGAATTAGTCGGAGTATTTTTAGGTGAAAAAATGCCAGGAGTTGGAATTTCTATTGGTATCACTCGTTTGATGAGTCGATTATTAAAAGCTGGAATTTTAAACACCTTAGCCCCTACTCCAACTCAGGTTATGTTATTAAATATGCAATCTGATTTAATGTCTACTTACTTACAAGTCTCTCAACAATTACGTAAAGCAGGTATTAATGTAGTCACAAACTTTGAACAGCGACAGATAGGTAAACAATTTCAACAAGCAGAAAAACAGGGAATTCCACTTTGTGTAATTATTGGTGCTGATGAAGCAACTGCTAAAAAAGCTGCACTTAAAGATTTAAGAACAAGAGAACAAATAGAAGTTTCTTTTGATAACTTAGTCGAGGAAATTAAGCGTCGCTTAAATTAAAAATAATCATCAGAAATAGGACTTAGGCAAATGAATATTATGTGTGATTTGGACGCCATATCCTGGAGACCATACATGTACTCATATCTTTAGTCCTTACATTCAAAATACGGCGTTGCCTAAGAGGTTGTTTTAAAAGTCTAATATCGTTTCCGTTTACATCTGAATTATAAAAGCTCTCCTATACCCTATGGTATATACTTTAAATCATTCCGATGCGAACGGATTTGATATAATTTATTACTAGTTTTGGCATATTATATTCACCCAATACTTTTCAAACATCCTCTAGTTTATCTAACGATTCAGTTAGACTTGGAGGTAAAGTTTTATCTGAAATTTTCTGTCTCAGCAAATCACGGAAATAAATTTAGTTATAACAATACTTGTAGTCACTATATTTTTGATTCAAAAAACAAAATGTAAACTTGGGCTTGTTTCAGTAAATTTTAGATGATTCTAAGGGTGGAGTTACTGTTACAGGACTTACGCAAAACAACGATTTTCTGTCATTAGTCGCGTAACAAAGTGAAGTTTACCGAAGGTTGCCGAAGGCTAGAATCTCGAACTATGCTTGAATAACCTCAGTTTAATGAAATACGACTATCAATCCTTTGCGTAAGTCCTGTTTATTAAGGAATTATACTCTAATGCGAATAATATCGTTATATTAAAATAATTATATTATCTTAATATTTTCTTTTATCAAGGCAAAAAGCACCAAAATCAGCTTTTTAGCAGAAAATTTTATTATCTTTTTTATAAATAAAAATTATTGCATATCCGTCTTTGGATAGATGTAAATAAATAAAAATCGTTTGTTATAGTGTAATCAACAAAGCAAACAAATACTTTAATACTCACTGGAGGTGAGTCTTTAAGGTTCAACTCACTAAAGTTGCAATTATGCGACACAGCGGTGAGTGTTGATTCTGAATATAAAGGTTAAAAATTTTTACCTTTAATTTTTTACCTTTATTTCAATAGAAGTTCGAGGTCGAACTTCGGACAACAGAACCATACAACCTATGAAAATAGCTCAAGTTGCTCCACTATGGGAAAGAGTTCCTCCTGTTACCTACGGAGGAATTGAGTTGGTAGTAAGTCGTTTGACCAATGAATTAGTGCGAAGAGGTCACGATGTTACGCTATTTGCCTCAGGCGATTCCCAAACTCTAGCTCGTTTAGAACCACTTAGTTCTCGTGCGTTGCGCTTAGATTCAGATGTAAAAGAGGCGATAATGTATGAATTATTGGAATCCAGCGAAGTATATCAAAGGGCAGCAGAGTTTGATATTATTCACTCCCATATTGGAGTCTGGTCTTTAGCATTAGCTGGTTTAACTTCTACGCCGACTGTTCATACTCTACATGGCGTCTTTACTCGCGATAACGCTAGGGTTTTTAATTATCACAAAACGCAACCATATATAAGCATTAGTAATGCTCAGCGTAAGTTAGATTTAAATTATGCTAGCACTGTTTACAACGGCATTTCTCTTGATGATTTTTCTTTTGTAGTTAAACCAGAAGAACCTCGTTATCTTGCATTTTTAGGAAGATTTTCACCAGAAAAAGGCCCGCATCATGCAATTCATATTGCCAAGCAAACGGGTTTGCGGCTAAAAATGGCAGGGAAAGTAGATGTTGTAGACGTTGAATTTTTTGAAAAAGAAATTAAGCCTCATATTGACGGTAAGCAAATAGAGTTTTTGGGTGAAGTAAACACTGCTGAAAAAGCAGAACTTTTAGGAAATGCTGCCATAACTTTATTTCCCATTACTTGGGAAGAACCCTTTGGATTAGTGATGATTGAATCAATGGCAAGTGGTACACCTGTCATTGGGATGAACATGGGTTCAGTACCAGAAGTTATTGCTCATGGCGAGACAGGTTTTATTTGTCAAAGCTATGAAGAAATGGCACAAATGGTTCCCAAAGCTTTGGAACTTAGTCGTCATAAATGTCGAGAACATGTAGCCAACAAATTTAGCGTTAAGCAAATGGTGGATGGTTACGAGGCAGTTTATGAGAAAATAATTGGCGTTCGTCAACAGAGGAATTGGTATCTTCAAGCTCTCAAATCATCCTTAGAATCATTGACTGCTTTAAGGCGTTAGTTTATCGCCGATGAATAGGTTTTGAAAAAAGGAGAATAAAAATAGATGAGCCATAATAATTTTAATAATTGTGCTTGTTGCGGTGGAGGTTCTCTACTAAGACATATTCGTTCTCGCCAAATTTATTGGTATTGTACGAATTGCAGACAGGAAGTGCCTTCCTTAACTAGTAGTGAGTTAATCAAAGCTGATGTTATTGATATTAACTCTCTAGAAAAACAGGTTCAAGGTGTTAGCCCAGAGGGCGCGTCACATTCCTCTTTTAATTCTCAAATTCCTCCTTTATTAACAGCTTAAATTACATGGAAAATCAGCGTTCAAGATGATTTTTAGTATCTAATAATATAGATAAGGACATCATCGAGACGATACCCGTGCATCGCTATACAAACAAAACCTCCTTCAGGGAGTTTTATTTGTATATTCCTACCCTTCTAGGGTAGGTGCATGATATCAACGTTGATGCATGATATCAAATAGGTGGTATTCCATAAAAAATATGATGGGTATTTGTGGAACAGGCATCCTGCCTGTTTTATTAAGATAACAGGCAGGATGCTTGTTTTATTAAGATAACAGGCAGGATGCCTGTTCCACGGCTGCTAAAAACCCATCAGACTTTAGGAGTCAGATAAAAAACCTTCCAACCAAGCTTTATCTTCATCAGATAACTTAGGGCTGTAATTCTCTCTATAATTAATAGCTAATTCAAATCTTGCTCGGTCATATACTCTATGCAACAAAGGCTGTAATTCATCAGCGATCGCTACAATCATGCGACTGTGAAATTCTGACCATAATTCCGGATTTTCCAGATAAGGGTTCATCCCCGGTAAGGTCCAAGGCATGGTCAAGACTTGAATAAACAACTATTTTTATCTTAAAGCCATTACATAAAACGACAAGGGAGAAGCAAAGGCATAAAGCCCAAAGGACACCTCATTAGACTTGTCATGTAAAATGACTTAAAAATAAATTTCTCAAAAACAAATTTATTGGTGTCTTAAAATACTTGGAAAAAACTCTCACCTCTGGATTTATCTGTATATAAATACTTAATTAAGACAAAATAGGTATCTAAAAAAACAAACTTTTCTCCACCTCCCAGACCCTTCGTTTCGCTCGCCTCTTTCTACCTCTTTCTACCAGGGACTACCAATTAAAGTAAAACCAGCCCAATAAAAGGGATGAAGTAAATTTTGATTTTCAACATCGGCTAATTCTTTTGGTAAATTCACACCCTTTGGCATTGTTGAAGTGTATAGCTTGCCTTTATTAATACTAATGTACCCTTTTAACATAGCTATCTGCGATCGCCTGAGTGCTTCAGCTTTAATTGTGATATCCAGATTGCTTAACTGGCTATAAAAATCGACCATTAAACCTAAAGTTCCCTCATCACTAACATCCCACAAACTAGCAATTACAGTTTTGGCACCAGACTGTGCAGCTAATCCAGCAAAACCCAATTCAGCTTGCTCGTTTCCTAAAGCTGTACTGCAGGTACTTAAAACCATTAATTCAACGGGGGGAGTATTTAATCTGAGTTTTCTAATCTCATCTAGTTTTAATTTTTTATCCCAAAATTGTATATAAGATTCTCCAATATTACCGGGCTTAAATTCACTGTGAGTGGCAATGTGTAAAATTCCAAAGGGATATTGACGGCGTTGGGATAGAAAATTCCCAATGGTAAACTGTTCGTTAAGTAAATAATGCCCTTGCCATATCCCTTGGGTAATTAATGATAACTCTGTGGGGACAGCAGGGAGTGAATTTTTTCCTTTAAATTGAGAGGCGCCCATTGCTAATAATTTAGTTTTTTTAATATTCGAGTAACTTGTATCGGTTAAGTTTAAACTTGGACTTAAACCAATACTAAATTTTTCTACTAAAAATTGCTTGCCATCATAAAGGGCTGCTAACGCTACAGACCTTAGTCCCTTATCTGATATAAATAGTAAATTATTAATATTTTGCTTTTTTAAGTCTTCTTCTAATGATGATATAAACCACTTATAAAGTTGTTGAGACGGCTCTAGATAATCTTCCGTAGTGCGGTCTGTGACGGTTCGATGAAAATGATTCACTGTCTCCATAACCCTGGCACGTGTTATATTATATAGAACTTTGCGAATTGGTTTATTTTTTCCTGTTACGATAATTAACTCCAAGTGGTCATTATCTTTCTCTATTGAATTTTTACCTAAAGTTGGTACAAAAGTCAGATAAATAAAAGCAGAGTTTATTCCGGTCTGGACTTGAATTTTTCTTAATATTCGACTTGCTTCTTGAATGCCAATATTTGAAGATTGAGAAGATAATCCTAAATGTTCTCGAAATTCTTCACTAAATTTATTGTCAATTCTTTTGATTTCCAAATCAACATCAACTGCCTTTGCTAATTCGATGGTTGGTGTTAATTTTGGAGAAGTATAAATAGTTGTATCAACATCTCTAGTAATATCTGTATCAACATGAACTATTGGTATTTCTGGAGTTGGGTTAGGGTTATCTGGTATTGGGTTTGGAGGTGGAGTTAATATGGTGGAGTCAAAAGCTGTAATCAGGTTAATTTGATTAGGTGAATTACCTTGAGAGTAAAAGAAAGGAAAGGAATTACCAATCACTAAACGATTATCTAAACCAGTGGTAATTTCTCCTAAAGTACCATTTGTTTTAGAATTACCAATTTCAAAAGGTACTCCTACAAATCCCCCTGTATGACGAATATTTATTGAACCTCCGCTATTACTACCAGTACTTGAAATACTTGCTTTAATTCCATTTTTATCAGTAAAGGTATCTGTAGCGCGGAAAAATTTTCCCGCAGTAATATCTACATTTCCACCAATACCATTACTACCACTTTGAGCGTTAATATAGCTGACAGTTATATCTCTATTAGAATTGAGGTTGATGTTTCCGCCGTTTGTATTAATTTGGTTAGTCGTAATTTCCGGTGCATTTATTTGAACATTTCCCCCATCAGTTGTTAAAGAATTATTTAGAGTGAGATTTTGATTTGTTTTTATAGAAATATCTTTTAATGGTTGTATACTACCGATTTTTTCTAGTAAGTTTACATTATCAGCTTCAATTATTAATGAGTTACTTCCTGAAGTTAGTCCATCAAGAGTATTATTAAAAATAATAGAATTATTGCTAGATTGAAGAATGATATTATTTCCGCCAATAGTTACGGAATCCATATAATTTTGTATGCCAGTTGTTATCACACTACTATTTAATATTATTTTTCCACCTCCATCAGTAACTAAACTACCTATATTAACCGGATTATTAAATACTGTCTGACCTTGATTAAGAATAACTAAATCACCATTTTTATTACCATTAAAATTTCCTATTGTACTATTAAAGGTAATATTACCCGTACCATTTTTCAGTATAAAATTGTTACTGAATTCCAGATTTGAAAAACTTATATTAATATCTCCTCCAAGATTACTATTCCCATTACCAACGGTGTTAATTACAGAATTTGTCGCAGTCCCAATAGTAATTAAATTACCTGCACTAAGATTGATTTCTCCTCTATTTCCTGTTGTCCCATTCCCATTTGTTACCTCAGAAAAACTTTGCAAACTATTGAGAAGAGTAAGATTATTATTTGCTTGGATATTTATCTTCCCAGCATTGCCAGAAATTCCAGAGGCATTACTAGGAAAATTGACAATAGAGTTAGCAAAAATATTATCTAAAGAAATATTTTTCCCAACAACAGTAATATCCCCTGCATTTTGAGAATTAATCCCCGTAGCTATGGAATTGGTAATAATACCAACTTCAGAGTTAGATTTAACAACAACATCTCCATTGGCAGCATTAATATTCACAGTTTGCCCATTACCAGCAGAACCTGATTTACTCTCTGAAAAGGCTAATATACCATCGCCAACAAATATATTACCGTTAGCAGAAAATAGGTTTACTTCTCCTGCGTTAGCACTATTTATTGATCCTTGAGAAGCTGTAGATAAATTACCTGTGATATTAATATTATCTCTAGCTGATATCACAATAGGGGCGCCATTTCCTGAATTTCCACCAGAGGAAAAAGTGCTAACATTTCCAGCTATGGAAATACCTCCATCATTAGCCCTTAAATTTATTCCTCCTCCATTTCTTGAAGTCCCATTAAAATTATTTACAGAAAAACCTCTAATATCACCATTTACAATCAGATTGCCACGATTGGCATGAATAGAAATGCTTCCTGCATCACCTTCAGTACCCACAGAAGAACCAAATCCAGAAGCATCTATTAAACCTGTTTGAATATCACCATCTGTGGAAGTAATATCAATTGTTCCACCACTTTCTTTATTACTACTAGTACTTAGAGTTGCAGCAGTGGTATTAATATTTCTTCCGCCTAAAATAATGCCACCACCTTTAGTTGTTATCGGCTGGTTTATATTCAGATTGTTACCAGCTTGGATATTTACTAATAAGTTATTTTCTGGTGCGGAAGTTGTAATTTCTCCATTTCCAGTAATATTACCACTAGCAAATAGAAAAACCGCTGGATTCGTGGGATGTATAGTAGAATCAATGGCATTAATGTTAATTGCACCATAGGTAATATCTCCTCCAGCTGTCACCTGAATAGAAGCGCCTAAATAATCTCCTACATCATAATTTCCACCAACATTAATAATGGGGTCATATAAACTGATAAAGTTTGCCTTATCTCCATTTAAATTGCGAATACTAAAGTTCCTATCTGTTTGAAAATGAGCATCAGTGGAAATAACACCATCACTCATAAGGGTCAAATCTCCCCCACTTTGGAAAGGAGATGGAGAATTTAGGGCAAAAATATCAATTCCTTGATTTCCTTTAACGAGTAAATTTCCCCCAGTCTTTATCAAAAGCGGATTTGTCTGAGAGTCTCTTACCTCGACTTGTTTTTGTGCAAATAAATTTAAATCTCCCTCTGTCAGAATTTTACTTTCCGGCAGTTTTAAATTATTGGCTGCCGAAAGAGTCGCAGTTTTGGCTATTATTTCTTTGATGACAACATCACCTGTTGTATAGCGATCGCCCGAACTTTGTAAATTACCCCCACCTTGTAAATTAAAGGTCCCGTCGGCATTGGCTATAATCTTTGTGGCGTTATTAATATCTCCACCAGTTAATAATGGAGGAAGTGATATAGTTGGAAAATTATTATCACCACTGTGTTGAGTTTTGGAAATTGGCTTCAACTCTAAACTTAATAAACTTCCTTGCTGACTCAGACGCACTAAATTATTTTCCGGTATAGAAGCAACAGTAACTTGTCCTCCTGGCACAGATAATTTTCCACTGCTTATTACTGTCCCACCTAATAATGTTAGATTCTGCCCCTGGGCACCTGTTAAATTACCTGCATTAGTAATAGTTCCCCACTGTGGCGTAGAAAATAAAAAATTAGTAGGATTACCAACTAAAGCACTATAGTTGTTGCTGCCAATATCCTTAAATCTAAAGCCATCTCCGCTACCAAAACCAATTCCATTAGCTGTAGTCACGGTAAAATCATTTGGCACATTTAAACTAACTGAAGTACCAAAAATAACCCCCCCAGGATTCATTAAAAAGAAATTAGAATTGCCGCCAGTTACTTGGATTAAACCATTAATAATAGATGCATCACCACCAACAACCCGCGTTAGGATATTTTGGATTGAGGGGTGAGAAATAAAATTCGCAACCTCATTTTGCTTTAATCCAAATTGGCTAAAGCTGTGAAATAAATTACCACCATCACCAGAAAGTTTTCCGCCAGTAATGTTATAAATATTACTATTAATATTAATTTTTGTCTCCGTACCATCAGAAGCAGGAGTAATAGACTGAGCTTGTGATTTTGTACTGTAAATAGTAGCAACAGCAATGATTGTTACTAACTGAGCAAACTTGAATCCAGCAAGGTTCATAGATAAAATTACGACAACACATATTAAGTAAAATCCTCAACATGGTCTGATGCCCCTGCGGTATTGTCGCAATATAACTTATGACAACTTTAATTGTGTAGCGTATTTACCCAGAATTATGGAAAGTAGGTATTTTGAATTTTGAATTATCGAGGTCATTCATCCCAACATCAAAACAAAGTTTATGGTGTGTGACTTCTGGCGGATTAAGCTAATTTAAAAACTAGGCTCCTTGAAGAAATCTGGTTTTTAAGACCCGCTCTTAGACTGAAAGTCCCTGTCTAATAGCTAAAAGTCCTCTAAAAGAGGACTAAAAAATCATGTTTTTAGTGGAATATTTGTTACATATTTATATTCTTCTAGGTCTTTTTGCGTAAAGCTGCAAGATATGAGTTACTCGACAAAGATGGTGTGACAGGCGACTAAGTTGAGTTTTACTCAGCTTTAACCAACATACAATCGTTAATATATCAATAAATTGATAAGTAAAAATCTATGGTAAATCGGCGTCCTTATAGAATTAAAGCGGGGGATACATTAAGTGCTATTGCACAACGGGAATTAGGTAAAGCCAGCAATTGGCGCTTTATCGCAAAACAAAACGGAGATTCTTTTACAGAAGAGGAAGCGCGACGATTGGCCATTGGGCTAGTTATTTATTTACCAATTATTGACTCACCCAACCACAGCCAACTTAATAGTGTAGCGATGAGAGCAAGCGATCGCTGTTTAAAGTTTATTGCTGACCACGAGGGTATTTTCCTTAACTTATATAATGACCCCGCTAATCACGCCACTATTGGAATTGGTCATCTTGTTCACTTGGGACCGATAAATGGTAGTGAAATAGAAGAGTTTAAAAAAGGGATTACAAAGGAAAGGGCATTTGAAATTTTAAGGGAAGATGTCAAAAAAGCAGAAGAGGCTGTTAATAAATTAGTTAAAGTGCCGTTAAATCAAAACCAATTTGATGCCTTGGTCAGTTTTGTTTTTAATTTAGGGTCAGAAAACTTTGCATCATCCACTTTACTTAAAAAACTCAATGGTGGATTTTATGAATCTGTACCCGATGAGTTATTACGCTGGGTTTATGCTGGCGGACAAAAGTTTGCTGGTTTAGTTAATCGCAGAAGAAATGAAGGAAATTTATTTAACGCTAATGGCTAATGGCTAATGGCTAATGGCTAATGGCTAATTGATAATTGATAATGGCTAATTGATAATTGATAATGGCTAATGGCTAATGGCTAATGGCTAATGGCTAATTGATAATGGCTAATGGCTAATGGCTAATTGAGAATTAGAGAATTAGAGAATTAGAGAATTAGAGAATTAGAGAATTAGAGAATTAGAGAATTAGAGAATTGGGATTATTGTTGACTTGTTTGAATTTAACCATTCTTCTATTAGCAATTAGCAATTAGCAATTAGC
>Ga0114939_10000721_pt1 | contig 27212 bp, 27 predicted proteins | sample AshMeaCrysSpring_FD_87196 | JGI IMG/M metagenome (GOLD analysis project Ga0114939, IMG submission 87196) | Groundwater microbial communities from Big Spring, Nevada to study Microbial Dark Matter (Phase II) - Ash Meadows Crystal Spring | ecosystem: Environmental > Aquatic > Deep subsurface >...
CGTAACTGGCACATTTAAAATTCTTTCTTTGTGTGACACTTGGAACAAAATAAAACGAATTAATAGGCTTTTCAGCCTCATTCACCAATAAAAAATTGTGACAATATCGTAAGTCCTGATATTCTCAACAGAAGTAATTTGCTTAAATGCGGCAAAGAATTTAATAGCCCAGTGGAATTAAATCAGTGCTGATTGTAGTATAAAAACCTACTCTTTCTGCTTACTGCAAAGCCGCGACCTCAAAATATTAAGAATTAATTGCAATATAATTGAGAGTGATTGACAATAAGATGTTATGTCTATATTGTGGTTATTACAGGGCGCAATAAATCATTTAATACATTTCTTTAAGTGAGATGGCTGTGTTATTGCTTTCGCGGGCAGTGATTAATAAGTATTTCGCCTTCTAGAGCAGTATTGAATGTGAACCTGGTAAAAATTTTTCCTAGGTGATTGCCTGATTTGCGGTATATACAAACCGCAGTAATTTGACTTGCCTACTCAGTTTTTAACAGAGGCTTGAGTGAGTAAAGAATAAGAGTTCTCTCAAGAATTTGATAAAAGTACTACTTTCGTAAGCAATTGCAAGAAATTGCTTACGAAAATTTTAATATAATCGGAGGTAAATCTAGTAGTAATGGAACAGAATTATCAAACATCGACTTCAGCCGAATTCCCCAAACAATTAGATATCGCCAAGGTCAGCGTTTACGGTTTAAGTATTCTTTCTGCTGGAATATTTCTGTTTCTTCCATTCTTTAATCTTTTGCATCCCAGCCCTTGGCAGCGATGGATAGGGACAATTCATGGTTTTGGTTCCTTGTTGGCAACTGTTGTTGCAGTTTATACGGGGCATTTAGCTTTTCCATTGCTTCGAGGTGTGGCTAAAATTTTGCCGCAAATGCGTACTCTGACTTTTTGGTCAACTGTAATTGCTTTTTTAGGTATTGCAACAGGAAATTTAGCCTACATGCGATACCGTGCCGGAATTGAGTTTGGCGGCGCCCGTGCATGGCTAAGGGAAAATTCACCATTGGGGCAATATGTCTTAATGGAATATCACGAATTCAGCGTTTTATTTACTTTACCCATCGGAGTTGCTTGCAGTTGGATATTGTGGAAGTATGGTGATTCAATTTTAGAAAAAGAAAATCGTCCTGTTTTAACAGCTACCTGCGTTGCTTTGATGGCAATGATGTTTTTCGCAATGGGTGGTTTAGTTACCGGACTTGGAATTGCAAAAATTCATTCTTTGTAAATGAGTGGCCAATGGTTAATGGTTAATTACTAATTAAAGACTGGAACTTTGACTAATTAAATAAGAAGGGGTAAAAAAGCGGAAATATGTAACGAAAAGTAAATTTATTCCAAAGCCTCTTTTCCACAACCTTCTGACTTCCTCTCCCTACCTTGCCTCAACAATAAATATTCATACCCACTTACTTACTAATTGCTCGCCACTAAGGGTTAATAGTCAATAATTAAAAGCTAAGAATCATGACGAAACAATTATTACCTTTATCAGAACGACAAACTGAGCCTTTTTATGGTGGAATTTGGACTCAATTAAAACGTTTTCCTAAGGGTTTAGCCCAAGGTGCAAAGAAATCACCCACCGTTTCAGGTCCAGCAGCAGCGGCGTTAATTAGTGCTGGAATTGGTTGCGTAACAATGATGGTGACTCACCATTTTTCCGATGCAGATAAATCAAAGTCAATCGAAAACATTGTTTGGATGCTTGGTAGCTGGATTCCCGGAAGTCATAACCCAAGTAAACTCTGGGGAAATATCGGTAGTTATAGCGGCAAAGAGACGATGCTACTTGTGGGATGGCTTGTGAGTTGGGTAATTCTTTCTTTGCTATGGAAAGACAAACAAATTAAATCTAGAACAATATTTTTCTGGATGTTTCTCTTATTTATTGCCGCCACCGTAATGTCTTGGCATCCAATATTTCCCTATCTACCACTGACTTAAAAGAAATAAAGGAAACAAATGCATTCAAAATCAAAACCCATTCCGTCACAACAGATGCATCGCTATGTGTTTTATATGTTGGGAGTATTTCTTTTATTCACGATTTCTTTTCCTATCGCTTTTTGGCGCGTTAGTAAAGAGAAAAAGTTCGCCGATTACAACTCTCATCTTAAGTCGTTAACCCTTGAAGGTAATCCAATCAAGCCTTCAAGTCAACCTAACTCTTCACCTGTCACACCTGCTAAGTAAAAAATCTTTTCCTCGTTTTCAGTTTCTCGTTTTCAGTCAGAGACTGGAAATCCATTCATAGAGATTCATTTTCTAGATGGAATTCCCAGTCTCTGACTGGAAATGAGGAGGGATTTTATGTCTATTTTTCGTTTTCCAGTAATGACTGCTTTGGTCGTGGGTGCATTTGCTTTTCGTATATATTTTCGTGAATTTATTTTCGCAATACTAACCAACAAAGGAGTTTGAAATGGCTGCGGACAATCAGCTTAATGCACCCTTGAATCAAACAGTTTCTAATGGTGCTAGTTTGAGTACATCTAATCGCTATGCATCAGTTCTAGAAACATTGATATCTGGTTTCACTAATCGTTCCAGTGCGAATTCTGTTTTGTATTTTCAAGGTGGTAATGACGTAATTCAAGGTGGTAATAACAACAATACCATCTACGCAGGTGAAGGAATCAACATCATCACAAGTGGTAAAGGTAACGACCTGATTTACTCCGGTTCAAGTGGTGATTTTATCAATGCAGGGGATGGTCGTAATACAATTTTTGCTGGGGAAGGTAACAACCGGATTCTCTCTGGTAAAGGTAACGATTTAATCTTTGCTGGTAATGGTAACGATACCATATACAGTGGCGCAGGTAATGACACCATCTATGCTGGTGAAGGTAATAATATTATCAACGCAGGCACTGGAAATGACACAGTTTACCTCGGTAGTGGTAAAGATAAACTCATTCTAGAAGGTGGTAAAGGCTCCGTCACCGTCATTGGATTTGACGTGAAATCTGACAAACTGCGCCTAGCTGAAAGCTTGATAGGTAAATCTCTTAAGTTCACTAAGCAAGGCTCAAATACTTTAGTCATGTCAGGCTCAGACCTTGTCGCGACACTCCAAGATGTTGCATCTGGGTCACAAGCTCTATTGGATAATGGACCACTCTATCGCTATCAAGCCACTGACTTGGGTTCTCTAAGTACCAATCCTAACGGTTCTGTTAATGCAGCTTCAATCAATGACTTTGGACAAATTGTAGGGCGCTATGATACTGGTGCAACTTTTACTAACCAGAATGCAACAACCGGTGTTGTCAATGCTAATAATCTAGTGCGTCAGGGCTTCATCTGGGAAAATGGCACTTTAACTTCACTTACCAGTACTGGTGTGAAAAATGGTCAGTCTGACTTTGGTGCAGCCAATGGAGCAAGCGTAACCCTACTCACACCTAATATCAACACCATTAGCAATAATGGCGTGATTTTGGGAACAGCTGATGAAGTCCGCCAACCCATTCCCAGACCAACCGACCGCGCTCTTGTTTGGAACAAAAATGGTAACAGCTATAATCTAACCATCAATGATTTTGGTGGTCTTGAAAGCTATGCCTTTGATACAAACAATACTAACCAAATAGTTGGTCGCAATATCCTGGCATCAGGTTACGAGAAGACTATTTACATAGAGAATGGTGTTGTTAAGGAATTATCAGCACTTGGTGGTGATGGAGGCACAGCAAGAGGTATCAACAATAACGGTCAGATTGTCGGCTATGTAGATAGTGATGGCGCTCTCAATGATAGGTTTGTGAATACCGCTGTCATTTGGGAAAAAGATTCTACCGGTACATATCAACTGAAAAACTTGGGTACTTTTGGTTATGACCAAGCAACCCTGAGAGATATAAACGATGCAGGTAGCATAATTGGTTCTACCAGCAGTGGTTCCGGTACTACAGCAACTAGCACTCCGTTTATTCTCCGTAATGAGGAGTTTACAGCACTGGGAAGTTTAGGTGGTAATACTGGTTCAACCAACGGTCTCAACCAATTTGGCCAAGTAGTTGGAGCCTCTCAAATTGCCTCTGGAACTAACCATGCCTATGTTTGGAATGAAGGTGTAATGGGTGATTTGAATAACCTGGTATCTTCACCTATTACTTATAATGGTGCCGCTGTCACCTTGACTAGTGCAGTGGGTATCAACAATTTTGGTGACATTATTGCTACTGGTACTTACACTTACAAAGATGAATCTGGTGCTACTAGAACAGGAACTCGTTCTTACCAGCTAAAAGCTGTGTAATTTATTCCTAGGGGCATAGGGCTGTATGCCCTGCCCCTACATTGCATATTGGGTAACCCACACTTAGAACTAATTATCATGACCAAAAAATGAACGATGAATAAGCAAACCCACGGAAGAAGATTAAAGTATATTCATAAGCGTTCCTTTTCACCTGATCAGGAATAGCCGCAAAATAGCTCTCAAACTCTCATTTCTTCGTGACTTCGCTCCTTAGTGGTTCAATTCTTCCGTAGTTCGCGGGTAAGTCCTACTGATTATATTGATGAACTCAAAAGCCTAATTAACGAAGAGTGGAATGAAGTCTGGAAAATTGTCAGAAATAGAAGACACAATCATTTTGGTAATCAAAATAGCAGATAATCTTGTTATTTAGAGTCGGTGTAACTTTCTTAAACTTCTTTTTCGTAAATCTTCTCCCAGATACTTCAACAGGACTTACGTTTGCTACCGGGTGAGGCGAATAGCGTCATTATTGTCATAATTGGTCGTTGGTGAAATTTGGCTACAAGTTTCATTACTACCTTCAAATTTTTTCCCAGTGTCATATAGCCTAGGAGAAAAAATATGCTATTGATGTAAGTCCTAGTCCTAATGAAGTACCATAAATTACCTACATTTTGTAATAGTAATTAAATTATAGATTTCTCAAACCCTAGTTTTTTGACTCAATATCCGATTAATTTTCGGTTGGGGTGGTTGAGACTCAAAAGATGTAATTAAGAATTGAGTTATGACTTCCACAGGGCGTTCGCCATTAACTACAGTTAGGCAACGGCGTTTTTGAAACTCTTGTATTAGGGGAGCCGTATATTCCCAGTAAATACTTAAACGCTTATTAATAATTTCTAGCCCATCGTCAAATCGTCCCCGCGCTAATAACCTTTCTACCAGTACATTAAATGGTACATAGAAGCTAACTACTTGGTCGTAGGGCTGTTTTAAGTTAGTAAGTAAGCTATCTAAAGCTTCAAATTGGGACTGATTACAGGGACATCCATCTAAAATCCAACCTTTGCTTGCATCTGCTTTCATAAGACGCTCGCGCAAAAGCCCAATAATTAGATAATCTGGGGCTAACTCACCAGATTCCATATATTGTTCGGCTTTTATACCCAATGGTGTTCTACGGGCGATCGCCTCATGAAGTATCTCACCCACAGAAATATAAGGTATTTCCCATTTACTAGAAAGAGCAAATCCCTGTACCGATTTACCAGAACCGGGCGGGCCAAAAAAAATAAATCTCATATAAACGTCTCCTATCTTTCCTATAGCAAAGTCGAAATACTTACGAGCCAAAAAAATCAACTGATATGTGATTATATTTGTGAGTCCTAGTAGCTGAGTTAAGATAACTTGTATGAAATTGACATAGAGAGGGAAATGATATCCAATAACTTAAATAATCATTGGATTTGGGAAAGATTAGAAGAAGGCCGAAAAGCCAAAGCTGCGAAAGGAGGCTACGCTGGATATGGTTCTCCTGCTTTTGGTCAACAATCTCTCAATGGTGAATTAGTAGAAAATCCACAAGAACAAGAAGTTATCGACCTGATTCGCCGCCATCATAAATCTGGCAAATCCCTTCAACAGATTGCTGACTGGTTAAATCAACAGGGATATATAACTAAACGCGGGCAAAAATGGCAAAAAATATCCGTTAAAAGAGTATTAGACAGACTTTACGGTAAGACCCCAAGAGTCTCTGGCATTGACAACACCTAATAAAAGGTCAGACCTATATCTATCTTGCTGATTATTGCTTCCATATTTTCTGAATTGAATAATCAGGTATCCAACGATTAACCCAAATGTCTTCACCAGAGATACTGGACAGAAACCAGGTTTTTTGATTCTCCAGGAATAAGCAAGCATAGGGGATTTTTCTTGCCTAAACATTTAAAAAACTATAAAACTATAATAATTTCTTTTTTCATGTATCAACGAAACTGATAATCTGTTCTTAAGGATATATATTGGCAATTTCAACTACCTCCATTACCTAAATGCAGGTAAATTCTTTGACGTTAAAGTTTTACACTAACTTAGGCGTTACATCCGTCTTATTATAAACCTTTGCCAATTAAATGTATATATAGATAAAGCGTTTGTGAAAAAACGTTACATCTCTAAGAAGATGTTTTAAAAGTCCCATTTTATGTCATGCTGAAGGAAGTCAAGCATCTCAGTATAGGTCCAAAACCTAGATTCTTCCTTCCGCTTCCCTACACTCAGAATGATAATTTATACCTTGTTCGACTTTTAAAACATCCTCTAAGAAGATGTTTTAAAAGTCAAAGCGAATTAAGAATAATGCTTAAAATCTTACAGATGCTTACGAGTGCGACTGATGACAGAAGTTTACGCTTGAAAAGTTTTCAGTATATAATTAACTTTTAACCGACATGGCACTTCGAGACCACTTTCGTCCTCCTCTAAGTCCCAGACGCCACTGGCACAGTTTTCACAATGCATGGTCAACTTACATTGCTGATGATTTAAACCAATCTCTCCCAGAAGGTTACTTTGCAGAGCCAAGCGCTCAATTTGGTATTGAAATTGATGTCGCAGCTTTCAGCGAAGGAATCACAGTTAATTTAAAGGATAAAACATCTGAAATGCTGGAATGGGTGCCAAGTTCACCGACTGCAACCCTGCCATTTCAAGTTACAACAGATGTCGTTGAAGTTCAAATTTTTAGTACTCAAGCAGGACCTACCCTAGTTGCTGCCATTGAATTAATTAGTCCTGCCAATAAAGACCGACCAGCCCAACGTTCAGCATTTACTTCCAAATGTCAAACCTACCTTCAACAGGGCATTGGACTAATTATAGTCGATATCGTCACCATACTTTCTGCTAACTTACATAACGAGTTGATGAATCGCTTGAATTTAGTAACTGAACCTCTGGATGGACGATTATACGCCGTTGCTTATCAAGTTGGTAAAAAAAATGGAAGCCATCACCTTGATTTATGGCAAGAAGCACTTGCCATTGGAGAAAATCTTCCGACTTTACCTTTATTTTTAAAAGATGGGCTTTATTTGCCAATTAATTTTGACATGACCTACAAATATACTTGTCTTAGGCAACGTATCCCTGAATTTTCTGAATAATCAAAAAATTCACTAGACTAGAGATTTTGCTCCCGTTACAAGTAAATATGCTGAAAATCCTTGAGGAGTTGTAAAAAATAAAACATCAACTTTGACCTAATCCCTTTCTTGGGGCGATAGCTTCCCTTGCTGCAAAGGCAGATAGCTTCAAAAGTAGTCTTGGATGAGATAATGCCGCTAGACCATGAAATTATAGCCTCAACTGCCAATAATGACCAGGCAACAACTTGCATCTACGGATATCTCAACAGGGACTTGTAAAATGTCAGGTGAGAGTTCAAGTAAATAATCATGTCCCATAATTTTTAACTTGCTTTGATTTTTAAAACATCCGATAAAATTGTCTAAATTTCATGCTCGGTTTTTTATCTGTTTGCTTATAAACTTAAGGTCTACTAGTGATGGAATTAGATGATGAACTTTTGTGTACTCCTAATTTAGAAGATGCCATAGATAAATGTCCCCTAATTGTTTCGCCTGATACAGCTCTGTTTGACGTTGTAGAGTTGATGAGTCAAACGAGAGGAACCTATTGTTTATTAAATAGCTTAGATGGGACATCTGACAACGAAACTATACAAGGAGTTCGTTGTAGTTGTGTTTTGGTAAAGTCGGGAGATGAGTTACTAGGAATATTTACAGAAAGAGATATTGTTAAATTAGCTGCTGCTGGTATTCCATTTGAAAATGTAACAATTTCTGAGGTAATGACACACCCAATTATTACACTCTCAGAAACAGCCTTTCAAGATATTTTTGCCGCCCTATTTTTATTTAGACGCTATAAAATTCGTCATTTAGTAATCGTTAACGAAGATAATAAACTAGTAGGAATTGTTTCCCCAGAAAGTATACGCCAAGTCTTAAAACCAACTAATTTACTGAAATTAAGGCGTGTTTCTGAGGTCATGACAAAAAACGTCATTTATGCTCCACCAACAGCTACGGTATTAAGATTAGCTCAATTAATGGCTGATAATAGTGTTAGTTGTGTCGTTATAGTTAACGAAGATACTTGGGAGAATGTTTTATTTGTTTACCAACCGGTGGGTATAGTCACGGAAAGAGATATTGTTCAATTCCAGGCTTTAGGTTTAAAGCTATCAGATATTTCAGCCCAAATAGTTATGAGTACTCCTTTGTTTATTCTTAATCCAGAAGACTCTTTATGGACGGCTCATAAAGAAATGCAAAAACGATACGTCCAGCGTTTAGTCGTTTCTTGGGATTGGGGAGCTCAACTAGCCATTGTCACTCAAACAAATTTGTTAAAAATATTTGACCCTTTGGAAATGTATGGCGTTGTGGAAACCTTACAAAAAACAATCGCTCAATTGGAATCAGAAAAAGCAAGCTATACAAAAAATAATAAATCTAACAAATCTAATAGTATAGATACAGATAATATTCTTCAACCTTCATCAGTCGAAAAGCTAGATTTTAATCGCCACGAAATAGATAATGATATGGATATATTATGCTCTAAGATTCAAAATAGTATAGAGTATTTAATTGATAATCCTGATATATCCAAAGAACTACAAAAAGTTAATTTATCTTCCGTTGTAGAAGATATTAAAAAGATTCGTGGGATAGTAGGGCAACTCCCACCGGACAAAATCTAGCCTGAAGACAAGTGTGTCTTTTTAGATGATAAAAATTCATTGAAAATATGTAGTTACCTAGGGGCACTCTTGCTTTGCCCCTTGGGCATCATCGAAGTTATAAGATTCAAAAACCTCAAAAATCATCGAAAATATGTAGAATTTAATTAACTTAAACCTAAAGCTTTCCTCATAGATGGACTCTCAAAACGCTTAAGCCAATTAACATATTCCCAAATACTCCAACCAACCTGATATTTTTCCAAAATTAACCGTATATCTCTAAGATAAATCTCCGCACTACCCGGAGGTGCAAAATCAGGATATACACCTGTTTCCCCAACCCATAATTTCACACCATATTTATTTGCCCAGTTTAATGCCTGTTTAATATTTTCCTCTTGTTGAGACCGATTCCATTTTTTTTGGCAATACTCATTTACAGCATATTTAAACTGTTCCGATACTTTCATTTTAACTTCTTCACAGTTACGGGCGATCGCTGGGTAAGTAAGACCCTTTATTTGTTTAAACTGTTCTCCAACCCAAATGGCACCTTGATGGGTAAAAGCTAAGGGGTCATAAATATGTATTGTATATACAACATTTTTATCGCGAAGAGGTTTAATCCCAATTAGTCCAGGAATACTACTCCAAGCATCTCCAGAAAGTACAACAGTATGTCTAGGTGCCTGACGACGTATGGCAGTCAATAATTTTTCTTGGACTCCAGACCATTTTTTATTCGCCAAACTTAAAGCTTTTTCATAATTACTCCAACTACCGTCACCTGATTCCATTACACCTTGAATTAAACTAGGCTCATTAAGTATTTCCAAAAACAACATTTCTGGACTAAATTTCCGTAAATGCCTTGCTAAACTATTCCAAAAAATTAAATATTTACTTTCAAATTGTGGATTTTTATACAACTGTATCATTGTATTTTTTAATCCTCGCAATGAAAAAGTTACTGATATACCCTGACGATTTAACAAATTAATTGCTTGGTCAATTTCTGCTAAGACATTTGGGTTTTTCAATATTCGTGGCTTTGCTTCATCAAATAAAATAAAATCTGCAACACTTAATCTAATATTGGTGATTCCCATTCTTTGGAGTCTAATGGCATCTAAAGTCGTAAAATATTTTAGCCTTTCGGCTTTTGTTTTTAAGCGTCCTTCATTATCTCCAAACCAATCGTAAATATTTACACCTTTAGCTAGTCTCTTAAATCGTTTTACTGGTATAGGTTGATTAATATAAGCTAAGTGAATAAAAGGTATATTATCAAACTGTGATGGTAATTGAAAACTGATAATCTGTTGAGTGAAACTGAATATAAAAGTTAAAATAAAACTGATGAAAACTAATCCAGCCATACATAATTTTGACTTCATACAACAGATAAATGACAAATAAATGAGAGATAAAAGGCAGGCACACATTAAACCAATAGTGCCTTTAATAACACCCCGTTTTCATGGTGCGCTTCGATTAAATCACACGCACCAGATAAGCACTATTTTAGCTTAAGCAAGATAAATATATTTATCTTAATGATAACCAATAAATAAAGCCTGAAATAAAAGCAGTAAAGCTAATAAAACCAATAAATATCCGATTTACAAGTCTTCTAAACAAATAGTAACTACCAGCGAGTAAATGTTGTTCCCTTGCCGTCATCCACAACTCTGGTATTACAATTAACCATACTGCTAGTATTCCAAAAAATCCTCTTTGACGAATCCCTTCTCTACTCATATCCCGAAATAATATTATTAGCTCAATACCATATTCGCGCCTAAAACTTCGTGGATAAATAGATAACAAAACACTGTAAAGGCGAACGCTAACGGATACACTCCATTTCACCATAATTAACTCCTGTATTTTTCTATATTTTCATTTATTAAATTTCTGATTTATTAGACTTGATGAAGCAGCTGTTTGACTTGAGCCATATCTACTAAATCAGCTAAACGCATGGCTTCTAGAGTAATAACTTTTCTGCCTAACTCTGTAATCTTGTAGTAGCGGCGTCTTTCATCATCTAACTCAGAGTCCGGGCGCTGATCTGATTCAATAATTAGTCCATCAGCTAATAGACGCTTAATTGCTCCATATAAGGTACCTGGGCCTAATTTCACCCTGCCATTCGTTGTACTTTTTACTTCTTGCATAATTCCATAACCGTGGCGATCGCTATCCACTAGCGACAGAAGTATATGGAAAACAGATGGCTTTAAAGGTAAGAAAGCGTTGGGGTTACTGCTCATTTGCCTGGGATACAACTATATTGAAAATATAATATATCATATTCCAATATATCGCATTTTGATACATTAAGGAAAGATTATGATTTTTACTTACCTATTAATGGTTTTCAGCGCTTCTGTATTTTGTTGGTCAATGGCGGACATTTGCTGTATTTTAAGGAACTTTGGTAGGGATGGAGGTTTTCCGACCAGTGGTGTTAACTGCCCGCGTCGTGGTTTGCCTCCCTTTGATTGCGGAAGTGCTTTCGCCAGACCAGAAATAGAGGGCGGTGCATTTTCTTTGATTCCCTAATATTAGACTCAAGTATTTACTCAAGTTTTATAATTCCCGTGGAACAGGCATCCTGCCTGTTTTATTCAAAACAAAACAGGCAGGATGCCTGTTCCACGGTTGCTACAAGCCCATCATAATTTGTGTCACATTCCACCAGGTTGATATCATCCACCTACTTGAAGAAAATATAAATATTGATATTTTTACAAGATAATAGTTTTACTAAATAAAAATTAAAGGACTTGATGATGCTTCGCATCTTAGTAACAACTTTAGTGACATCTCTAGGTTTATTAGTTGTTGATATTATTTCCCCAGGAGTTTATATATCAAGCTTTACTACCGCCATCATCGCTGCATTCGTAATTGGCATGGCATCCTGAATGGCTTTATTAAACCATTTATGTCATTTTTTATCTTTACCCCTTAATGTTCTAACTGTGGGAGATTTTTCTACATCATTTCTACATAAAACAAATAGGTGCTTATACGGTACTAGACTATATATCTAGCTATTTATAATATTTATCAAAATCAATAATATAGAAGATTTTGATAAATTCAATTACATAAATGTAGGAGAAAGTTTTGATGATGTATGAAAATATTATAAAGGAAATATAATTATTTATCACTAAAAATTTTTGTAGTTGTAATTTTCTGCTATTGCGATTTATCTATATTCTTCATTTTAAGTTCAAATTCATGTTCATATACTCTATAAAACATAACTAGTACAGATTCTTTACTTTTTGTAAATACTATACTTGGTATGTTTTTTATTCACTCTAAATATAAAAAATATGTAAAAAATAATAGCTCCCAGAATAATGAAAATATATTAAGATCAAGTCTGTTAACTACATAAAATAAATATATTTTATGTAGGAAAAGAATAATAGCAGCAAAAATAATAACCAATCTAATTGTATTTGGCTGGTGTAAAAATGTCCTAATTCTAATCTCCTGGATAATTGCATAAATAAATTTTTTTGGAAAATTTTTTAGTAAAACTCTGGGAATTTTTGGGAAATTTTGACCTAAGTCTTGTAGTAAGAATTTTAACTTGTAAATAAAAATAAGGAAGGAAAATACTTTGTTATCAATTGCGACAATATCACTGCTGTCAACATTGACGGTAACTTCTCCTACTGTAGAGAATAAAATTGAAGTGTCTCAGCCTTCTCCCCAAGCTATTACAGAAATTTTACCCGCTGACACGCCGTTGGTGATGACTGTAAATACAAAAGGAGAAGCTTGGGCTGAGTTGAAGAGATACCATTTATTCCAAGTTGCTGTCGATGCGGTTTCCCAATTTCTACCACTAACAGGAAAATTTGATTATACAAAAGATGTAGAGTCCTGGTTAGATGATAAAGTAGCCTTTGCTTTTTTACCAAAAAAAGGTTCTACACCTGCTACAATCAAATCTAATTTTTTGTTATTTGCCCCAATTAAGGATATATCCCGTGTTCAACCTTTTATAGATACGATTACATCTGATAAAAAAAATGCAAAGAAACGGGAGTATAAAGGATTTACGATTTGGGAGATAAAGTCTTCTGAGAGGAAAATTTCTTCAGTTGCTAATATCAAACAATTAACTCCAGCACCAAGTATTGAACTTCCAAAGGCTCCGGGGATAAATATTCCAGTCCCAAAATTACCTAGTCCAAGTCAAGTTGTTAAAGATAGGGTGTTAACTTTTGCTGTTATACCGGGATATATAGTGGCAGGCAATAGCACTCAACCAATTGAGCAATTAATAGATAGTTCATCTGCAAAAGTTGCCACTCTTGCTCAAAATCCTGATTATCAAAAAAATAGAGAACATCCTCAAGCCAATAAGGCTTTGTTGTCTATGTATCAAAATCCAGGAACATTTTTTCCCCTTTTTAAAGACCTAGCTAAAGATATCAGTAATGACCCAGAAATACCAATTCCGATTCCTAATATTGATGCCATTACGATTGATGTAGAACAGTTTAAACAAATTTCTAGCATTCATAGTTACTTAAACCTACAACCGGAGGGATTGCGTTTTCAAATTAATTCTTATAGTCAAAAACCGATATCCAAAGAAGTTCAATCTCTGACTTCTAATCAAGAAACTATATTATCTAAAATACCTGGAGTTACATACTCTGCTTTTACAGGTCGTAATTTAAATCAGCAGTGGCAACTGGTAGTTAACGCATTTAGTACAAAGAAGGAATTAAAAGATGGTTTGGAAAACTTTCGTAATGGGGTTCGCACTACAACGGGTTTAGATTTAGATAAAGATATTCTTAGTTGGATGGATGGAGAATACGCTTTATTTTTATATCCAACAAAAAGCGGATTTTTAAAGACTGTTAGTCCTAACCATAATATGGGACTTGCTTTAGCAATACAAACAACTAACCGTAGTGCTGCGGAAAAAGCTTTACAAAAACTGGAGAAATTGCTTAAAGATTTTGGAGTTGGTGCTGTACAGGTGAGTAATCGTAATCTAAATGGTAAAGCTGTAACTAGTGTAGATTTACCAGGTAGTCCAAGTTTATTGGCTTATAGTTGGGTTGATGAAAAAACCCTAATACTGACAAGTGGTTATGGGACAATGAATGACCCAGTGCCCCAACCTCGCACAACATTAGCTAGCAACTATAATTTTGCAAAAGCGACTGGCACCTTACCTCGTCCAAACCAAGGCTATTTTTATATGAATACTGGGTCTACCCTATCGTGGATTTATGGTTTGTTGCCTTCGGTGTTTAACACTAAGGAATTTAGACCTTTTAAAGAAGTTTTGGGGTCAGTGCATAGTATTAGTGGTAGTAGTTTTACAGCAGGAGACCAAGCGCAAACAGATATATTGTTTGTAATGGCGCCCAATAGGAGTCCTTTGAAAAAATAAATTTTTTAACCGCCTCTCGGCGCTTAGCCGCGTTCCTAGAAGCCAAGGACGCCAAGATTTTTTAGAATTTGCAACCCAGGTGTGATTCTTCTTTGCGTTCTTCGGGCAAAATCTTGCCACGGGAATAGGGACACAGTGGCAAAGTTTTGCTTCTATGACACAGGAGTGCCAAGCTGCCCGATGGCGGTTCAATTATTTTCTTCCCTACCTTACGTCATAGCCAAAGAGATTGGGGTCAACTTCTCCTAATTGCAAATCAGCTAAACCATACTCAGCCCAACGTCTTTCTACCATAGTGGCAACTTCAGAGTCAGATTCTAAAGGCGCTCCCCATTCATGGTCGATTTCTGGAGGAATTTTAGTAGTGGCATCAATACCCATTCTTCCACCTAAACCAATTTTTTCGCAGGCGAAGTCTAAGCTATCAAAGGCAGTATCTGGCAATATAAATACATCTCTTGTGGGGTCTACTTTGGAGCTAATTGCCCATACAACTTGGCGGGGGTCGCGGATATTTATATCTTTATCTACGACTATTACAAATTTAGTGTATGTAAATTGTGGTAGGGCGCTCCAAAATGCCAAAGCTGCTCGTCGGGCTTGTCCGGGATAGGCTTTATCTATAGATATAACGGCGGCTTTGTAACTTAAAGCTTCCATTGGTAGGAAGAAGTCAACAATCTCAGAAACTTGTTGGCGAAGGATAGGAGTGTAAATACGATTTAGAGCGATCGCCATCATAGCTTCTTCCTTTGGCGGGCGCCCGCTAAATGTAGTTAAATAAATTGGGTCTTTCCGATGGGTCATACAATTAAAACGAATTAAAGGGGAATCCTCCACCCCACCGTAATAACCCATGTGGTCGCCAAAGGGCCCGTCTGGTAATACTTCACCTGGGGTAATTGTCCCTTCTAAGACAAATTCAGAATCCGCAGGGACTTCTAAATCTACAGTTTTACACTTAGCTAACTGTACCCCTGAACCACCATAAAGCCCAGCAAATAACCACTCAGATAAATCCACTGGAATTGGCGTCGCTGCAGCCATAATAATTAAGGGGTCAACACCTAAGGCGATCGCCACTTCTAATTTTTTACCCCTTTCCGCTGCTTTGCGTAAATGTCTTGCCCCACCTCTAACAGATAACCAATGGACGGTCATTGTGTTATTAGATTGAAGTTGTAAACGATACACACCCACATTAGGGGTTCCAGTTTCACAATCCCTTGTAATAACTAAACCCAAAGTAATAATCTTTCCAGCATCACCAGGATAGGGGCGAATTAAAGGTAACTTATTTAAATCTAAATTATCTCCCTCAACTACAACTTGCTGACAAGCAGGGAAAAAATCTCGTCCTGGTTTTGCCTTGATTACGTCAAATAAAACCTTACCAAAATCTATGGCTTGGGAAATCTTCTTAGGAGGCTTTGGCTGCTGTAACATTGCCAACTTTTTTCCTAAATCCTCCAATTCTAGGGGATTTTCCATATTCATTGCCCAGCATATCCTTTCCACAGTCCCCATTAAATTGATAGCCACAGGGAAAGAAGCACCTTTGACATTTTCAAAAATTAACCCAGGGCCACCCTTAGCTAGCATACGGTTAGAAATTTCAGCAATTTCTAATTCAGAATCTACGGGCGCGGTTATTCGCCGTAATTGTCCTTTTTCTTCCAGAATTTTAATAAATCCCCGTAAATCTCTTGCCATTTTTCTACCAATTCCGATACTTAACAAAACCAGCCCTCTTTATATTATTGAGCTTATGGGTGGATTTAAACTGCTTGAAAACATTAAGTTGGCTGAAATGCATTTTTAACTATAAATTAATCAAATTGTTAATGAATCTTAACTGTTGTGATTCCAAAAGTCGGATAATCTTACCAAAGATATGCATAATTTTTTACAGTTAAGCTTTTGCCTGATATAACATGATCAGAATATTTAACACTTTCCTTGCAGGTGGTCTTGTAATGTGGCCCCTACTAGGTTTATCTATTGCGACCATAGCTTGTGTCTCGGAGCGGGGCTGGTTCTGGCTTAAACTAATAATGAAAGAAAAAAAATTAGTACAAGCAGTTTTAAGTGCGGCAAAAGAAGATTTAGGCAAAGCTGGTGCCATTGCCAATGAATCTCAACATTTAGCAATTGGCAGGCTTTTATTGGCACCACTAAAGTTAAGAAGACCTTCCCCAGAAACATTCCATATGGCACTTAAAGCCGGATTAGATAAGGAAGTTATGGAAATGCGTCGGGGTGATAGATTATTGGAAAGTGTTATGGCGATCGCTCCCCTATTAGGCATTTTAGGTACAGCAGGGGGTTTGATTACTACCTATGGAAATCTTCAGGGCGCTGAAACAGATGCTAATAGGGCTTTTTTAGTTGGAAAAGGTATTGGTGAAGCCCTGATTAGTTCAGCAACTGGAATCAGTTTAGCAATTTTAGCTTTGGTTTTCTATCGTATTTTTTTTAATCTACAGGCAAGTCAGATTGACTACTTTAACAAAGTCGCCAATGATTTTGAACTTATTTATCTACAATTTTGGCATGACCCCACCCGTGGAGTTGCCATGAAGTTACTAGCGCCAGGGAAGGATAGTGATTAGTGGCGTTCTGGCTAATTGCTAATTGTTAATTGCTAATTGCTAATTGCTAATTGCTAATTGTTAATGGCTCATGGCTAAGGTCAGATAGGCTAATTTAATTTTTCTGAGACTTTTGGAGTCTCTTAGATACTTGGTGACTCAAAAAAAGACAAAAGTATTTGAATTGACTTAGAATGAGTTATAAAGAGTTACTCATAATTTATGCCATCAGAAAAACCAAGAATACAAATCAGGTTTGATGAAGAAGATTTTGGCTACTTAGAGGAATGGTCTAAATCGGAATTCATCCCAGTTACACAGCTTTGTAGGGTCATCATTCTCAGAGCGATCGCTAATCGCAAAAAAGAGAACGAAGGTACAAAAAGGAAGTAAAGTGCGTGACAGAAAACAATGAATCAAATGACGGCATAAAAAGGTCAAAAGCGCGGTTCGACCCAGTGACAGAAAAGAGGGATTGGTCTATAGCCGCATCTGAAGAATATTGCAAACGAATTGCCAGAAACACAGGTAAACGACTAATAGAGATAATAGACACAGAAGAAGATAGTGTTTTACCAATAGTTTGTATTTTTGAGGGTTATTTAGATGACTGAAGCTGCAACCAAAATGCCTCTTTCCACTGTAATTCCAATGTTTAATGCTATTAGTAATCGCGATTGGTCGCGGTTTAAAGAGCTTGAGTTTGAGTTTGCCAATAATTACGGTGTTGAAACTTGGGCAGATGTTTTTAACTTTCGTATTATGCCAGCGCTAGAGCCAGAGGCTAAAAGATGGATATTAGTACAAAAATGTAGTAAAGGTTATACAGTTAGAGAGGTTGATTAGTTAATAATAGGAATAGCCGCAAAACAACGAATTTCTGTCATTAGTCGCGCTCTGGCTAATAGCTAATAGCTAATTGCTAATTGCTAATTGCTAATTGTTAATGGCTCATCGCTAAGGTCAATTAGCCATTAACCATTAGCTCACATCTTGCACCTGTTATAACCTCTAAATAAAGGAAACGGGCGTATCGACAGATTTAGTGACTTCGTTCTGACCCTCTCTTAGACTGGAAGTCCCTGTCTAATAGCTAAAAGTCCTCTAAAAGAGGACTAAATAATCATGCTTTTAGTGTAATATTTGTTACATGTTTCTACTATTCCAAGTCTTTTTGCGTAAACGTGCAAGATATGAGTTAGTCATTAACCATTAGCCATTAACCATTAACCATTAGCCATTAACCATTAACCATTAGCCATTAACCATTAACCATTAGCTATTAACCATTAGCCATTAGCCATTAACCCTTAACACCAGATGGCAATTGCTTCCAGGTAACAACAACAACTCCCTTATTATCTGCTGACGGAACAATACTAATATACTGAATAAATGCTCTTTTCTTCACTTCCAACAGATTACCACCACCATAGCTACCTATATTGGTAACAGTAAATGCCTGGGCTTCTAATTTACTCTTCAATAAAGTAGTAAATTCTTCAGAAGTTTTATCCGCAACAACACCAACAATTTTTTCTATGCCTGATACAGAAGCGTCAAATTTTTCTGGTTGAGCAAAAGTTATCTGTTTATTTGAACTATCTACCCCTTCAAATTTAGTGATAAATTCTTCAAAATATTCCTTGTCGGGATTTGCTAAACTCTGAACGTTAATCAGGTCTTTAGTGAAAAGAATAACTGTTCCCTGAGAATTATTTTCCAAAAGATGTAGATATCTAACAGTATCTTTTTGAGATACTTTATAGACTCTAGAGTCTTTTGCTTCTGCGATTTTTTCTAACTGATAGTTATTGCTTAATTCTTTTTCAAAAAAGGCTGCTACCTCATCTAATTTGTCCGGGGTATATAAACTTTCCTTGCCTAACTCTGGAGTTAGTAAACCATTTGACCCTGGAGAGGCGATCGCGTATCTAGGAAAATCAGAAAAAGCTTCGTTATTATTAACAGAAGTTTTAATATCTGATGGTAAGTTAGCAGGCTTATTCGATGGTTGTTTTGTAATTGGAGGTTTTTTGGTTTGTGTTTCTTTTGGAGTAGATGGCTTGTTAGTATTAATGATTGATGAATTTTGATTTTTATTACCTATAACTTTTGGGACTTTGTTAGTAATAACAGTCCTTGGTGGAGTTTGAGGAATTTCCTTGATATTAGGAAGTTTTGGTGGTTTTTGAGGAATATTTCCAGTTTTAGGGAGTTTTGGCGGTTTTTGAGAAATATTTGCAGTTTTCGGAAGTTTTGGTGGTTTTTGAAGAATATTTGCAGTTTTCGGAAGTTTTGGTGGCTTTTGAAGAGTAGTTAGAGAAATAATAGTTGATTTTTTTGGAGAAGGTAAATTCTGAGGTGGTGGTGATGGAAGTTTAATTGAACCAGTGGAAGCTGTAGTTTGTGGAAGTGAAGCGATTCTTGCCCCTGGTGGGGGAGGTGGAAGTTCTCCAACACTTCCCCCTATCGTTGGAGAAGAAGGAGAAGAATTAGGAGAAGGAGAAGAATTGGAAATTGGAATCGCTGGCGGGGGAGGTGGCGATTGTGGGACAATAATTGGATTGGTAACTGATAATGTTAATTTTTCTGGTGCATTCTTTTGTGGCACCATTGCTTTTTTTGGGTCAAATAAATTATTTGATGGTGATGGAGTGGAAATTGATGGTTTAGGAATGGAAGCGACTTCAACTGTTTCAGTTTTTGTTGTTTCTTGGTTAGGTTTAGATTGAGAGGATTTCTGAGTTAAAGAATAAGAAATAGGAATAGTCAGTAATAAAGCATGTACTGCAATAGAGGCTAATAGCATGGGTGTAGGAACTTGCTTGAGATTCGCAAGCAAGTTCTTAAATAAGGTTAACTTTACCATTTATTTAAATCTCAGTTATAAATGTCTCTAAATGTCTCAATACTGAGTTCTGTCGGATGAATAAAAACAGTTAACAATAGTGTGTTTATTCACAAAATATGATAGTGAATCCAATAACTACACCCTCATATAAACCATCGTATCAAAAACAATGAAGCTATTTTTGTATAGAAGTTGATTTAATCAAAAAAAGATTAATGTTGAAAATATTTTTGATAGCTTATATGAAAAAGGTAGTTAATTAGATAGGAATAGCCGCAAAGGATAAATAGTCATTTTGAGTAAAAATTAGGTAATTCAAGCATATCGGAATATTCTTCTCTTCAGTTCCTTCATTTAACTCTTTAAGAGTGCGACTAATGACAGAAATTCGTTGTTTTGCGGCTATTTCTATTAAAATAACTAGATACTTCTTAATTTTTAAAATTTAATTAGTTGTTGGTAGCATTTTAATCAAAGCTTAATTATGAATCATGTAGAATATTAAATGAAAGGTCTAAAACTTCAGTTATCACGAAATATCCTCAGTGCTTATAAACATAGGGTGAGCCTAACTTACCCTATGTTTTTTATTATTAGATTAGTAATTACAGATCAAATACCAAAGATTTTCTGTTTATAGTAAGGGCTAAATCACTTACTATAAACAGAAAATCAATATTTCAAATTAGCCAAAACGTCCGGCAATATAATCAGATGTTTGTTGTTTGGCTGGGTTATTAAAAATAATTTCTGTGCGGTCAAATTCTATAACTTCACCTAAATACATAAAAGCAGTATAGTCAGAAACGCGAGCCGCTTGCTGCATACTATGAGTAACAATTAGAATTGTTACTCGTCCTTTTAATTCATTAATTAAATCTTCTATACTAGCGGTAGCTATGGGGTCAAGAGCTGATGTAGGCTCATCAAATAATACAATTTCTGGCTCAGTAGCTAAAGCACGAGCAATACACAAACGCTGTTGCTGACCACCAGAAAGATTAGAACCCAAATCATGTAAACGGTCTTCAACTTCTTCCCATAAAGCAGCACCAACTAAGGCTTTTTCTACCTTTTCATCAATTACACGCTTTCTTGTTTCACCTCTAACTCGTAAACCATAAGCAACGTTTTCGTAGATAGATTTTGGGAATGGATTAGGTCTTTGGAAAACCATACTAACCCGCATTCTCACTTCAATGGGGTCTACTTGTTTTCCTAAAAGATTAATACCATCGGGTTCTAATGCTATTTCTCCGCGATACTTATTACCTGGATACAGGTCATGCATTCGATTAAAGCAGCGTAACAAAGTTGTTTTACCACAACCAGAAGGGCCAATTAATGCCGTTACTTTTTTATCGTAAACTGGCATACTAATATCTTTTAAAGCATGAACTTTTCCGCCGTAGTAAAAGTTGAGATAGTTGACGGAAGCTTTGATGTTGAGATTGGGTTGATTATCTAAAATACTTACCATTAGTGCCTACCATTTTATATTCTTCCGAAGACGATAACGGAGATAAATTGCAACAGCATTCATCGCCAAAGTCATAGCAATTAGCACCACACCAGCAGCCGCAGCATTTACTTGGAATGCTTCTTGAGGACGGTCAACCCAGTTAAACATCTGGATTGGCAATACGGTAAATGTATCTAATAGCCATTGAAAAGAAATAAAAGGAAATTCCCCTGTGATAGGAGATGGAGGTAGAGAGGCAATAAAGGTAACTGCACCAACAACTATTAAAGGTGCTGTTTCACCTATAGCGCGAGCGAGCGCCACAATAATTCCAGTTAATATGGTACCTGTTGCATAGGGTAAAACGTGGTCCCATATCATTTGCCATTTAGAGGCACCACAGGCATAGGCAGCTTCGCGGATATTACTAGGTATGGCACGGAGAGCTTCACGAGTCGCAACAATTACGACTGGTAATATTAATAGTGCTAGAGTTAAACCAGCAGAAGCAATACTGCGGTCTAGCTTTAAACCATAAACAAATATACCTAAACCCAAAAGACCATAAATAATAGAAGGTACACCAGCGAGGTTGGTAACATTTATTTCGATTAAGTCAGATAGCCAACCTTTCTGAGCATATTCTTCTAAATATATGGCTGCTGCAATTCCTAGAGGAATAGCAGCAAAAGCCGTGACAATCATTACCGATACAGTTCCTACCCAAGCAGCAAAAATGCCAGCTTCTTCTGGTTCACTGCTGGGAAAGGAAATTATAAATTGCCAGTTGAGTCTAGCTAGTCCATCACCAATTAAATCTCCGATGAGGGCAAATAAAGTGATGATACCCACTAACATTGCCAGTAATCCAACGATACCGAAAATATATTCGGAACGTTTGTTACGGGTAATAATATTACGAATATTGCTAATATTTGAACCTACCATCTTAGTAAACCTCCCGGTAGCGCTTGGTGAGGTAATAACCAATGATGTTGAATATTAAAGTCATTAGTATTAGGGTCAGTCCCACAGCAAAAATTGTTTGATATTCCAAGCTGCCATAGGGTAAGTCACCAAGGCTAACTGAAACAATGTAAGCGGTAAGTGTTTGGGCTGGCTCCATTGGATTCAATGTTAAATTGGGTTGTCCGCCGGCAGCGATCGCCACCACCATTGTTTCCCCAATTGCACGGGAAATACCTAATATATAAGCAGCAGAAATACCAGAAAAGGCTGATGGTAGAATAACTTTTAATGCTGTTTGATAACGAGTGGCGCCCGTAGCATAGGAACCTTCCCTTAAGCTATTAGGTACAGCGCGCATAGCGTCTTCGCTAAGAGAGCTAATGTAGGGAATAATCATAATACCCATAACTATTCCAGCACTCAACATATTGGAATATGGTAAATCTGGAAGAATTATTTGCAGTAATGGTGTTACAAATAAAAGGGCAAAATAACCATATACTACAGTGGGAACGCCAGCCAATAATTCTAACAGTGGCTTAACAGCTTCTCTTACAATACTGGGAGCAAATTCACTCAGGTAAATTGCAATTATTGTTCCCAAAGGTATAGCAACAAGTAAAGCGACTCCCGTTGTTACTAAAGTTCCAGAAACAAGAGGTAAAATACCAAAATGTTGATTTTCAAATAAAGGTGTCCATTGAGTATCTGTTAAGAAATCCCACAATGATACTTCTTGGAAAAAATGCAAACACTCAACAAGTAGAATGGCGACAATTGCTATTGTTGTTGCAACAGAAGAAAGTGCCGCCAAAAATAAAAAAGATTCAATTATTTTTTCCCGTATATTGCGTAATCGCTTTGGGGATAGTTTCGTCGATTGAGATAATGAGCTCCGCACTTTCGTCATAACTTTCCCCTCAAATGACACAAAATTCTGATGTGAGAAAACACAGAGAGGTCATACACCTCACTGTGAACAGAAAAAGAAACCGTAAAAGGAGATTGTTAATATGAATAAAATAGTAGATGCACCATGACCCCTACCAAAGTTGGTTGTTAATGATCTGGTAACAAATATTGAATAACCTGAAATTGATGTAATTAAAAATTTTCTCCAAACTTCTTGATACCAATAGATACATTGGGAGAATTATTCAACTCAGGTCAAAGAATTAAGATAAATCCGGCACGATTTACACTTGTATAAAGTTCCGATATCATCTGCCACATGAATCGGAAATGAATCTCTTGCCAACCTTTGTTGTTAAAAATGTATAGATATATTGCACCCAAATAATCCTTTATCAATATCAAATCCAACTTTTAACTTAAACAAACTCAAGAATAATTCTTGGAAGTCAAATTAGCAAGATGTAAAGTGAGAGGATTTGATAGTCAAATTAGAAGTTATTACTTAGCAGTACGTCTGAGAATTTCGCTGATGGAAGCGCCTATTTCTTCTTTGCCACCAAATACTGTACCAACTTTATTTGCACGGAATTTAGCTAAGCCAGCTGTATAAGCACTGCTAGGTAGAGCTACATATTTAGCTTGTTTAGCATATTTTTCTCCATTTTGGAGATAGTTTTCGATAAATGCTTTAACTTCTGGCTTTTTCGCAGAATTTGCATTGATGTAGATAAAAATAGGACGAGATAAAGGATTGTATTTACCACTCTTGATAGTTGCTTCAGAGGGTAATACATTATTAATCGCAACAGCTTTAAGTTTCTTCTGGTTTTCTACATAATAAGCGTAACCAAAGTAACCTAAAGCTCCCTTATCGCGGGATACACCTTGCACTAAAACATTGTCATCTTCACTAGCGGTATAGTCACCACGGCTATCGCCTTTTTTACCATTAATAGCTTCAGTAAAGTAATCAAAGGTCCCAGAGTTTGTTCCAGGTCCAAAAAGTCTAATTGGTTGGTTTGGGAAGCTTGGATATACTTGGTTCCAATTGGTGATTTTACCTTGGGCTGCAGATTGCCAAACTTTCTTTAATTCAGCAGTTGTTAATCTACCAGCCCAGTTGTTAGCTGGATTAACTACAACAGTAATACCATCAAAAGCTACGGGAATTTCAATATATTTGATACCAGCTTTATTACAAGCTTCGATTTCTTTTTGTAATATGGGACGAGAAGCATTGGAAATATCTGTTTCACCACGGCAAAACTTTTTAAAGCCACCACCAGTACCAGAATTGCCAACAGTTACTTTGACGTTTGGTTGACTTTTTTTGAAACCCGCAGCAGCAGCCTCAGTAAGAGGGTAAACGGTACTGGAACCGTCGGCTTTGACTGTTTGTGCCCCTTGAGAATAAGCAGGCATAACAGTTAAGGATGTAGCAAGCATAGAAACTACGCCTAATACTGCTACAGTACTGCGCTTCAAATTCATAATTGCCATATTAATAACCTTCTCTGTTGGATACTAAATTTCCCATCAGCCATTCCAAAATTAAGATATGTTTCCCAGGTTAATGACTGGTAAAGATATGAGTATCTTATAAGTAAAATTTTTTACAAGACAAGGATGAGAAATGGTTAAGCTGAGGTGAAATCCGCTTGTAGACAGAAGATTTGACTTTTTTCTTTACTTGTAGGGTATAAGGCTTATATAGATAGGAATTGACAGCTTTCAGTAAACATGAAAATATGCTACTTAGGTGCTGATTATTTTAACTCAAGATTTTTTTTGGTGCATCGTATACTTAAAAAAAGTATAAATTCTTTAGTTTTCCTGATATATATGACAATACGGTTTAGTTAAGCGCGCCTGAATGACCTCTGCCCGCAATTTTCGGGAAGACCTAAAATAGTTAAGTTTAGGGATTGCTTCCAATACTACAAGAGATTGCTCCCAATACTACAAGGGATAGCCCCCCAATCCTCAAAATTTGGGGATGAGCGGGGGCAAAACAATCGTGAGTGAGATAACTCTCGCAGTATTGGGATTGCTTCCAGCCTTAACTGAACCATATTGGTGTATACGAAAAATATTTTAGTTAGGGATGGGTACCCTTTTCTGGTTTAGGACTTATACCATTTCACTTTAAGGTTGATACATATATATATAGGACTTACGCAAGCTCTACGAAACAAGAGCGTTCTTGGCTCAGGAGCGGTTACACAAATCAAGCTTTCTGACAATTTTTGCGTAAGTCCTGATATAGAAGGAGAGCAGGGGTAGGAGAGAAATAATTTGTATCACTATTTTCGTGAAATGGTATTACATAAATTAATCTTGTTTCTTAGATTCTATCTAGGGATGCATTGCCATAAAATCTACAAACTGGGATGTTTTGCGTAAGTACCTAAATCCTATTGCGATAGTTTGTGATAGTTAAAATTTGCTTGTGAAATATTCGGATTAGTTTAATTCTTGATTGAACAGAATTATGTATCAAAAGTGAAATTTTTTAGTTACTTTACAAAATCAAGCTGGTTGACTGTAAAACTTAAATAGAATTATTACATCCATTTAAGTTTATTATTATCAACCATAAGAGGTATAAAGTCGAATCCGAAAGGAAAGACCCTTAATTATTATAAAGGTCAATTTTTATGAAAAAAAGTAAAGTAATTACAGCCCTAAAAGTACGGAATCTCAATATATCCTATGACACTCAAAAGGTACTGGAAGGAGTGTCTATAGATATATATCAAAATCAAGTTACAGCTATTATTGGTCCCTCTGGTTGTGGTAAGTCCACTTTCATCAGAGCTATGAATCGGACTTTAGAAATGGGTGGCCGTGTAAATATAGAAGGTGAGATAGAATTCTTTGGTCAGAATATATATGGCAATCGTGTCAACATTCCTAGGTTACGTCGTCAAGTAGGGATAGTTTCTCAAATACCTCAATTATTCCCCATAAGTATTTATGACAATATTGCCTATGGTGTGAAATTAATGGGATGGCTTCCTAAAAGAGAGATTGATTTAGCTGTAGAATCTTCCCTTAGAAATGCTGCCCTTTGGGATGAAGTCAAGCATAAATTACACAAATCAGCTTTAGAGTTATCAGGAGGACAGCAACAACGACTTTGTATAGCTCGTGCCTTAGTTGTTAATCCTCAAGTTTTACTTATGGATGAACCATGTTCAGCCTTAGACCCCATCTCTACAAATAAGATTGAAGATTTGATTCATGATTTACGTAAGAATTTAGCCATTGTAATTGTTTCCCATAATCTCCAGCAGGTCGCTCGTGTTTCTGACTATACGGCCTTTTTTAATACAGATTCCAAGAGAGTTGGTAAATTAGTGGAATTTAATACAACTGTGAAGATGTTTACATCTCCCGTGCAAAGTCGTACTCGCGACTATATTACTGCTCGTGTTGCTTGAAGTTTAGAATCCCCGTTTTTTAAAAGGGGGAGAAGTCAAAACATTATCTAAATTAAAGGCTGTAAACCGCAATACTCTAGTTACCGGGTGAGCGATCGCCTGTCACGTCCAATTGGGATAACCCGTAAAATCCTATCTGGCGGGTGGGGAGTTTCAAAAGCATACCAACACCAGAAAAAATCAAGCATTTTAGCCCACTTAAGTGGGCTTTGTCCGTATAGCCCCTGGCTTTAGCTAGGGGAAAGATGCAGGGTAATTTAGGAATTTAGAAAATACCCTCATCAGCCCTATTTATATTTTGTTAAATAATATTTTGCTATCTCCTTTATACAATAGATATCTCCGAAAATTAGATATTGACCTTTACTGCGTAAGGCTTTTATATTCTTTTCCGGAGATGTCTAATGAATGCGCCATTATCCAATTAGCAATTAGCAATTAGCAATTAGCAATTAGCAATTAGCAATTAGCAATTAGCAATTAGCCATTAGCAATTAGCAATTAGC
>Ga0114939_10000724_pt1 | contig 27106 bp, 22 predicted proteins | sample AshMeaCrysSpring_FD_87196 | JGI IMG/M metagenome (GOLD analysis project Ga0114939, IMG submission 87196) | Groundwater microbial communities from Big Spring, Nevada to study Microbial Dark Matter (Phase II) - Ash Meadows Crystal Spring | ecosystem: Environmental > Aquatic > Deep subsurface >...
CCGACACCTTCGTCAACGACGATCCCACCGCGGAGCAGGTCGCGGACATCGCCGCGATGGCCGCGGCGGCGGTCCGCGACTTCGGCCTGCCGCCGAAGGTCGCGTTCGTCTCGCACTCGATGTTCGGATCGAGCGACCGCCCCTCGGCGCGCAAGATGCGCGCGGCCCACGAGATCTTCGCCGCCGCGCATCCCGAGATCGAGTGCGACGGCGAGATGCACGGCGACGCGGCGCTCTCCGAGGAGATCCGCAAGGCCTACCTGCCGGAGACGACGTTGAGCGGCGCCGCCAACGTTCTGGTGCTGCCGAACCTCGACTCGGCGAACATCCTGTTCAACGTGCTCAAGGTGACTGGCGGGCACGGCGTCACCGTCGGGCCGATCCTGCTCGGCGCCGCCGCGTCCGTTCACATCATGACGCCGTCGGCGACCGTGCGCCGTATCGTCAACATGACCGCGCTCGCCGGCGTCGAGGCCGGCATCGCGCGCTGACCCGGGACCTGACCATGCCGTTCATCCACATCAGGCTGTTCGAGGGGCGCACGCTGGAGAAGAAGGCCGAACTCGGCGAGGCGCTCACGCGCGAGACCGTGCGCGTGCTCGGCTGCTCGCCGGAGGCCGTCGACATCGTCTTCGAGGACGTGAAGCGGTCAGACTGGATGACCGCCGGCAAGTCGCACGCTTCGAGCTAGAGGTGCCCTGCGCAGCGTGGCCACGAGGGCGCGGCGGACGGCGGCTTCGGCGATGATCGCCGCGGCCGGGCTCGGACTCGCGCTGCCCACGGTCGACACCGCCGCGCAGGCGGTCTACCGCTGCGACGACGGCCAGGGCGGCACGCTCTACGCGGACACGCCCTGCAAGGGCGGCACGAAGGTCGACATCCTGCCGGGCAAGGCGGACCCGGCGGCAATCGAGCGCCTGCGCCGCGAGCAGCGGGCGTTCGACGAGCGCCAGGCGGCGCGCGAGGCGCGGGCGCGAGAGGAAGCGCTGGCAGGGCGGGAATCCCGGCTCGCGCTGCGCGAGCGGCAGCTCGACATCGACGCGGCACGGCTCGCAGGGCGCCTCGCCGCCGAACCCGTGTACACCTGGGGCGGCTGGTGGCCGTGGTACCCGGAGGCGCCGGTGGGCAGGCCCCCGCCCGGATCGCCGCGACCGCCCCGTCCCGAGGCATCGCCGCCTGCGCCGCACGTTCCCGCCTCACCCGGGCGCCTCGGGGTGCCCTCCCCGCCACCCGCGATGCCCGCGCCGCCGCTTCGCGCCCCACGGCCGCCGATACCCCCGCCCGGCAGGCCGCCGGGACCCGCGTCCAAGGGGTGACGCCGCAGGTCGGCGGACAGCGACGCCGGCTTTCCGCCGGCGGCGCTGGCCTTGCGGATCACGCGTGGCGCGGGTGGGCGTGCTCCTCGCGCGGCGCCATGCCGTGCCGGTGCTGGCGGTGCGGGTTGGGCGAGATGTACGAGCCGACGATCATGCCCGCCAGGCTGAAGAGAAGCCCGATGAGCTGCGGCTCGACGATCAACTCCGCGCCGGAGATCTCGAGCATCAGCCAGACGCCCAGTCCGAAGAAGATCGACAGCGACGCGCCGAGGTTGCTCGCCCGTCGCCAGAACAGGCCCGCCGCGAGCGGCACGAACGCGCCCGCCAGCGTGATCCGGTAGGCGTTCTCGACCATCGTGTGGATGGAGGCGTCGGTGATCACCGCGTAGGTGGTCACCATGAGCGTGAACACGACGACCGTGATCCGCGTGGTGAGGAGCAGGTGGCGGTCCGTCATGTTGCGCACCGAGCCCTTCACCACGTTCTCGGCGAACGTGACCGACGGCGCGAGCAGCGTGCCGGAGGCGGTGCTCATGATCACCGACAGCAGCGCGCCGAAGAACACCACCTGTATCCAGAACGGCATGTGCTTGGCGACGAGGTTCGGCAGCACGAGTTGCGAGTCGTCCTTCATGAGCTGGGCCGTCATCTCGGGATCGATGATCGTCGCCGTGTAGGCGAGGAACAGCGGCACGGCGGCGAAGAAGAAGTACGAGATGCCGCCCAGCGTCGTCGCCCACACCGCCACCGTCTCGCTCTTCGACGAGTTGACGCGCTGGAATACGTCCTGCTGGGGGATCGAGCCCAGCGCCATCGTCACCAGCGCGGCGATCCACCCCAGCATGTCGGCGAAGTCGAGCGTCGGCAGGAACGAGAACTTGCCCTCGGCTGCGGCCTTGGCGATGACGTTCGCCGTGCCGCCGGCCATGTCGCCCGCCGTCCCCGCGACGATCAGGAGGCCGATGACGATCACGATCATCTGCACGAACGTCGTGGCGGCGACCGACCACATGCCCCCGAACAGCGTGTAGAGGAGCACGACGCCCGAGCCGATCATCATCCCGACGTTCATCGATATCGCGTCGTCGGAGAGCACGTTGAAGACGAGCCCGAGCGCCGTCACCTGCGCCGCCACCCAGCCGAGGTACGAGATGACGATGCACACCGAGATCACGAGCTCGATGCGCCGGTCGTAGCGGATGCGGAAGAAGTCGCCCAGCGTCATCAGCTTCATCCGGTACAGCGGCAGCGCGAAGATCAGGCCGAACAGCACGAGGCACAGCGACGCGCCCAGCGGGTCGGAGATGAGCCCCCGGAACCCTTCCTCGAGGAACGTCGCGGAGATGCCGAGCACGGTCTCGGCGCCGAACCAGGTCGCGAACACCATCGCCAGCACCACCGCCATCGGCAGATGGCGGCCGGCGGTCACGTAGTCGTTGACCGAGTGCACCTGCCGCGCGGCGACGAGGCCGATGGCGATCGAGATCGCGAGATAGACGGCAACCAGCGTCAGAAGCATGGAGGGCACCTCGTGGGGTCGGGCCGGCGGGCGGCCGGGATTGCGTCGCTCCGGCAGCCGCTCCCGCGGGCAACCGGAAGTGTAAGCAATTCCGGACGCGGGTTGCCAGCCGACGGCCGCAAACGGCCATTCGCGCCTCGCGTCCGATTGAACGGCGCAACACCGTCGAGCGGTGTCCCGCCGCCTGGCGTGGGCGCGTGGCGCCTTCGCGCCTGCGCCCGCTGGCGCCGTCGTCGACGCTATCGGTTGCCTACGAACATGAAGGCATCCGTGCGCGCGGCGTTCGGTGCGACGCCGTAGAAAAGCCGCGCCGACGACTCGTAGACGGCAACGCCCGCAAGCGCGCTGCCGCCGAAGGGGCAGGACGGGCCTTCGAGTCGGACGTAGAGGTCGTAGGCGTTGAGGGCGCTACTTGGCACCAGGCGTCCCCAATACGCGCACGCCGGGCTTAGGCCGGCGAGCACGCCAGAGGTGTCGACAGTGAACGTGGAAGCTGCCGCACCGGCGATGGACGCCACGGTTCCGGTGTACGAGCCTGATGCTTGCGCGAGACTGGCCGTGCTCCGCGACGACGGCAGGTGCGTCGCGGAGTACGTCCACGCCCCTCCGGCGTTCGCGACCGTGCCGTTGAGCGACGTGCCCGGGACATACGTCCCGCCGGCGACAGCGTCCATCGCGCGGCCGTGCGGCAACACGTTGAAATCGCGTACCCCCGTCGCGTAGAACGCGCCGTCGGCGAAGGCTGCGCGACCGTGGACGACGCCGGCGAGCGGCGCCGAATCGGGCCGCCCGTACATCAGCGAAATCGTACCCTCCGGGAGCACGACTCCCCAGAGCGACTGGCCGAGGCTCGTGCTGCCGCGGTAGAGCCCCTCTGCGCCCAGCGCCGCCGACGGCGATGGCACGCACGCGAACGCGAGGGTGGCGCCGACGCCCTCGGCGAGCCAGCCTTGGTTCCGCATCTGGTCGAAGACATGGCGGCTCGACGTGTAACGGTGATTGGGCGCGTCGCCGCGCCCGCCGTTGTAGAGGCGGTAGAGGTTGCTCGTCCCGACGGGGCAGTTGCCGAGCGCGTCCGGCAGGCGGAGGTGGAACGCGATCCCTTCGTACTGCCACGTCGCCCCAGCTTGCAGCAAGGCACACTCGCGCGCCCCCGGCGTGTAGAAGTGCGAGCTCTTCGGCGCGAACGCCGCGCTGAAGAACCGGCATGTGGCGTGTGTGTAGGGGCCAGGCTGCGACCACACGGGGAACGACTGCCCCGTCCGCACCCACGCGCCGCCGTGGGCGCCGCCGTCGAGCAGCAGCACCTCGGCGGGGTCGACCGTGACGAAGTATTGGTCGAACGCGGCGTGGTAGTACTCGACGGCGTTGGCGAGTACCTGCGCGCCGGCGCCGTCGCCGATGGCGAGTCCGAGCGCCGCCGCGACGGCCGCCGCGCTGCGTTGCATCCTGCCGCAGGCTGCGCCGCGCAGGCCCGCCCTGCCCCTTCCCCTGTTCGTCGCCATCCTCCATTCCGGGAAAAGAGGGGCGGCTTGCGCCGCCCCTCCCCGGACACCCGGCCCCGATACGCTGGGGCCGGCCACACGACCGCACTACTTGGTCGGGCAGACCAGTCCGCTCGACGGGTACTGCGCGACGAAGACCTTGCAGGCGTCCAGCCAGAGCCGGCCGTCCTCGAGCTTGTTGATCTCGCGGTCGGCGTTGAAGTCGTAGATCGCGAGGCTGGTCGCATCCGTCTTGCCGAACGCGGCGTTGAGGAGCTTCCAGTCGTCGAGGTCGAGCACGCCGTTGTTGTTGACGTCGTAGCGCGCGAGCGGCTTCAGGCCGGTGATGCGCCGGTAGCAGATGTCGCTGCCGGCGACCTGTCCCGGAATGCACGCGCCGGCCGTCTGGTCGAACATGGTCTCGCCTAGCCACGCCGCCGAGAGCGACGTGCCGGCGGGGCTCATGCGCAGCTGCGCCTCGCCCTCGTGGACGGCGTCGTTCTTCGCCAGCCAGTCGAATTCGTACACGGTTTCGCCGGTGCCCGACGCAATGCGCGGCACGAGCTTGTACGACTCGCCCCAGTTGTCGGTCCAGCTCCAGTAGAGGTCGAGCGGCGCGGCGGCCTCGACGTCCTCGTCGTCGTCCTCGTATTGCAGGTTGAGGTCCGGGTTGGACGAGGTGCCGAACGAAGTGAAGAACACCATCGGGTTCTGCACGTCGTCCGGGATGCCGGTCGGGCTGCCCGAAGCGAGGATCGTGCTCGGCGTGCCGACCAGCCGCGGCTCGATCGCGGTGATGCCGTTGCTGTGCGTGAGCCTCAGGTTGGACACGTTCACCGGGTCCTGGAACTGGCCCTGCAGGTTCGTCCAGGTCCTGCCGCCGTCGAACGAGCGCCGGATGTAGTAGTCGTACACGTCGTTGCCATTGCGCGCGGCGGCCCAGTTCGGCGTCCACGTGTAGCCGAAGCCGATGAAGTCGCCCTTGATGAAGCCGCGGTGCGCGCGAGCGTCCTCGTAGGGATTGGCTTCCGACCCGTCGAGCAGGTTCTTCGCGTCCCACTTCCAGGTGATGACCTTCGGCGTGCCGCCCGAGGTGTCGGCCTGGATTTCCTGCGGCTGGGCGGTGCTGAGGTTGATGCCGGCGCACACGTCGACCTTCTTGCCGGTGGCGTCGCGCACCGAGAGCGGGTTGTCGCAGACCAGGTTGCCGACCGCGTACCCGTTGACCCAGCGCCGCATCATGATGTCGGACGCGCGGCCCTTGCCTTCGGCGCCTTCCTTGTAGACCGCGAGCATCACCGTCCCCGACGCCCCCTTGTTGCCCTTGGGCTGCAGGATGAAGCGGACGCGGCGGGCGTTGCCGTACACCGGCTTGCCGTCCTCGGTGTAGAGCAGGTTGCCCTTGTCGTCGACTTCCTGCGTGTTGAGGATCTTGCCGGGATCGATCACCTTCGGCATCGAGAAGTCGGCAAAGTGGTGGTAGATCACGTTCTTGCCGAGATCCTCGTCGAGGATGTCCTGGTCGGGCCCGCTGCCCATGCCCTTGGTCTCCTCGTAGCCGACGATCGCTTCCGCCGTCGTGTAGCTCGTCGGGGGATAGCCCACGCTATAGGTGACCTTCTGCAGGAACAGGTTCGGCCGCGACGCGCCGGTGTTGCCGTCGAGCACGATGCCCGCGTTGGTGACGCAGAAGCGGTTGCCGTTGACGTCGACCGGACTGATCGAAGTGCAGTATTCGGGCAGCTTGCAGTAGCCGGCGCCATAGTGCGTACGCGTCCCGTCGTCCGCGACGTCCACCTTGCACGCGGCGTTGTCCGAAACGCGCACCGGGCTCGACATCGGCATGGTCGCTTCCGGACGGCCGCCGGTGGGCGGATCCTCGGGCGGCGTCGAGGGCTCGATGGGCACGTATGCCGTGTAGGTCGGCAGGCCCTTGAGGAAGTCGCCCCAGAGGACGTGGTTGTACCAGATGTCGGTCTTGCGGTTGACCACCGCGCCGCTCATGCCGTCGCCGGGCCCCGCGGCGCTGCCGGGGTTGAGCCCGAACGGGTCTTCCTGCCACATCGCGGCGAAGCCCACCTCGCCCGCGACCGCGGTGGTGAGCTGGTAGGCGTCGCGGCGGCCGGAAGTGAGCTGTTCGGCCTTCGACCAGACGATGTTGCCGAACTGATCGACGTAGCCACGCGCGGCCGAGACGCAGCTGAACGGCACCACGCCGAGGTCGGGCCGGTCGTAGACGGCCGCGTAGTCGACGTAGCCTTGCGGCCCCGCTACCTGATGGAGGTCGTCCAGGTAGCCGGTGCCGGGCTTTCCCTCGAGGAAGCCGCTCGGGTTGCCGCTCGGGCAGTACTTCCCGGTCCACGCGACGAACATGTTGCGTCCGGCGGTGGAGAGCGCCGGCTTCGCGGTGTCGCCTTTCGTCACGGTCAGCGTGACGCCCTCGATCGAGACGTCCTTGTCGGCCGAGTGCGACAGGTTCGTGCGCCGCCAGGTCTGCCCGTCGTCGAGCGACACGGCGGCCCAGGTGTCCTGCGCCAGCGTGCCGGCGATCTCGTCGAAGTAGGTGACGACCTGTGGCTGCACCTGGCACTTGCCGCTGCGCACCACGCCGATCTCAACGATCGCCCCGCTCGAGGTCGTCACCGTGCACTTGCCCGCGACGGGCAGGATAGCCGTGCCGTCCGACTTGCGCGCCTGCGAGTACTGGGTGAGCTGCGCGATCTTGGCCTTGTTCGACGCGAGCGTTGGCGTGCTCGAGACGTTGGCGCGGTCGACGCCGCTCTCGCCGTCGGCGGCGAGCGCGGGCGCGGGCAGCGCGACCGCGAACGCCGTGGCGATCGCCTGCGCGATCAGCGCCTTGCGCATGTCGAGCCTGAGTGTGTCGTCTGTGTGTCCGTTGTTCATGATGGCTCCGTGGATCGTGTCCGGTAGTCCGTCAAGCCACTTCGTTGAGCGCGCCGGCCCTGGGTGCCGCCGGCGGGTCCTGCAATCCGGGTGGACGTCGGCGGGACGTCGTGGCGGCGTCCCGCCGCCGCCCGTTCCGACCGGGGCCCGGGTTTGGCAGGCACCACGCCTTGCCCGGGATCCTCCGGCCGGAGCGGGAGTTGCCTACGGCTTCGGGGGCTTCGGCGGCTTGCCGCCACCGCCTCCGCCGCCGCCGCCGTCACCGCCGCCGCCGCTTGGCGACGGGTTCTCGATCGTGTCGAGGAACATCACGCGCCGGAACCAGGCGTCGCTGTTGTAGATGAAGCCCTCGAGGGTCTCCTGCCACTGGTTCCAGACCGCGTGCAGGAACGTTCCGCTCGGGGTCATCTCGACGCTGGCTTCGCCGGAGAGCTGGTCGGCATTGACTTCGAGCGCGTCGAACTGCGGCATCACGTACAGAGGCGTGGCACCAATCGTCACATCCACGCCGTCCTTCCACGCGTGGGCGAAGCCGGTGTAGTTGTCGCCCCAGTTGACACCCTGCGCGTAGTAGAGGTCGAGCGGGGTGGCTTCGCCGCCGAGAATCACCGTCGCGTTGTCGCCCGTCTCGTACACGACCGCGAAGCGGGACGGATCGCGGGTGTCGTCGGCGTAGACCAGGGGGAAGTCGAGCACGCCATCGCCGTCCGGATCGAAGCTGCCGGAGGGTGCGAAGCGCGGGTCGAGCACCGTGGTGCCGAGGCTCGTCAGCAGCGAGACGTTGCGGGCCCGCTCGAACGCACCGGCCGCAAACGTCCGGCAGTCCGGCGAGGTCGACAGCCCGCCCGTTGCGTTGCGGAAGATCTCGCAGTTCCACGCGCCGTCACCGCCCAGTGCCGCCGGCGTCGTGGTCCACGTGAGGCCGCCGTCGAAGGACCGCCGCACGTACAGGTTGTACTGGTCCTTGCCGATCGCGTTGGCCTTCCAGTTGGGCGACCAGGCGTACAGCATCATCACGAAGTCGCGGTCGAGGAACCCGCGGTGGCCCTTCGCCACGTCCATCGGGTTCTCCCACGAGTGGTCGTCGAGCTGCGCTGCCGTCTGTTCCCAAGTCAGGACCTTCGGCACGGTGATCGGGCTGCCGTCGTCGTTGGTGAAGTCCGGATCGATCGCGGTCGGGTAGGAGCACGCGATGTCGCAGGTCGCGGGGATCGTCGCCGACAGATTCAGCGCCGGCGACATGCACAGCCCGTCGAGGTAGTTCGGGTTCGCCGCCTGCCCGAGGTCGGTGCGGTACTGCCACGTGTCGCACGCCATGTTCTTCTCGGCGTACGGATTGTCGACGGCGGCGTTGAACCCCGCGGGGGCGACGAAGCGGCGCGCCATGATGTCGGCGGGACCGCCCTGGTTGATGATCCCCTGCTTGAACAGCGGCATCGCAGCGAGCTTCGACGTCGAGTTCACGACCTTTCCCCACGGCTGCACCATCAAGGCGCCGCGCCGCGCGATCTCAGTCTCGTACAGCGGGGCCTGGACCAGCAGCTTGTCCTTGATTGCCGCGATGCTGAAGAGGTCGGTGAACGTTCCGGTCGACCAGTTGACTGCCGGCTGGTTGAGCTGCAGATTCTGTTGCACGACCTTCGGCCTGTTGAACTCGAAGCTCACGTAGCGGACGTTCTTGCCGATTTCGGCCGGCAGCGTCGTGCCGTCGATGATGTCGTCGTCGTCGAGGTCGAGCTCGCCCAGCGCCTTGTTCTCCTCGTACAGAAGCACCGTCCAGGCCGAGTAGCTACCGTCGCCCTTCCGGTACGACTGCAAGGAGATGCGCGGGCGGGTCGCAGCGGTCTGGCCGTTCAGCACGCGCCCGTCCGTGGTGATGCACGCGTTGACCGTCGCGCCCTGCTTGTTCACGTACGACACCGAGTTCGCCGTGCAGAGGTCGCCCGTCACGCCGTCGCCGTTGATGTCGCCGTAGCAATAAGGCTTGGTGTCGCCCGGCGAGCACTTCTCGTTGTCGGTCAGGCGCACCGGGATCGCCATCGGCACCAGCGGCTTCAGCGCCGTCGTGGCGGCGAGCTGCTGCGTCAGCGTGTCGGCCACGCCGTCGCCGTTCGCGTCGGTCTTGTCGAAGCTCGCCCAGTCGATGAAGCTGTACCAGGCGTCGGTGCCCTTGTTGGCGACCGCCCCGCTCCAGCCTTCGCCCGGCCCCTCGCCGTCGCCCGGACGCAGGCCCTCAGGGTCCTCCTGCCACGACACCGCGCAGCCGGCGTTGAGCGAGCACGACACCTCGATGCGGTGGGCATCGCGCACGCCGGAGGTCAGACGCTCGGCGGCTCGCCACAGCATCACGGTCTTGCCGGTCGTCGTGTTCCTCTCGATTGTGCCGCGGGCGGTCCACACGCAGGCGTACGGCACCTTGCCGACCTGCGGGTAGTCCTCGTACTCGACGTAGCCCTGCTGGCCCTTGACGCCGAAGATGTCGAGGTAGGGCTTGTCGGTGAGCGGGTCGATCGCGCCGCTGCCGGAAAGCAGGTAGGCGGGATTGCCACCGTCGCAGTAGCGGCTCGCCCAGATCACCATGACCTTGTTGCCGGCCATGTGGGCGTAACTGCGGATCACGTCGCCGTAGTAGAAGAACGGGCTGCCTCCGGTGAGCACCTTGATCTTCTTGGTGCCGGAGTTCGACAGGTTCGTCTTCTTCCACGTCGCGCCGTCGTCGAACGACACCGCGGCGTACGCGTCGCGCTTGCCGTGGCCGATGAAGCCGATGCCCTCTACGGCGGTGACGGTACCGTCGGTGTAATTGGTGACAATCGGCTTGGCCTGGGTTCGCGTGAACAACGACGCGTCGAGGTAGCTCCGGTAGTCGATGGGGGTCGATAGGACCGTGCCGTCGGACGCCTGCGCCGGCACGTAGAACTTGCCGACGTTGATGCCGGCGAACTCGGTTTCCAGGTCAGGTGTGTTGGAGACGTTCTTGCGCAACAGCAGTCCGTCGTCCGCCCAGCTCACTCCGCTTGCCAGGGCCAGCGACAGCGCCGCTGCGAGGATGCGCAGTTTCGGCGTGTTCATCGTGTGTGTCCTTTGGTTGCCTCAGGGCGGGTTGCGCCCGTCGGGAACGAGTACGGTGTCCGTGCCTCCACTTCCGTGGCGTCGGTCAGCGCCGCGAGCAGCTGCCCACGGGCTCCGCGAGGATCGCGTCGACCACCGACTGCGGCAGCGCCTTCGCGACGTAGGCGTGCCCGGTGAGCCTCTCCAGCGCCCGTGCGAAGTCGCGCAGGTGGTTGCGCGAGCCGCACGAGAGGATTTCGTAGACCTGGTCGATGTCGGCGTTGTCGGATCGGGCGAGCGCCGCGGCCAGGTCGTCGAGATCGACTTCCTCGACGATGCCGCCGACTTCGAGCGCGGCGACCGCGCTAGCGGAACCGCGCTTCAGCAGGTCGTCGAATAGCGCCTGCAGCTCGGCGCTGGCGAACTGGCCGATCGTCTTGCCCGCCGCCGGATCGTCGAGCCGGTAGCGGATCAGCAGCCGCAGCACCGCGTCCATGTGCACCTGCTCGCTGATCGCGATGCGGGCGAACGGCGCGACGCCCCACTTCTCGTCCAGGAGGATGTAGAGGTCGCGCGCGAGTTTTTCCTCCTCGCGCATGAACAGCATGTCCGCGGCCTCGGCAGCGCTCGCCAGGCCGGCGAAGGGTCGCGACGGCGCCGGGGGCGGCACCGGTGCGACTGTGGCGCCCGGCGGGCCCGCAAAGCGTGGCGGGGTTCCGGCGTTGCCGGCCGCGGCCGCTGGGGTCGACAGCAGCGTCAGCGCGATGGCGGCGATCAGCGGGGCTTGCCTTGTCATCGAGGGGTCTCCGGTCTGTTTCGTCGGGTGGCTGTCGTCGATCCGGCTTGCCGTCTTCGCAGGGCCGCGTGGTCGGGTTGGCGGGGCGGACAGCCGACGGCCCGAATCGCGTGACAGTTGCTGGCAACTCTTCTCCGTAGCGATTTCCGCCGCATTGCCCGTGCGTTACAGGTTGTTTCGCAGTTGTTTCGGCGGACTGGCGGTGGGGAAAAACCGTTAACATGGCGCCATGGGCTACCACGGGAGCCTGGCGCGCGCCGCTATCCGATGGACCTGACTCCGGTACCGCGCATCCTCGTCGTCGACGACGATCGCGACCTGCTCGACCTGGTCGTCGGCTACCTCGCCAAGAACGGCTTCGACGTCGAGGGCGTCGGCGATGCGGCGTCGTTTCGTGCAAGCTACGCGCGACGCGTCCCCGACCTCGCGGTGCTCGACCTCATGCTGCCGGGTGAGGACGGCTTGAGCCTGCTGCGCTGGATTCGGGCCTCCGGCGGGCCGCCGGTCGTCATCGCCTCCGCCCGCGGCGACGAAGTCGATCGCGTCGTCGGGCTCGAAGTCGGCGCCGACGACTACCTGCCCAAGCCGTTCAGCCCGCGCGAGCTCGTCGCCCGCATCCGTGCGGTGCTGCGTCGCACGGCCCCACCGCGGCCGGAAGGCGATGGCGACGCCTTCTCGTTCGGGCCGTATCGCCTGCACCTCGCGAGCCACCGGCTGGTCGGCCCGGACGGCGACGTGGCGCTCACCAGCGCGGAGTTCGCGCTGCTGCGCGTGTTCGCCGCACACCCCAACGTCGTGCTGACGCGCGACCGGCTGATCACGCTGTTCAAGGGCTACGACCGCTCGCCATTCGACCGCAGCGTCGACGTACGCGTGACGCGCCTGCGCAAGAAGATCGAGCCGAACCCCGACCATCCGGTTTACCTGCGCACGATATGGGGCGAGGGCTACCTCTTCTCGCCCGCGGGCCGCGAGCCGTCATGAGCACGGGCACTTCGCTGTTCCGTCACTCGCTGTCGGCGATCGCGGTCGGCATGGTGGTGCTGATCCTGGTCTCGGGCTTCGGGCTCAACTTCCTCGTCCTCGAGCCGCTCGCGGAACGTTCGGCCGACGACTTCGCGGCGCTGGTCGTGCTCGCGGCCAGCACATGGGAGGAGCTTCCGCCCGAGAAGCGGCCGGCGTTCGCCGCGCAGCTCGCCCGCGATCACGCGGTGTCGGTGCGGGAGGTGCGCCTGTCGACGGGACCGGACGCCGACGAGCGCCACCGCTATATGCACGCGCTGCAGGTGGCGCTCGCGCACAGGCTAGGGGGCGTCGAGGGCGTGCGCGTCGTCGAAGGCGACGGCGACTTGTTCCATGCGGACGTGCCGGCCGACGGGCGGATCCTGCGCTTCAGCTTCTCCCACGACCGCCATGCGCACCATCCCCTGACGACCATCCTGCTCACGCTGCTCACGGCGGCGGTGGTGGCGCTCGTCGTCGCGTGGACGCTTGCCAAGCGCGTCGTCGCGCCGGTGACGCAGCTGGCGGCGGCCGCGCGCAAGATCGGTTTGGGAGAGCAGCCCGGGCTGCTGCCGGAGACGGGCGAACGCGAGCTGACGACGCTCGTGCGGGCCTTCAACGAGACGTCCGCGAGCCTTGCGGTGCAGAGGGAGAACCTGCGCACGCTGCTCGTCGGCATCTCGCACGACCTGCGCAGCCCTCTCGCCCGCCTGCGCATGGCCACCGGCGTGCTGGCGGAGGAGAGCCCGTCGCCGCTCGTCGCGCGCATGGAAGCGGACATCGATGCGATGGACGCCGTGATCGAGGCCCAGATCCAGCTCGCGCGTGCGCGCGAGCGCGAGGACGCGCGCCCGGTCGACATCGACGCGCTGCTGCAGGAGATCGTGGTGTCGGTCACGCAGGGCCGGGGCGCCGCCAGCGTTCGCGTTTCCGGGCCGGCCTGCGTGGAACGCATCGCTCCCGTGGCGCTGCGCCGGGTCCTCGCCAACCTGATCGAGAATGCGCTCCACCACGGCAAAGGACGGGCGCTGCAGATCGTGCGCCGCCGCTGCCGGCGTAGCGTCTTTATCGGCGTGCGTGATCGCGGGCCCGGTGTGCCGCTTGCCTATCGCGAAGCCGTCTTCCTGCCCTACTTCCGGGTCGAGGCATCGCGCAGCCGGGCAACCGGCGGGAGCGGCCTCGGACTGGCGATTGCGAGGCAGCTCGCCGATACGCAGGGGTGGAAGCTCGCGCTGAAGGCCCGCGTCGGCGGCGGCGCGAGCTTCTGGCTCGCGCTGGAGGCGGGTCCCCGCCGCGGCGAGGCCCCACGCAACTCCGGCAACGGGGCGTCGTCCAGGGCAGCGGACAGGCGCGTGTGAGGCTGCGCGCGGACGGGTCGGGACGGCGCTCACGTGGCGGCTCCGCCCTATTCGGCGACGCGCAGGCGGACGCGCGCAATCAAAAGCCTTGCCACATGAAGCGGCAGGGCCTTCTGGGGTTTGGTAGCGAGCGAGGGACTCGAACCCCCGACCAAAGGATTATGATTCCTCTGCTCTAACCAACTGAGCTAGCTCGCCGGAGCGGGAAATTATCGCAGAATCCGCGGGTTGGTTCCAGACCCGGCCGGGGACCGCAGTACCGCACGCGAAGCGCCCGCCGTCCCCGGTTTCCCGCCGTGCCCCTGTCCCTTCCCGACGCCCCCTGGTACGTGCTCGCCGCGGTGCCGGTGGTCATGCTCGCCGCGTACACGATGTTCGGCGCGACCGGCTTCGGCTCGTCGATCATCGCCGTGCCCGCGCTCGCGCACGCGTTTCCGCTGACCTTCGCGGTGCCGTTCGTGACCACCCTCGACGGCCTCGCCACCGCGACTGCCAGCACCCGGCAGTGGCGAGACGCCGCGCTCGCCGAGATCGGGCGCATCCTGCCTCCGATCTTCGTCGGCATCGCGCTCGGTGCGACCGTGCTCGTCAACCTGCCGCGCGCGCCGGCGCTCGCCGCGCTCGGCGTGTTCGTCGCAGGCTACGGCGCCTGGCAGCTCGCGGGCGCGCGACGGATGACGAAGGCGAGCGCCTGGTGGGCGCTGCCGATCGGCGTTGCCGGCGGCACGTTCTCGGTGCTTTTCGGCACCGGCGGCCCGATCTACATGGTCTACCTGTCGGCGCGGGTGCGCGACAAGACCGCGCTTCGCGCGACCTCCTCCCTGCTCGTCACGTTCAGCGTGTGGACGCGCATCGCCATCTTCGTCGGGACGGGGCTTCTGCTGCAGGCGCCACTCCTCGTGCTCGCGGCGCTGACGATTCCCGTGATGCTCCTCGGACTGAAGCTCGGCAACCGCCTGCATCACACGCTCTCGGGACCGGGCGTGCTGCGGCTCATCGCGCTGGCGCTGGTCGGCAACGGCGTGCTGCTCGTGGTGCGCGCGGCGGGGCTGATCGGATCGTGATCGGGCGCCGATCCCGGCGCACGCGCGCGACCGATCGCCTCACCCCAGCTGCCGCTTGAGCCAGCGCATCACCGGTCCGATCAGCGGCAGCTTGGCGTAGAGCTCGTCGGCCGCGTCCCAGTAGTCGCGGTGGTAGGCGACGCGGCCGTCCGGCGCGAACCTGAGGTGCGTGGCCCCGTGGATGCGCCGCGTCTCGCCGGGTGCGAGCTTGCGGATGCGGAAAGTCATGTCCCAGGTGAGGAACGCGCCGCGCTCGTCGATCGCCTCGTCGGCGAAAGCGAAGCGGGCGTCGTCGAGATGCTCGAACATCTGCGCGAAGATGCGGCGGATCTCCGGGAGCCCGCGCACCTCGTTGAACGGATCGCGGAAGTACGCGTCGGGCGCGTAGATCGACTCGAGGCGGTCGAGGTCGGCGGGCGCGAGCCCCTCGTAGAACGCGCGAACACGCGCGGTCGCGGCGCGGGCGTCGTCGAGCGTCACAGGCCGGTCGCGCGGCGCACTGCGGCGAAGTAGAGACGATAGGGCAGGTGCCGCAGGAACCGGAGCTGCCGGGAGAACGCCTTCGGGAAGTCGATCTCGAAGTCGCGGCGCTCGATTCCGCGCAGGATCTCTTCGGCGGCGTCCTCCGCGCTGATGAGGTGCGGCATCCGGAACGCGTTGCGGTCGGTGAGCGGCGTCTTCACGAAGCCCGGGTTGATGAGGTAGACGCCGATGTTCTTCGGCCGCAGGTCGAGGTAGAGGGTCTCGGTGAAGTTGATCAGCGCCGCCTTCGACGCGCCGTAGACCAGCGCCTTCGGCAGCCCGCGGTAGCCGGCGAGCGAGGAGACGATGCCGATCGCCCCGCGCCCTTGCGCGATCAGTCCCGGCACGACGGCGGTGACCGTCCCGATCGGCCCGTGCAGGTTGACCTCGAGGAGCGCGCGCGACTCGGCGTCGTCGAGCTCCCAGGCGCGGACCTCCTTGTGCGTCCCGGCGACGATCAGCACCAGGTCGACCCGCTTGAACGCCGCGCGGACGCGCGCGAATGCCTGCCCGACCGCGGCGGCGTCGGTGAAGTCCAGCGGCTCGATCAGCGCGGCGCCGCGCGCGGCGACGGGGTCGCCGGCGACGTCGCGCAGCTTGTCGGGGCTTCGGGCGGAGAGTGCCACGTGCGCACCGCGCGCGAGCAGCGCGCGCGCCACCGCCGCGCCGATGCCGTAGGAGGCGCCGATCACCCACACCCGCGCCTCGTTCCAGGCGGGGACCGGGGGGTTGAGCGGCTCGAAGAGTGCCATCGGCGTCCCCGGATGGTCAGGGTTTCGCGGCGCGCGGGCGCGCGGCGCTCACTGCTTGCGCAACGACAGCGTCACCTCGCCGACTCGGAAGCCGAACTTGCTCATCGCCGTGCGATTGAGCACCGTCTTGTCGTCGATGCGCCACATCCAGTCGTCCATGTCGACGTCGATCGTGCGTCCCGACCACGGGACGCGCAGCACGTAGCGCATGTTGAACGCATTGCCCTGCTGGACGCCCTGCCCCGGGCCGACGACGTCCCCGGCGGTGCCGACGAAGCGATCGCCGTCCCGCACGAGCGTCCAGACGCGGTTCTGCCGCTCCCCGTCGGAGAACTCGAAGTACTCGTCCAGCGTGCCCCGGTTGCCTTCCCACTTCGCCTCGATCCGTACGGTGAAGCGGCGCACGACCTTGCCCGAACGGTCCTGGAACATCCCCCAGCCGTCGACCGTGCCGTTGAAGTACTCCGCGATGTCGAGCGGCGGCCGCTCCGACCGGTACTCGGCCACGTCGACGGTGGCGCAGCCGGCGAAGGAGATCGCGGCGGCGCCGATCAGTGCGTACTTGAGCATGAGTCAACCCCTGTTCTGTCGCCTGGCGAACCAGGCGAGCGCGCCCACCGCCGCGAGCTTGAGCCCGCAGGGGACGGCCGCGTAGACGAAGGCCAGCGCCTGCTGAGCCTTGGCGTCGGTCGCACCCGGTGCGTAGCCGAGTGCGGCGAGCAGCGGCAGCGCGATGCCGGCGGCGAGCGCGAGATTGAGCTTGGTCGCGAGCGTCCAGACGCCAAAGTACGCGCCCGTCGATTGCATCGTGCCCCGGCGGTCGATGACGTCGGCGAGGATCGACGGCGGCAGGGCGAGGTCGGCGCCGAGTGCCAGCCCGGAAAGCACGCAGATCGCTGCGAACGCGACGACGTCGCCCGGCCCGAGGAACGCCGCCCACACGAACGCTGCGATCGCGGCGAGCATCGCGACCGCCCACGCCCGCACCTTGCCGATCGCCGCCGACAGCCGGATCCACAGCGGCATGCCCGCGGCTCCCGCGATGAAGTAAAGCGCGAGGAACAGCCCCTGCCGCGATTCGGCCTGCAACACGTCGGCGACGAAGAACAGGACGAGCGTGGCCGGGATCGCCGAGGCGATGCCGTTGGCGAGGAACACGGCGAGCAGCGGCCGGAACAACGGGTCGGCGAGCGGTTGCGCCATTCCGGCGAAGATCGCCCCGCGCGGCGCTGCGGCGCGCGGAGCGACGGGCGCGCGCCACAGCAGCGCGAGGCAGACCGCGGTGAACGCCGCGAAAGCGATCGCGAAACGGGGCAGGCCGGCGTCGTCGCCGCCCTCGCCGCCGAGGATGGCCGGGGCGATGCTCGCGACGACCACGCCGGCCAGCGCGAGGCCCTCGCGCACGGCGGTGATGCGCGTGCGCTCGACCGGGTCGTGCGAGAGCTCCGCGCCCCACGCGCCGTGATTGATCGTCGCGAGGCTGAACGCAAGGTAGACGAGCGCGAGCGAGACGCCGAGCCACGCGAGCAGCGGCCCCTCCCCTTCGACCTGGGGTGCGAACAGCGCGATCATGCCGGCCGCCAGCACCGGTGAGGCGAGCGCGATCAGCGCGCGCCGCGACGGCCCGCGGTCGCTCCACGCGCCGAGCAGCGGGTCGAGAAGGCCGTCGGCGACGCGCAGCACGAGCAGCAGCACGCCGAGCGCGGCGAGCCCCACGCCGAGGTGCTCGCCGTAGAAGCGCGGCAGGTGCACGTAGAGCGGCAGCGCCGCCATCGCGAGCGGCGCGCCGAACGCGCCGTACGCGACCAGCGCCGGGAGCGGCAGCCGGGCGGCGCCGCCGTGCTGCGTCGGTGTCGAGCCGGGCGCGGGTGCTGCGACCGCGGCGGGCAGGGAACTGCGGGCGCTGGCCGCCATGGCGTGCAGGGCCTAGCGCTCGCCGAGCAGGAGCTTGCGGAAGTCGGGGCGCGAGGTGTTCGGGTCGAGCCAGATGCCGAAGAACGCACGCGCGAAGCCCGTGTCGGCGATCTCGCCGATCGGCGCGCCGTTGTGGAAGAACTTCGCGCCCCGGCCGGGAATGTTCACGCCGGTGATCCGGTCGCCTTTCTTCACGTCGGGGAAGAGCCGCTGCATCGCCTCGAGCCAGCGCGAGTGCTCACCGCTGGTGCCGAGGCCGAGCTTGCGGATCTCCTCGATGCTTCGATCCGCGATGCCGCTGCCTTTCAGCGTGCGGTGGTAGTGGAGGTCGAGCGCGAACGGCTGCGAAACCGAGAAGCTGCGAACGGGACTCCAGTAGAAGCCGTCGTACACCGACAGGCCAAAGTAGCGGAGCTCGCCCCCGCCCTGGGGCTGGACCTGCGGTGCCAGCGCGGCAACCGGCTCGGGCAGCGGTGGCGGCGAGCTCTTGCCCATGGCGAGGGCGTTGCCCAGGCTGAGCGCCGCGACGCCCAGCACGAGGGCGCTACGTGCGAACGAACGTGTAATGGCCGACATCGGTACTCTCCGTGAGAAAGCCCGCCGTGCAGTAGGCGAGGTAGAAGCGCCAGCAGCGCACGAAGTTCTCGTCGAATCCCTGCGCGCGCACCCTCGCGACGTTCGCGTCGAACGCGGCGAGCCAGCGCACGAGCGTCTCGGCGTAGTCGCGCCCGAAGCGCCGCTCGCCGGTCGGCGAGAGGCCCGCGGCGTGCGCCTCGGCGACGAGGCGGGCGGGTGACGCGAGCATCCCGCCCGGGAAGATGTACTGCTGGATGAAGTCGGTTTCGCGACGGTAGCGCTCGAAGCGCGCGTCGGCGATGGTGATGCCCTGGATGCAGGCGCGGCCGCCGGGAGCGAGCGAATCCCGGATCTTCGCGAAATAGGCGGGCCACCAGCGCTCGCCGACGGCCTCGACCATCTCGATCGACGCGACGCCGTCGTAGCGGCCGCAGTGGTCGCGGTAGTCCTCGATGCGGATATCGACGCGGTCGGCGAGCCCGGCGCGGGCGAGCCGCTCGCGCGCCCAGGCGGTCTGGGCGTCCGACAGCGACAATCCCGTGACGCGGTAGCCCGCGCGCGCGGCCACCTCGGCGAAGCCGCCCCAGCCGCAGCCGATCTCGAGGATGTGCGCGCCGGGCGGCAGCGCGAGTTCGGCGAGGATGCGCTCGTATTTCGCCCGCTGCGCGTCGGCGAGCGGTCGCCCGAAGTCGCCGTCGAACCACGCCGACGAATAGGTCATCGTCTCGTCGAGCCAGAGGCGGTAGAAGTCGTTGCCGAGGTCGTAGTGCGCGACGATGTTCCTGCGTGCCTGGCGCCGGGTGTTGGCGTTGAGCCAGTGGCGCAGTCGCAGCAGCAGGGTGGCCGCGCGCTTGCCGTAGAACGCGCGCTCGAGCGCGGGCTGGTTCTCGGCGAGCCGGGTGAGCAGGCGCACGAGGTCGGGCGTGTCCCAGTGGCCGGCGATGTAGCCCTCGGCGAAGCCGACGTCGCCCCGCTGCAGCGTGTCGCGCGCCATGCGCCAGTCGCGGATCGACAGCACCGCGGGACTGGTGTCGTGCGCGCCGAAGCGCCGGGTCGCGCCGTCCGGCGCCTCGACGACGAGGCAGCCGCGCTCGACGCGGCCGAGGAGGGCGAGGAGCAGCCGCGCGGCGGCGGGCACGTGCCGCACGGCGCGCGGCGCGCGCGTCGTCGCGATGCCGGAGGGAAGGGTGAAGTCGCGTTCGAACGTGGCCATCGTCAACGGGAGAGCGGGGTGGCGGGAGGTGAGGGCTTGGTGAAGAACGGCACGCGCTTGATCCACAGCTTTGCCGCCTGCCAGTGGATGCGCGCCACGACGCCGAGGGTGAAGGCGGGATGGCGGACGAGCAGTGCGCGGGCGGCGGCGCGGGTGAGCGGCCTCGCGACGCCGGAGATCGAGGTTGCGAGGAGCGGCGAGGCCGCGTCGGCGTCGTCGAAGTAGTCGATGCGCGCGAGCCAGCGCCCGGGGCCGAAGTGGAAGCGGAACACGTAGTGCCCACGGACCTCGCAGAACGGCGAGACGTGGAACACCTTGCGCGCACCGAGGGTGTCGCCGTCGGCGATGCGGCGTCCGCCCGGGTGCGCCACGAGGTAGAGGTGGCGCTCGCCGAACGTGTTGTTCACCTCGGCGAGCACCGCGGCCACGTCGCCGAGGGCGTCGTGGCACACCCAGAAGCTCACCGGGTTGAATACGTAGCCCAGCATGCGCGGGAAGGCGTGCAACACCACCTCGCCGTCGGCGCGCAAGCCCTCGCGGGCGAGGAGGCCGCGGATCCAGGGCTCGAGCGGTGAGCCGTCGCGCGGGCCGTGGTCGCGGTCGTGGAACGAGAGGAGCCCGGCGCGATTGCGCGCGATGCCGAGCGCCGGAAGCGCCTCGAGGCGCGACAGCGGCAGCCTGAGGCAGAACGCCGGGTAGGTGAACGCGTTGGCCGCGGGGCGCGTGCGCCGGTGCATCACCCGCCCCTCGACGAGCGCGGGCCCGTGGTCGGGCAGCGCCCCGGCCGGCAAGGATCCGGGGGCGGTCGTGGGCAGGCGAGCGGTCATCTCGGAAAAGCGGCGATCAGGCCGCCGCCGGAATGCCGGCGGCGTGGCGGGAGGCGTGCTCCTCGACGCTCGATGCCACCGCGTGCGCCGACTTGAGGCCGTCCTCGTGGAAGCCGTAGCCGAGCCATGCGCCGGCGTACCACGTCCCGCGATGGCCCTGCAAGGCCGCGAGCGCGCCCTGGGCGGCGACGGCGGCCGTGTCCAGCAGCGGATGCGCGTACTCGAACTCGTCGATCACGCTGCGCGGGTCGGGTTCGACCGCGGGATTGAGGGTCACGATCACCGGCGAGCGGAACGGCAGCGGCTGCAGCCGGTTGATGAGATACGACACCGACACCGGGCGCGAACCGTCGGGGTCGTCGACCGCAAGATAGTTCCACGCCGACCAGGCCCGGCGCCGGCGCGGCAGCAGCGCAGCGTCGGTGTGCAGCACGACCCGGTTCGGCTGGTAGCGCACCTCGCCGAGCAGGCGGCGCTCGTCTGCCGACGGGTCCCCGAGGAGCGCGAGGGCCTGGTCGCTGTGGCAGGCGAGCACGACGCCGTCGAAGCGCTCGCCCTGGCGTCCCGGCGTGTCGATCGCGACCCCGCCCGCCTGGCGAACCACGCGTTGCACCGGGCAACCGAGGCGCACGGCAGGCAGCCGCTCGAGGAGCCGGCGCACGTAGACGCGGCCGCCGCCGCGGACGGTGCGCCATTGGGGGCGGTCGTCGATCGATAGGAGTCCGTGGTTGTGGCAGAAGCGTACGAACGTGCGCAGCGGGAAGTCGAGGATATCGCGTGCGGGCGACGACCAGATCGCAGCGGCCATCGGCACGAGGTAGCCGTCGCGAAACGGCCGCCGGTAGCCCCTCGCGTCGAGGTACGCGCCCAGCGTCGACTGCGGCAGCGTGCCGGCGGCGAGCGCCGCGGTCGTCTCGCGGTTGAAGCGCAGGATGTCGGCGAGCATCGACCAGAAGGACGGCGAGAGCGCGTTGGCGGGTCGGGCGAAGAGCGTGGCCAGGTTGGTGCCGGCCCACTCGAGCCCGCTCGCGTCGTCGCGCACCGAGAACGACATGTCCGAGGCGACGCTCGGCACGCCCAGCTCGTCGAAGAGCGCGATGAGGTGGGGGTAGGTGCGGTCGTTGAACACCAGGAAGCCGGTGTCGACCGGATGCGTGACCCCTTCGAGGGTGACGTCCACCGTGTGGGTGTGGCCGCCGGCGCGCGGTTCGGCCTCGAAGACGGTGACCGCGTGGCCCTGCTTGCGCAGCAGCCACGCTGCACCCAGGCCCGCGATGCCCGAACCCACGATGGCGATGTCTAGCCGGCGCCCGGCATGGTCTCCGCGTGGCATATCAGGTCCGGAGGGCCGTCACGAGGGAAAGGCCCACCCTCTCCGGGGGCAGCGAACGAAGTGAGCGTGGGAGTGGTTTCATCCTAGTCCTTATACGCCCCGTCGGAGGGCAGTGAGCGAAGGGAGCGAAGGGGGGCGTTGCATCCTAGCTGCGGCTTGCGGGCGCTTGCTCGGCGAGCAGGCGCTCGATCCGGGTCACGAGCTCGCTGCTGCCGGGCTCGACGCTGCTGCCGAAGCTCGCCACGCGTGTGCCGGAACGGTCGACCAGGTACTTGTGGAAGTTCCACCGGGGCTTCTGGCCCGTCTTGGCGGCGAGTTCGCCGAAGAGCGGGTTCGCGTCCAGGCGCGCCACGCTCGACTTCTCGAACATCGGGAACTGGACGCCGAAGACCGTGCGGCAGAACTCGGCGATCTCCTTGTTCGAGCCGGGCTCCTGCCCGCCGAAGTCGTCCGAGGGGAAACCGAGCACGACGAGCCCGCGGTCCCGGTACTTGCGGTAGAGCGCTTCCAGCCCCTCGTACTGGTGCGTGTAGCCGCACTTGCTGGCCGTGTTGACCACCAGCACGACCTTGCCCTGGTACTGGCAGAGCGACTGCGCGGCCCCGCCCTGGACAGGGGTGAACGAATGGCGCAGGAGCGGCGGACACGACTGCGGGGAGACCGCGGTCGCGGACACGCGCACCAGCGCCGGCGGCGCGGCTTGCACCTCCGCCGCCTCGGCGTGGCCGATCGGCAGCGAGCGAAGCATCGCGTGGGTGGTCGGGGCGGCCTCGGCGCGGTGAAGGTCGATCAGGGCGTCGAGCCTGCTCGTCGCCAGGGCGGGTGCCGCGAAGGTGGCGGCGAGGAGCGCTGCGGCGAGCGCGCGTCGGGCGTGGTCGGTATTGGACATGGCAGGCCTTTCGTCGATGGCTGTCCCCGTACAATCGGGCAACACGCTTTATATGTCCTGGACAATCGATTGCGATGCCCGTACAATAGGGTCGTGGTGACTTTTTGTCAATTCATCGTCCTGGACATTTTATGAACCTGCCGATGGAAGCCTCGGGACTCGTGCTCAACATCAGCGCCGTCGAGCGCGAGACCGGCCTGTCGAAAGACGTTTTGCGCATGTGGGAGCGTCGCTACGGGTTCCCGAAGCCCGGGCGCGACGACAATGGCGAGCGCCAGTACACGCCGGCCGACATTGCGAAGCTGCGCGCGATCAAGCGCCTGATGGACGTCGGCATGCGTCCCGGAAAGCTCATGACGCACTCGCTCGACGAGCTGAACGCGCTCGCCGACACGCGCGCCGTCCCTCACCGCGACCACCTCGCGCCCGCGGTCGAGCGCGACGTGCTGTCGCTGCTGCAGTCGCACGACGCGCCCGGCCTGCAGCACACGCTCGCCAACATGCTGATGAAGCAGGGGTTGCAGAAGTTCGTGCTGGAGACGATTACGCCGTTGAACCGCGCCGTCGGCGAGGCCTGGATGCGCGGCGAGCTGCAGGTGTTCGAGGAGCACCTCTACACCGAGCAGCTGCAGGTGGCGCTGCGCACGGCGATCAACGCCTTCCCGCGCCAGACGGGCATCCCCCGGGTGCTGCTCACGACGTTCCCGAACGAGCAGCACGGCATCGGCCTCTTGATGGTCGAGGCGCTGCTCGTGCCCGAGGGCGTTCAGTGCATCTCGCTCGGGCCGCAGACGCCGCTCGAGGACATCCGCCGCGCCGCGGTCGCCCACAAGATCCACATCCTCGCGCTCTCGTTCTCGGGCGCGTTCCCGCTGCGCCTCGCCGTGGACGGCCTCGCCACCCTGCGGCGCCAGCTGCCGCCGCAGGTGACGCTCTGGGCCGGCGGCGAGATGACCCGCCGCGTCCGCAAGACGATGCCCGGCGTGGTGCTCATTCCCGACCTCGCCTCGACGGTGAACGCGCTGCGCAGCTGGCGCGCGCACTGGGTACCCCAGGTCGCGGGCTACTGAGGCGTGGCTCCGGCCTGCGCAACCGCGACGGGCGGGCGCCGCGTCACCAGGCGCTGATGGCACCGCGAGCCCGCGGTCCGGCACGCGCCGGCACGATCGCCGTCGTGCTGGGAGACCAGCTCGACCGCGCGAGCCCGGCGCTCGCCGGTCTCGACCCGGCATGCGACACCGTGCTGATGGTGGAGGCGCCCGAGGAGTCGACGCACGTCTGGAGCCACAAGGCGCGCATCGCGCTCTTCTTCGCGGCGATGCGCCACTTCGCGGAGGACCTGCGTCGCGACGGCGTGCCGCTCGCGTACCTCTCGATCGGCACGCACCCTCATCCCTCGCTCGAATCCGCGTGGCGCGCCGAAATCGCGGCGCGGGCGCCTGCGCGAGTGGTCTGCGTCGAGCCCGGAGATTGGCGGGTGCTCGCGATGCTGCAGCGCGCCTGCGGCGAAGCGGGCGTCGCGCTGGACGTCCTTCCGGATCCGCGCTTCCTCTGCTCGCTCGAGTCGTTCGAGCGCTGGGCGGGCGAGCGCGGCTCGCTGCGCATGGAGTTCTTCTACCGTTGGATGCGCAGTCGCACCGGCGTGCTGATGGACGGCGACGAGCCGGCGGGTGGGCGCTGGAACTACGACGCCGAGAACCGCCGGGGCTTCGGGGCGAAGGGGCCGGGTCCGGTCCCGGCGCCGCCGGGCTTCGCGCCCGACGCGATCACCCGCGGGGCGATCGCCGACGTCGCGCGGCACTTTCCCGGGCATCCGGGCGCGCTCGACCGCTTCGTCTGGCCGGTCACGCCCGCAGACGCACGCCGCGCGCTCGACGCCTTCCTGCACGAGCGCCTGCCGGGCTTCGGCCGCCACCAGGACGCGATGTGGACCGGCGTGCCGTTCGGCTGGCACTCGCTGCTCTCGCCGGCGATGAACCTCAAGCTTCTCGATCCGCGCGAGGTCGTCGCCGCGGCCGAAGCCGAGTGGCGGGCGGGCCGCGCCGACCTCCCGTCCGTCGAGGGCTTCGTCCGGCAGGTGCTCGGTTGGCGGGAGTTCGTCCGCGGCGTGTACTGGAGGTTCATGCCCGGCCTCGCCGACGCCAACCACTACGGCCACGAACGGCCGCTGCCGGCGTGGTACTGGACCGGCGACACCGGCATGAACTGCATGCGCGAGACCGTGGGCCAGACGCTCGCGCACGGCTACGCGCACCACATCCAGCGGCTGATGATCACCGGCAACTTCGCGCTGCTCGCAGGCGTGCGCCCGCAGGCGGCCTGCGACTGGTACCTTGCAATCTACGTCGACGCGGTCGACTGGGTCGAGCGGCCCAACACCGCCGGGATGGCGCTCTACGCGGACGGCGGGCGCTTCACCAGCAAGCCGTACGCGGCCTCGGGCCAGTACGTGAAGCGCATGAGCAACTACTGCGCGGGCTGCCGCTACGACCCCGCGAAGCGCGAGGGCGAGGGCGCCTGCCCGGTCACCGTGCTGTTCTGGGACTTCGTCATCCGGCACGAGTCCGCCCTCGCGTCCGAGCCGAGGACCGCGATCATGGCGAGCAACGCCCGGCGCATCGGTGCGGACGAGCGCACGCGCATCCGGCGCGGCGCCGGCCGCCTGCTCGATGCGGTCGACGCGTTGTGACGATCGTGCCGCGGCGACGGCGGGACGTCCGCCGCGCAGCGGCGCCGTGAGCGTCATCCGGCGCACACGGGAGCGGCGTAGAATGCGCCGACCCTGGGGGGACCGTCATGCTCTATCCCGAGCTTTTCCGGCAATTCGAGTCGGTTCGATGGAATCTCGACACCGACGTGCCGTGGGACGCGTTCGATGCCGCGAAGCTCTCCGACGAGCAGGCGCGCACGATCAAGATGAATGCGATCACCGAGTGGGCCGCGCTGCCGGCCACCGAGATGTTCCTGCGCGACAACCGCGCCGACAGCGACTTCAGCGCGTTCATGTCGATCTGGTTCTACGAGGAGCAGAAGCACGCGCTCGTGCTGATGGAATACCTGCGCCGCTTCCGCCCGGACCTCGTGCCGAGCGAGGAGGAGCTGCACGCGGTGCGCTTCGAGTTCGACCCGGCGCCGCACCTCGAGACGCTGATGCTGCACTTCTGCGGCGAGATCCGCCTCAACCACTGGTACCGCCGCGCGGCCGAGTGGCACACGGAGCCCGTGATCAAGGGCATCTACGAGCTGATTGCGCGCGACGAGGCGCGCCACGGCGGCGCCTACCTGCGTTTCATGCGGCGTGCGATCGACCGGCTGGGCGCCGAGGCACAGCGCGCGTTCGCCAAGATCGGCGTGCTGATGGCGAGCCCGCACCGCGCGGGAAAGCCCTTGCACCCGACCAACCTGCACGTCAACAAGCAGCTGTTCCCGAACGACACCGTCCAGAGCCGGCTGCCGGATCCCTCGTGGCTGGAGCGCTGGCTCGACCAGCAGATCCGCTTCGACGAGACCTGGGAGCGCAGGGTCGTCGGCATGATCCTGCACAACCTGTCTGCGCTCTTCGGGCAGACGTTCGAGTCGGCGCAGCAGCTGAACCGCTTCCGCAAGTCGCTCGCCGGGGCCTGACGCCCGTCGCGGCGCGCCGCGCGCCGCGGGCCAGTCGCGGAACGGGCGCGCGCGCCCGCGGGTAACATCGCGGCATGTGGACCGCGGTCACGCTCCTCGGCGCCTACGGCGCCATCTTCGGTCTCTACGGGTGGTGGGCGCTCGGCCGCGTCGCCGCCGGCGCCTCCGTCCTGCCGTTCGTCCTCGCGGTGCCGCTCGTCTACCTCGCGGTGCCGTTCCTGATCGTGCTGGCGTGGTTCGCAATCGCCTGGGCGTTTCGCGCCGAGCGGCCGACGGAAATGCGGCTCGGCCCCGCCGGCACGTTGCGGCTCTTCTGGCACGAGTTCGCCACGATCGCGGGGAACGCGCCGCGGATGGTCCTCTATCGCGTGCTGATGCCCGATCCGCCGCCGGCGCCCGCGGCGCTTCCCGTGCTGCTGGTTCACGGGGTGCTCTGTAACGCCGGCGTCTGGCACCCGTTCGCGCGCTGGGCCGCGCGCAAGGGCATCGCGCCGGTGTACGCGCTTTCCTACGGCCCGCCGCTCGCCTCGATCGAGCTCTTCGCCGAGCAGGCTGCGGCGAAGATCGACGCGATCCTCGCTGCCACCCGCGCGCGCCGCGTGGTGGTGATCGCCCACAGCATGGGCGGGCTGGTGCTACGCGCCTACCTGCGGCGCCACGGCGGCGCGAAGGTCGCCCGCATCGTCACGGTCGGCACGCCGCACGAGGGCAGCGTGCACGCGTGGATGGCGGCCGGCACCTCGCTTTCGCAGATGCGCCCCGGCAACCCGTGGCTCGCCGGGCTGGGCGCGCCGGACGGGGCGGACCTGCCACCGATCGTCTCGATCTGGTCGTGGCACGACTCGATGGTGGCGCCGCAGACCTCGTCGCGGATCGACTTCGGCGACAACATCGTCCTGGGCGGCGTCGCGCACAACGCCCTGCTGCGCGACCCGCAGGTGTTCGGGCTCCTCGCCGAGGAG
>Ga0114939_10000725_pt1 | contig 27091 bp, 29 predicted proteins | sample AshMeaCrysSpring_FD_87196 | JGI IMG/M metagenome (GOLD analysis project Ga0114939, IMG submission 87196) | Groundwater microbial communities from Big Spring, Nevada to study Microbial Dark Matter (Phase II) - Ash Meadows Crystal Spring | ecosystem: Environmental > Aquatic > Deep subsurface >...
CTGTTGTCGCCCTGGGAGAAGGCGGCGTTCGGCCAATGCGCGGTGTTCGAGGGCGGCTTCACGATGGAGGCCGCCGAGGCGGTGGTCGACCTCGCGGCGTTTTCCGACGCGCCGCCGGTGATGGACGCGGTGCAGGCGCTCGTGGACAAGAGCCTGCTGCGCGTCTACGTGCCGGCCTCGGAGCGGCGCTTCGACCTCGACGAGCCGTACTTCGGGATGTACCTCAGCATCCACGACTATGCGACGGAACGGCTGGCGCACAGCGGCGCAGGCGCGGCGCAGGCGGCGGAGGATCGCCACGGCCGGCACTACGCGCAGCTCGGCGGCGACGCGGCGTTCGACGCCCTGGCGCGCCATGGCAGCGTGCGGGTCCGGCATGCCTTGGCGCTCGAGCTCGACAATCTCCTCGCCGCGTGCCGACGGGCCGTGGCACGGCACGACGCGGCGATCGCCGTGCCGGCGTATCGCGCGGCCTGGGAGGCGCTCGAGCTGCGTGGACCGTTCTCGGCCGCGGCCGCCCTAGGCAGCCAGGTCCTGGCGCTGCCGGAGATGCCTGCGGCGCTACGCGCGCTTGCGGGCTGGATCGTCGGCCTCGTCGACTGGCGCCGTGGCAAGCTGGACGAGTCGGAACGGCAGCTCGACGCGGCGCTCGCCATCTGCCACGGCAACGGCGACCGGCGCCTCGAAGCACGGGTGCTGGGAAGCCTCGGCAACCTGTATCAATCGAAGGGACGCCTCGACGAGTCGCTGGCCGCCCAGGCCGCGGCGTTGGCAATTCTCCGGGAGTTCGGGAACCGTCCCGCCGAAGGTACGACGCTCGGCAACCTGGGCAACGCGCACTTCGCCAGGGGCAACCTCGACGAGGCGCGCGATGCCTACGAACGCGCAATCGCGATCCACCGCGAGGTCGGCAATCGGCTGATCGAGGGGAGCGTGTTGAGCAACCTCGCGGGCATCCACTACGAGCAGGGCCGTGTCGACCAGGCGATGGACTGCCTGCAGGAGGCGCTGCGTGCGCACGTGGAGGTGGGCGACCGGCGCTCCGAAGGCGTGGCGATCGGCAATCTCGCCATCGTCCACCGCGGGCAAGGTCGCTTCGAAGAGGCGCTCGACGCCTACGCGCGCGCGCTCGCCATCCATCGCGAGCTCGGCGATCGCCACTTCGAGGGCATGGCGCTCTCGAACCTGAGCGGGCTCCACCAGCTCCAGGGACGTACGGACGAGGCGCTGGCGACTTGCCGGCAGGCGCTCGAAATCCTGCACGAGATCGGCAACCGTGCCGAGGAGGGCGTTGTCCTCGGCAATCTCGGCACCGCGCTGGTCGAGGTAGGCCGCGTCGACGAGGCGCGCGAGGCGTTTCGCCGCGGCGAGTCGACGCTGCGCGAGATCGGCTCGCGCCTGGGCCTCGCGAAGTTCCTCTGTCACCGCGGCCAGGCCGAAGCGCGGCTCGGCGACCGGGATGCCGCACGCGCGGCGCTCGACGAAGCCGAACGGATTGTCGCCGCAATCGGGGCGGGGCCCGACTCGGAACTCGGGAGCGAGGTCGCGGCGCTGCGCGGGCGGCTTGTCCCCGCGGCGGCGCCCTAGGTGCAGGCTCGCGGCGCGTCGCGCCGGGTCGCCCGGAGCGGATAAGATGACGGCCTCGCTGCCACCCGCTCTTCGTCCCGGATCGGACACGGCCAGCCCGGGTCCGGGCGCGCGCCCGCCAGCGCCGGTGCGGAAGGCAGACCCGGAGCGCCGCATGCCTCGTCCCGACGTCCTCGATCTCCAGGTTGCCGAGCTGCGGCAACTCTTCAACGCGATGGATCCTGCGCCGTTTCGCGAGCGCGACCTCGACCCGAACGCCGAGGAGTACATCGTCGGCTGGGCGCGCGAGGCGCCGCCGCGCGTTCCGCTCGGGCTGGTCGTGCGCCTCTCGCGCGACGAGCCCACGGGCGAATGGCAGGACCTGCTTCGCGACGCGGTGCACGCCTACTTCCGCGACCGCGCCGCCGCGACGCGCCGGCAGCTGCGGCGGCTGTTCCGCCACGGGCGCATCAGCCTGGTCATCGGGCTCGCGTTCCTCGCGGTCGCGATCCTCGCTGGCGAGGCGCTCGCGAGCCTCGCCAAGAGCGAGAGCTACGCCGGTATCGTCAAGGAGAGCTTCGTGATCGGCGGCTGGGTCGCGCTGTGGCGCCCGATCGAGATCTTCCTGTTCGACTGGTGGCCGATGCTCGGCGACGCACGGCTCTACGATCGCCTCGGCGCGATGCGGGTGGAGCTCGCGACCGCGCCTGCGGCCGGAGAGGCCCGGTGAGCGCGACCACCGCGCGCGGCGCGGCGCCGCCCCGGGAAGGCGCGGCCTCGCCCGGGCAGCCGCGGGTTGGTCCATGCTTCGCGCAACAGGAGGACGTCGCGGCATGGACGCGCTGATCATCCCGATGCTGAAAGCGCTGGCGCTGGTGCCGGTGACGCTGCTGCCGATCATCAATCCGCTGTCGACCGCGCCAATCTTCGCCGCGAGCGTCGGGACCGACACGCGCCTCGGCGACCGGCTCGCGCGGCAGGTCGCGATCAATAGCTGGATCGTGATCGTGGTGTCGATCCTGGTCGGCACCTACGTGCTGGCGATCTTCGGCATTTCGCTGCCGGTGGTGCGCCTCGGCGGCGGGCTGCTGGTGGCGTCGACTGCCTGGCGCATGCTGCACCGGACCGACGAGGACGACGTGCGCAATGCCGCGATCGCCGAGACCTCCGAGATCCCGCAGGCGGAGATCGTGCGTCGCAGCTTCTTCCCGATCACCTTCCCGATGACCACCGGGCCGGGCACGATCGCGGCGTCGATCGCACTCGGCGCGCAGATCCCCCCCACGCCGGTGCTCTACCTCGCCGGCGCGATGGTCGCCGCGGCGGGCGCGGCGCTGGTGTCGCTCGTGCTCTACCTCGTGTTCAAGAACTCGACGAAGGTGCTGCGCGCGCTCGGCGACGTCGGCATGCTGGTGATGACGCGCCTCATGGCCTTCATGCTGCTTTGCATCGGCATCCAGATCATGTGGGACGGCTGGGCGCAGCTCAACGCAATCGGCAAATGACCGGAGACGAGCGGTTCGGCCGGCACGCGGGTGTTTTGCCGAAAGACGGCGAGACAAGCGGCGCGACCCGTAATAGGATGCCCTCATGAAGACCCAGACGAAGCCGACCGTCCGCGCGTACATGGACCGCGACACGCACGCGCTGTCCGGCGACGACGACATCCTGGCGGCCGTGGGGCGACTGATCGACGAGGGCGTCACCGACGCCCCGGTGGTCGACGAGGGCGGTCGCGTCGTCGGGATGCTCTCCGAGTACGGCTGCCTGCGGCTGCTCGCCGAAGGCAGCGGCGGCGAGCGGGCCCGAGGGACGGTCCGCGACTTCATGTCCGCCGAGTTCACGGCCGTGCCCTCGACGATGGACGTGTACTACGTCGCCGGGATGTTCCTGCGCGACCCGGCGCACCGGCGCTTCGTCGTGATCGACAACGAGCAGTTGGTCGGCGTGGTCACGCGCAAGGACATCCTGCGCGCGGTCCGGACTGGCCTCGCCGGTGCCGGACCGCAACCTGCGCGCTGAACCCCGGCGACGCTTGCCGGTCCGCTGCGGGGGCACGGGCGCGTCCTGCGCTTCGCGCGGGTTCAGCCACTCGAGCGCGCGCCGGGGATAGAGCTCGAAGTAGACGGTCGCGCCCGCGTAGGCGAGGACCACCAGCGCGCCGCCGAAGCGCGGACCGAACAGCGCGGTGAGGCCGGTCATCGCCGCGACCAGCACGACCATCCAGCGGCCGACCACGAACGCGGCGCGGTGCTTCAGCACGTGCTCGTCGTCGCTGCGGGCGAGGAGGTCGCGATGAGCCTGGACGCATCCGTACGCCGAGCCCGCCGCCTGCAAGGCGAGGGCCGTGACGAACGTGCGGTCCGCGAGCGCGTCCGCGACCGACCAGTCGAACTGGGCGAGCATGATGAAGAGCGGCACGCCCAGCGGCAGGCCGATCAGCGCCGCGCCGAGGAGCGCGCCGGCCACGCCGCGGGCCCAGTCGAGCGGACCGTCGAGCGGCCTGCCGCGCTCGTTCGGGGCGCCGAGCCCCGTGACGTGCCGCGCCACCAGCAGCACGACGACCGCGAAGCCGAGGACGGTGTCGAGGTAGTAGACGACCAGCAGGTCCGGCGCTGACCATCCGAGCAGCAGCACGCCCGCGACCGGCACGAGGTTGCGCGAGACGAGCGAGGCGGTGCGCGGAAGGGTGGCGGTGGAGTCCACGCGGATCGCGGCGGGCGCGGCTACTCGCCCGGGAACCCGGTCGCGTACACCGAGGCGAACTTGGCGATCTCCTTGCACCCGCCCGGGGTGGACGGGGCGAAGAAGCGGCCCTCGATGCCCACGCCGGTCGACTTGACCTCGTAGACGGTCGCCGTCGTGTTGAGGCCGTCCGAGCAGCGGTACGACGCGTTGTCGATGCGGTGCAGGCTGCCGTTTTGCGCGACCGGGCCGGCGAGCGTGCAGCTGAGTCCGCTCGTGTAGGTGAACGAGAGCGTCAGGTTGCTGCCGAACTGGGTGACCTCGAGGTCGAAGGCGTCGGTGTAGGACTGGTTGTCGGTCGGCGCGAAGCACTCGTAGTACGCTCCGTACTGCCCGCCGGTGAAGTCGCCCGCGAGGTCGAACGCGGTCAGCGACTGCCGCTGGATTGGCTTGGTGACGGTGAGCCCCGAGCTCGTGAACGAATACGACAGGGTCCCGCGCCAGGCAACCGAGAAGCCGCCCTGGGTGGGGGTGAACGACGCGGTGCCGACCTGCGTCGCCGAGAAGTTGCCGGGCTGCCACGGGAATTGGAAGCCGGTGCCGGTCGTCGTGAACAGAGGCCCGACGTAGGCGAGCCGCGCCGGCTCCCAAGTCATCTGCGCGGTGTACCAGGTCGGCAGCCCGTTCGGGCCGTAGATGAAGAAGGTCGCGAACATGAAGTTGTCGCTTTGGACGAGGTTCACGCCCCACCCGGTCTCGGCGGGGTCGTACCAGAGGTCGGTCCAGTCGAGCTTGGCGCTGGCGGGCAGCGCGGTGAGCAGGAGCGAAAGGCAAAGCGCGAGGCGGGCGATCATCGTCGGTTCTCCGATGACGTGGGAACGGCCCGACGCCGACGCGCAGACGCGCCGCGCCGAGGTGGGTCCGCGTTGCGTCCCCTACAGGCGAAGCTTGCGCCTGCACCGGGCGCGCAGTTTGTCGCCGGTCAAACCCGCGACGGCGCGCCGGACCCGCTCCGCGGCATCGGGGCGCGCTTTCGGCACGTCGCCTGGAGGCGAGCGCGCCGCCTTGCCGGCCGAATTTCGGCGCTACAGGCGCAGGAGCGCGCGGTGCAGGGGCTCGGGCTTGTCGACGAGGTCGGCGAGCGTATAGCGGTCGAGCGCGTCGTAGAGCGCGCCGAACGACTCGACGAGGATGCCCTTGAGCCGGCACGACCGCGCGATGCGGCACGCGCCCGGCTCGCCGGAGAGGCACTCGACGATCGGCGCGTCGCCTTCGCTTGCGCGGACGACCTCGCCCAGCCGGATCGCCTCGGGTGGCCGCGCGAGCCGGATGCCCCCGCCCTTGCCGCGCACCGACTCGACGATGCCGGCGCGCGCGAGCCGGTGCACGACCTTGGTCAGGTGATGCCCGGAGATCGAGTACGCCGCCGCGATCTCCGGGACGGTGGCGAGCCGCGAGCGGTCGAGCGCGAGGAACATGAGGACGCGCAGCGTGTAGTCGGAAAAGACGGTGAGGCGCATGGTCGACGTCCGTCGCGGGGCGCCGGCGCCCGGCTTGCCCGCCTCATAAGTTGCATATAATATACAACTTCAAGGCCGGTGACGACAGACTCCCGGACGCCGCGGTCCCGACCGCGCCGAACCGAACCCACCCGCCCGCAACGGAGCCCTCGATGAACCACTCCCACATCCACCTCTCGCCCGACCGCACCTACCCGTTCGACGCGCGCGGCGTCGCGAAGCGCTTCCGGCACGCCGCGATCTTCGGCGCGATCGACGCGCTCCACCCCGGCGAGACGATGCGCTTCGTCAACGACCACGACCCGCTGCCGCTGCTCGAGCAGCTCGCCGCGCGCTATGCCGATACGCTCGACATCCGCTACGTGCAGCGCGACCCCGGCCAGATCGTCATCGACTTCGAGCGGCGCTAACACGGCGCCTCGCAGCCCAGGCTCCATTTCCCAGGCACGACGACCTTGGCGCCCCGCCCCATGACCATCGCGATCGAGGCGCCACCCCCGCCGCGGGGCTTCGCGCTCTGGAACCTGGGCTTCCGGCCGTTCTACCTCCTCGCGAGCGCTTACGCGGCGCTCGCGGTGCTGTTCTGGGCGCTGCAATACGCGGGTGCGATCCCGGCCGCGCACGCGCGGAGCCCCGCGTGGCACGGCCACGAGATGCTCTACGGCTTCACGCTGGCGGTCGTCGCCGGGTTCCTGATGACCGCGGTGCGCAACTGGACCTCGCGGCCCACGCCCTCGGGCGTGCCGCTGATGCTGCTCGCGGCACTGTGGGTCGCCGGGCGCGTGCTCGTGCTCACGCCCTGGGCCGCGCTCGCCGCCATCGTGAACGCGGCCTTTCCGGTCGCGGTGGCGATCGGCATCGGCATCCCGATCGTGCAAAGCCGCAACCGGCGCAACTACTTCTTCGTCGGGTTGCTGCTGCTGCTCGGGCTCGCGACGCTCGCGTTCCACGCCGGCCAGCTCGGCGCGCTGCCGTGGCCGGAGCTCGCGACGTTGCAGGTCGGGCTCGACGTGATCCTGTTCATCGTCGCGGTGATGGGCGGCCGGGTGATCCCGATATTCACCAACAACGGCGTGCCGGGCGTGAACGCGACGCGCAGGCCGCTGCTCGAGAAGCTCGCGCTCGGTGGCGTGCTGGTGTTGCTCGCGGCCGACGTCGCGCAGGCGCCGGCGGCGCTCGTCGGCGCGGTCGCGCTGGCGGTGGCGGTACTTCACGCGGCGCGTCTCGCGCTGTGGCAGCCGTGGCGTACGCTCGGCACGCCGATCGTGTGGGTGTTGCACGTCGCGTACGCGTGGATCGTCGTGCACCTCGCACTGCGCGGCCTCGCCGCGTTCGGCGTGGGCGGCGAGCTGGTCGCGCTGCACGCGCTCACGATCGGCGCGATCGGCGGCATGACGATCGGCATGATGACCCGCACCGCGCGCGGCCACACCGCGCGTCCGCTCAGGGCCGACGGCTACGAGCTCGCCTGCTACGTCCTGGTCGCGCTCGCGGCGGCGATCCGGGTGTTCGGCGCGATGCTGCTTCCCGGGGCCTACGCCGCCACGGTGGTCGCCTCCGGGCTGTTTTGGTCCGCCGCGTTTGCGCTGTACGCGGTGCGCTACTGGCCGGTGCTGTCGCGGCCCCGGCTCGACGGCAAGCCCGGCTAGCTCGCGCCGCGGCCGATCGCAGTCTGCCGCACGCTGCCGTCGGCCACCCGTCTCGAACGGCCGGCCTCGCGAGAGCAGAGGCGGTCAGCCCGGGCGCCGGAAGCGATCGCGCGCCGCGATCGCCTGGTCGCGCACCACGCACCCCGCGACGTGGTCGTTGACCAGCCCCATTGCCTGCATGAAGGCGTAGCAGGTGGTCGGTCCGACGAAGCGGAAGCCGCGGCGCTTCAAGTCCTTCGACAGCGCTTCGGATGCGGGGGAGGTCGTGATCGCCCGCAGCGCCGCCTCGGTAAGCCGGCGCGGCCGCTCGGAGGCCTTCGGCTCGTAGCGCCAGACCCAGGCGGCGAGCGAGCCCTCGCGCTCGACCAGCGCGCACGTCGCGCGCGCGTTGGCGATCGTCGCCTCGATCTTGCCGCGGTGCCGGACGATGGCGGCATCGGCGAGCAGTCGCCGGACGTCGCGCTCGCCGAAGCTCGCAACGCGAGCGAAGTCGAACCCGGCGAAGGCCGCGCGGAAGGCCTCGCGCTTGCGCAGGATCGTGAGCCAGGAGAGCCCCGCCTGGAAGCCCTCGAGGCAGAGCTTCTCGAAGAGGCGCCGGTCGTCCGCGACCGGGAAGCCCCATTCGTGGTCGTGATACCGGACGTAGTCTTCGGGGGCGTCGTTCGCCCAGAAGCAGCGGCGCGGCGGGCTTTCGTTCATCGGATCGTCGGGGCGGGCGGCAGGGGCGGGCAGGGCATTGCACTATGATGCCCGCTCTGCGCGACGGTGGACGGTCGGCATCCTGCCGGACGTCGGCCGCGGCGTGGACGCTGCCGGAACGACTGCCCATGCGATTGCTCGCCCTGATCCTCCTTCTGGTTGCCTTGCCGCTCGATGCGGCGGACGTCGGCACGCTGACGCGGCAGCTCGAGCGCGGCGGCAATGCCGAGCGCACCTCGGCGCTGCGCGAGCTCGCGAGGGTCGACCCCGCGGCCGCCGGCGCGAAAGCGGTCGAGTGGTTGCAGCCCGGCGTCGACCCTGCGCTGCGCCGCGCGGCGGCGCGCACGCTCTGGGACCTGGGCGACAAGGCGAAGGGCGCGGAAGCGGCGCTGCGCGCCCGACTCGACGATCGCGACGACGACGTCGCCTATGCCTGCGTCGGCGCGCTGGCGACGATGGGCGCGCCGAAGGCCGACCTGCGCGCCGCGCGGCTGCGGCTTGCGCGCTCGAACGACGGCTTCATCGCCTTCTACGCGTCGCGGGCGCTGTTTCCCGATCCCGAGTTGCCGCTCGACGCCGTGGTCGACGCCTCGCTCGCGGGCGTGAACCTGGTCGCGGCGGGGCGGCCTTCCGACATGAAGTCGCGCGACACGCTGCGCGCCAACGCGCGCGTGCTGCTCGAGGACGTCGCGAAGCGGTCGGGTCGCGACGGCTTCGATGCGCTGATGCGCGCGTACCCCAAGGCGTCGCCGCCGGGCAAGGAGGCGCTCGCCTCGGCGCTCGACTACGTGCCGCCGCAGCACGGCGACGCGCTCCGGATCGGCGCGTTGCTCGACTCGCCGCAGCCGTGGGTGCGGCGCGGCGCGATGTACGCCCTCGTCGACTACCACGATCGGGCGGCACCGCTCGTCGACAAGGTGATCGAAGGGCTCTGGCCGCCGAACGAGGCCGATTTCCGCAAGGCGGCGGCGGCGGCGCTCGGCGGCATCGGCGCCGCGCCCGCCGAGGCAGTGGAGCAGGCGAGACCCGGAGCCTGGCGCGCGGACGTGGAGAAGCGGATCGGCCCGGCGCTCGCGCGCGCCGCCACGACCGATCCCGAACGCGACGTGCGCAAGGAGGCGGCCGATGCCCTGCAGAAGCTCAAGCTGTGGGCGGGTCCGGCGCTCGGCGCGATCGGCGGGCGCATCGGGCAGGAGCCGGATCCCGGCGTGCGTCACGCGCTGGTGCGCGCCTGCTGGAACGCGCGGGAGTCGCCCGAGTTGCCGCGCGACGTGCTGGCGGCGCTCGCGGAGAGCGATCCGGAATCCTACGTCCGCAACGAGGCGGCGAGCGTGCTGAAGGCGCTGCGCCTCTAGACGACGAGTCGGGGGGCGGCGCCTGGCGGGTCAGCGCGGCGCCCGCTGCGCGCGGGCCGTGGCCTTCGGGGCGGTGGACTTCGCCGGCTCGCTGGTCGGCGCCATCGTCTCGTCGAGCCTCACCGCGACGTTGCCGGCCGCGCCGGTGATGAACTCGAGCCGCGGGCACTGCTCGGCGTCCATGAACAGCAGGAACTCGCCGCGCTTGCGCATCGCCTCCCGCTCCGCCTTGCCGGCGTCGCTCAGGTCGACCGGCGGGAAGGTGTCGCGATAGATGACGTTGTCGGTGCGGTCGAAGACGACGTAGCACGTGAGCGCGCGTGCGTCCGGGGCGGCGAGGCCGAGCGCGGTGGCGGCGAGGGCGGCGTACAGGATGGCTGCAGGTCGCATGGGGTTCTCCGTGGCGTTGCGCGCATCGTAGGACGCCGGCGCCGGGCGCACAAGGCCGGCGGACGGTCGGCGGCGGCCGGCCGGGTCCCTCGGTCGTGCGTCAGGGCGCAATCTCGACCAGGATCTCGTTGCGCCGCAGGAACCACGGCATGAAGGGCGGGTCGTAGCGGGCGTAGACCGGCTCGCCGGCGAGCCGTATTCCCCGCTGCACGGCGAAGTCCTGGAGCTTCGCCAGCGCCTCCCGGTAGTTGCCGGCCGACCAGGTGCCGGAGTAGCGCACCGCGACGACGCGGCGTGCCGGCACTTCGGCGAGGCGCACGTCCGGGTTCGTCGGCGTGGGTGCGGTGGCCAGCGTGTACTGCGACGGCAGAACGAACGCGATCCGGTAGGCGCCGCCCTCCGCCTGCTGCGTGACTGGCGCGGTCATCGCGATCTTCACCGACTCGGCCTGCTGGGTCACCGGGGCGGTCATCGCGATCTTCGCCGCAGCCCGGTTCTCCCCCGAGATGTAGCCGAAGAGCCGTCGAAAGCCCTCGTTGCCCACGTCCGCGAAGTTTCCCGCGACCCGCGTCTCGGCGACGACGAAGGGCGCGTACTCGCGGATCTCCACCGGCGGCGCGGACTCGATCACACGGTAGGCGGGCTCCTCGATGGCCATGGCAGGGACGGGGACGAAGAGCGCGAAGGCGAGCGCAAGACAGGCCGCGAGCGGTCGGCCCATGGCGTCAGGCCAACCCCGAGAGCAGCGCGCCGGCGGCAAGCAGCATGCCGAAGCCGGCCTCGAGGATCACGGTGCGGAACAGCAACGGCGTGTAGGCGTGCCCCCCGGGGGCCGCGTCGAAGGCCCAGAGCAGCGTGAGCGCGCGCGGCAGGAGCACGAGCGGCAGCAGGTACAAGGCCGAGCCTGCGGCCCATGCGATCGCGGGCACCAGTGCGAACGCGCCGAGAACGCTTCCGCGATACACCGCGCGCGAACCCGCGGCGCCGAGCACCACGGACAGCGTGCGCCGCCCCGTGCTCGCGTCGTGCGCGATGTCTCGGTGGTTGTTGACGGTGAGCACCGAGGAGGCGAGGAGGCCGATCGCCGCCCCGGCGAGCCAGCCGGCAGCGCCGATCGTTCCGGCCTGCACGTAGATCGTGCCGCACACCGCCATCAGGCCGAAGAACAGGAACACGGTGACGTCGCCGAAGGGCGTGTAGGCGATGGGCTTCGGGCCGCCCATGTACGCCCATGCGGCGACGATCGACGAGGCGACGATCAGCGCCACCGGCCAGCCGCGGTAGGCCATCAGCGGCGCGCCGATGGCGACCGCGGCGAGCGCCGCGACGGCAATCGCCGCGCGCACCGCCGGCACCGACAGCCAGCCGTTGGCGGTGGCGCGCGGCAGGCCCGTGCGCGAACCGGTCTCGCCGCCGCGAACCGTGTAGCCGACGTCGTTCTGCATGTTGCTGATCGCCTGCACCAGCACCGCGCCGGCGATGGCCAGGACGAACACCCATGACACGAAAGTGCCATGTTGCGACCACGCGAAGGCGGTGCCCACGAACACGGGCACCGCGGCGATCGGGAAGGTCTTCGGTCGCAGGGCGGCGCGCCACGCGGCAAGCGATCCCGGGGTGACCGGGGCGGTGGCGGAGGCGTTCATCTTCCGGGGGGCGGCAGTCGGTTTCGTGATGGGTCGGCCGCAGTTCGGCAAACGGCGCGCGCATGCTAGCAGAAGCCCCTGCCGGAATCGCCGATCGAAGCGATCGCCTGGCTTCGACAAGCCTCCCGATCGTCACAATTCGGACAGCGAAAACGCGGGGCGCCGGTGTATGCTACCGTCCCTCTGGATCTGCGAACTGCAGCATCCGGCCCCTCCTTACAGCCCCGTCAACAACAGGAGAACCCCATGGGACTCATCGATTTCGTCAAGAGCGCCGGCGAGAAGCTGTTCGGCCACGGCAAGGCGCAAACCGCGATGGCCGAGATGCAGGCCGCGCCGGCCGATCCGGCCAAGGTCGCCGCCGCCAACGCCGCCGCGGGCGACGCCATCCTGGGCTACATCAAGAGCCAGAACCTGTCGGCGACCGGCCTCACGGTGACCTTCGACGGCGCCACGTCCACGGCGAGCGTGTACGGTGTCGCCGACGACCAGGCCACCAAGGAGAAGATCGTGCTCTGCTGCGGCAATGTCGCGGGCGTAGGCAAGGTCAACGACATGATGACCGTGTCGGTCAGCGAGCCGCCGGCGCAGTACTACACGGTCGTTTCCGGCGACACGCTGTCGAAGATCAGCAAGCAATACTACGGCGACGCCAACCAGTACATGAAGATCTTCGAGGCGAACAAGCCGATGCTCACGCACCCGGACAAGATCTACCCGGGGCAGGTGCTGCGCATCCCGCCGAAGTGACCCCGCGGCGTCGACACGGCGCGATCGCGTTCGAAGCGACGTGAGCACGCTCGAAGTCCTCGCTGCGGCGCTGGCTGCGACGCTCGCTCCGGGTCGCCTGGCGGAGCCGTTGTCCGCGCACCGTCCGGGCCCCGGCGTCGACGACGACGAGGACGACGAGGACGAGGAGCGCCCGATCGGCGATCCGGATGACGACGAGGACTACGAAGACGACGAGGACGACGACGAGGAGGAGCCGCTGCGGGTGAGCGACTGACCCGGCGCTTCGGCTTCGCGCGAGAGGCATCACGACGCCCCCGCATGGGGGCGTCGGCGTCTTCGCGGACCGTGCCGGGGACGGGCGCGGCATGCTACCTTTTCCGCTCGCGGCGACGCGAGGCCGGCGGAATCGGCCGCCGGACGCCGGTCGACCGCGCGATTTTCAGGAGCACGCCGATGTCCGACGACCTGTTGCAGGCGGCCGCGTCCGGAGACGTTGCGCGATTGCGCGCAGCGCTCGCCGCGGGTGCCGACCCCGACGCCCGCGACGACGACGGCGCCACCGCGCTGATGCGCGCCGCCCACGCCGGCCGGCTCGACGCGGTGCGTGCGCTGATCGACGCCGGTGCGAACGTGAACGCGACCGACCCGCGCGGCTGGGCGGCGCTCGCGAAGGCGGTGTACAACCCCGAGCTGGACCGGGGATTCGCCGACGTCGTGCAGGCCCTGGTCGAGGCAGGCGCCGACGTCGAGGCGCCGATCGGCTACGGCATCCGGCCGCTGATGCTCGCCGCCGGCTACGGCGAGACGGCGGTGGTGGAGAGGCTGCTCGCGGCCGGCGCCGACGTCCAGGCGCGCAACGACGGCGGCCTCACCGCACTGATGATGGTCAAGGAGAAGTTCTACGTCGACGTCATCAACCTGCTGCACGAGGCCGAGCGCGAAGCGGGCGTCGACGAGGGCAGCTGCGCGTCGAAGAATGCGCCCGGCGCGCAGGTCGTGACGTTCCTGAAGCCGCTCGCGCGGAAGTCGTCGGGCTGAGGCCCGGCAGGGCTCCGCGCTACTGGATCACCTCGTCCGCGCGCACCAGCATCGCCTGCGGGACCGTGATGCCGAGCGCCTTCGCTGTCCGCAGGTTCACGATCAGCTCGAACTCAGTCGGCTGTTCCACCGGGAGATCGGCGGGCTTTGCGCCCTTGAAGATCTTGTCCGCGTAGGCGCCGATGCGCCGCCGCAGCACCCGACGGTCCACGTCGTAGGCGAGCAGCCCGCCCGCCTCGACGTGCTCCCGGAACGGCAGCACTGCGGGCAGCCTGCTGCGCATCGCGAGGCCGACGATCCGCTGCCCGTTGACCGACATGAATGGATGGGGAATCACCAGCAGGGCATCAGCGCCTTCCATCGCCATGGCGGCAAAGGCCGCGTCCAACTGCTCGGGCCCGCGGGTCTCGTGGTACCGGAGCGTCAAGCCCAGCGTGCGTGCCGCGTCGTCGAGGTCCCTCCTGAGCACGGCTTCGGGGGAGTCCATCAGTACGAGAGCACTGCCGTCCGCGACGCGCGCGGGGCAACCTCGCGCAGGAGCTGCAGGTACTTTCCGGCGATCTGGGTCCCGGCGTCCTCGCTCAGCCCCGAGACGTTGCCACCGGGCCGGGCCAGGCTCGCCACCAGCCCGCGCCGCACGGGGTCGTAGACGCCCGCCATGACGATGGGAGTCGTGCTGGTGGCCTGTTTCGCGGCGCGTACGTTCAGCGTGGACGCGGCGACGATGAGGTCGACCTTGATGTCGACCAACTCCGCCGCTAGCGACCGGGCACGTTCCTCCTGCCCCTCGGGATACCGGCACTCGATGACGAGGTTGCGGCCCAGCACGTAGCCGTAGTCGCGGAAGCCCTCCAGCATGGGCTCCCAGTTCACGCCGCCTTTGGTCGGACACTGCTGCGGCGTGCGCTCGGACGCCGGGGGTGGCGCTGCGAAGGAGAGGAAGCCTACCCGATACACCTTCGCAGGCTGCTGCCCGTCGGCAGCACCCGGACCCACGACGAGGCCGAGGGCAAGCATCACGCCGAGACAGGCACGGGACAGCTTCATCGTGACCTCCCTCTCGACAGCCGGAGCGACGGTCACCGGCTGCCCATGCGGGACAGCCTACGCCGCGGTCCGCGGCAAGGCTCTGTGTTCGCTCAACGCAGGTGCAATCCGTTCGTCCGACGATGGGACCCCGTTCCGCCCGGCGGAGCCGTGGACCGACCGCCACCGGCCCCGGGCTTGCCGGAGTCATCCGTTGGCGTATTCTTCGTCCGCGCGCGAAGTGCTCGCGCCGGGAGGCGGTTTCGTGGCGACGACGTGGGGCTCGGCGGTCCGATGATGCGCAGGCGGGGCATGCTGCTCGGTGCGGCCGCAGTCCTCTTCGGTGCTGCGACGGCGTCGCGTTCGCAGGATCCCGGGCGCGTGTGGAAACTCGGCATGCTGCTCCCCTCGACCCGTCCACCCGGCGTGCCGGACCCGGTCGCCGCGGCGAGCCTGATTCCCGCGGAGATGGCCGCGCTCGGCTTCGTCGAAGGGACGAACCTCGTCGTCGACCGGCGCTACGCCGAGGCCCGGCTGGACCGACTGCCGGCGATTGCCCGCGAGCTGGTCGAAGCGCGTCCGGACGCGATCGTGCCGCTGGGTGCGACGGCGACGCGCGCGGCGAAGCAGGCGTCCGTCACGATCCCGATCGTCTTCTACGGCAATTTCGACCCCGTCGCGTCGGGCACCGTTACGAGCCTCGCGCGTCCCGGCGGCAACGTGACGGGAATTCTCATCGCGCCGGAAGGCACGCTGGCGGAGAAGAAGGTCGAGCTCTTGCTGGAAGCGGCGCCGAAGGCGAGGCGCGTCGTGTTCCTGGCGCCGCCGGATCCGGTGATCCGGTTCCAGGAGGAGGAGGCGCGCCGGGCCGCGTCCCGAGCGGGCGTCGAGATGGTGGTGGTCGAGGTGAAGGGTGGCGACTACGACGCCGCATTCGCCGCCCTCGCCAAACAGGGTTCGCAGGCGCTGTTCGTCGCCGCGCACACGATCTTCGTGCGCGACCGAAGGCTCGTCATCGAGCGCGCGAACCGGCTGCGCGTTCCCGCGATTTACGAGTGGCGCGAGCACGTCGCCGACGGCGGGCTGATGTCCTACGGCAGCAGCCTGCGGGAGACCTCGCGGCGGGTGGCGGCGGTCGCGGCGCGCATCTTCCGCGGCGCCATTCCCGGCGAGATTCCGGTCGAGCAGCCGACCACCTTCCGGCTGGTGGTCAACGCAGGCACGGCCCGCGCGACCGGCATCGAGCTGCCCAAGTCCCTGTTGTTGCGTGCCGACGAGGTGATTGCGTGAAGAGAAGGACCGTTTGTGCGGCGCTCGCCGCGCTGCCGCTGGCCGCGGCCCTTCCGGCGCGCGGGCAATCGGCCGCGCCGTTCCGCATCGCTTGGGTCACGACGGACCGCAAGGATGCCCCGAACGCCAACCTCGAGGCGTTCCGCGAGGGTCTGCGCGACCTGGGGTACGTCGAAGGCCGGAGCCATGCGATCGAGATCTGGTCGGGCGACGGCTCCGGCGAGCGCATCGGCCGGATGGCAGGTGAGATCGTCGCTTCGCGTCCGGACGTCGTGGTGGCGGCCGGCGGCCTCGCGCTCTTCCCACTGGTGCGTGCCGGCGTGACGCTGCCAATCGTCTACAGCGTGAGCGCCGACCCGGTGGAGGCGAGGATTGCCGGGAGTTTCGCGCGGCCCGGCGGCCACATGTCCGGCATTAGTGTGTTCGCCCTGTCGCTCGTCGGCAAGCGCCTGGAGCTGGTCAAGGAGATCCGACCCGGCGCGAAGCGCGTGGCGGTCGTCTGCAACCCCCAGCACCCAGGCGAGCACAAGGAGCTCGCCGCGGCGCGCGATGGCGCGGCGAAGCTCGGCCTCGAGGTCCGCTATTTTCCGGTGAGCACGGCCGCCGCGCTCGACGCGGCGCTTGCCGACATCGCGCGCGGGCGGGACGACGCCGTCCTGGCCTTTGCCGACGGCTTCACGGTGAGTTTCGCCGGCCGCTTCGCGGCGTTCTCCCTGGAGCAGCGCATTCCCGTCGTCGGCGGCTGGGCGCAATTTGCCCGTGCCGGCAATCTGATGATCTATGGTCCCGTGTTCGCCGACGTGTACCGCCGCCTCGCAGGGTACGTCGATCGCATCAGCAAGGGTGCGAAGCCCGGCGACCTGCCGATCGAGCTCCCGACCAAGGTCGAGCTGATCGTCAACGCGAGAACCGCGAAGGCCCTTGGCATCGCGATTCCGCCGGGCGTGCTCGCGCGTGCGGACGAGGTGATCCAGTGAGCTCTGCTCCTGCACATGGGTGAAACGCGCGGTGGCGCGGACGCGCCCTTGCCCCTCGCTGCTGCGGCGGACGCGCCGGGGGGCGCGCCACCCGACTCGCCCGTGCGCGGCCGGCTGTTCCGCAAGTACCTGCTGCTGATCCTGTCGCTGGTGAGCGGCGCGCTGCTCGCCTCCGGGGTGTTGAGCCTTTACTTCAGCTACCACGAGAACAAGGCGGCGCTCGCCGCGCTGCAGCAGGAGAAGGCGATCGGCGCCGCGGCGCGCATCGAGCAGTATGTGAAGCAGATCGAGCAGCAACTCGCGTTCGCCTCGCTGCCGCAGCTCGACGCCGCGGAGACCGAGGTGCGGCGAGTCGAGTTCCTGAAGCTCCTCCGACAGGCGCCGGAGGTGACCGACGTGGCGCTGATCGCTCCGGATGGGCGGGAGCGGATCGCCGTCTCCCGCCTCGGCATGGACTCGATCGGCTCCGGCAAGGACCGCTCGCAGGAACCCGCGTTCGCCAACGCGAAGCGCGGACGGCCCTGGTACGGGCCGGTCTACTTCCGCAAGGAGACCGAGCCTTACATGACGATCGCGGTCCGCTCGAGCGACACGGGGCCGGTCACCGTCGGCGAGGTCAACCTCAAGTTCATCTGGGACGTCGTCTCGCGCATCAAGGTGGGCGACAAGGGCAAGGCCTACGTCGTCGACGCCAAGGGATTCCTGGTTGCCGATCCGGACATCGGCCTCGTGCTGCGCAAGACCGACCTTTCCGAGCTGCCGCACGTCAAGGCCGCAATCGGCGGCACGGTTTCGGCGGAGCCGGCGACCGAGTCCGTCGACCTCGTCGGTGCGAAGGTGCTCGCCGCCGTGGCGCCGATCGCGCCGCTCGGCTGGGAGGTGTTCGTCGAGCAACCGGTCGCCGAGGTCTACGCCAAGCTCAACGCGTCGATCCTGCGCACGGCGCTCCTGCTGCTCGCGGGCCTCGTGATCTCGGCGCTCGGCGCACTGGCGCTGGCGCGCGGCATGGCGCGGCCGATCCGCACGCTGCAGGAGGGTGCGCAGAAGATCGGCGAGGGCCGGCTCGACCAGACGATCGACGTGCGCACCGGCGACGAGCTCGAGGCGCTCGCCGGCCAGTTCAACCACATGACCGCGCAGCTGCGCGAGTCCTACGCGGGACTCGAGCGCAAGGTCGAGGAGCGCACCGCGGAGCTCAAGACGGCGCTCGAGCAGCAGACCGCGATCAGCGAGATCCTGCGCGTGATCTCGGCTTCCCCGACCGACGTGCAGCCGGTGCTCGACGTCGTCGCCGAGCGGGCGGCGCGGCTGTGCGAGGCGCCCTACGCGCGGGTGATGATGATCGAAGGCGACGAGCTCCACTCGCGCGCGGACTTCACCGTCGAGCCGGACAAGCGGATCATCGCGTCCGCCGTCCCGCTCAAGCGGACCTCGATCACCGGACGCGCGGTCATCGAGCGGTGCTCCGTGCACGTCGCCGACGTCCAGCAGGTCGCCGACACCGAGTTTCCCGACGCGCGCGACAACATCGTCAAGCTCGACATCCGCGCGGTGCTCGCCGTGCCGTTGACCCGCGAGGAGCGGGCCTACGGCGGGATCTTCGTCTACCGCTCGACGCCGGGGCACTTCTCGCCGGACAAGGTCGCGCTGATCGAGACCTTCGCCCGGCAGGCGGCGATAGCGATCGACAACGTGCGGCTGTTCAACGAGACGCGCGAGGCACTGGAGCAGCAGACCGCCACCGCAGGCATCCTGCGGGCGATCAGCAGCTCGCCCACCGACACGCAGCCCGTGTTCGAGAAGATCCTCGACAGCTGCGAACGGCTGTTCCACACGGGCCAGCTTGCGGTCGTCGTCGTCGGACGGGACGGGCTCGTGCACCCGGCGGCCGTGCGGGGCGAGGTGGCGAAGAAGATGACCCGCACGCTGCCGCAGCCCCTCGACCACAGCACGACCGGGCGAGCGATCCACGAGGGCCAGGTGCTCCAGCTTGCCGATGCGGCGGTCCTGGGCGCGACAAGCACCTGGGCGCGCGAGACGGTCGAGGCGGTCGGCAACTTCTCGGCGGCGTGGGTGCCCATGGTCCGGGACGGCAACGGCGTCGGGTCGATCATCGTCGCGCGGCAGCCGCCCTCGCCGCTCACGGAGAAGGACGAGGCGCTGCTTCGGACGTTCGCCGACCAGGCCGTGATCGCGATCGAGAACGTGCGCCTGTTCAACGAGACGCGCGAGGCGCTGGACCAGCAGACCGCGATCGGCGAGGTGCTGCGCACGCTGGCCAGCTCGCCGACGGACGTCACGCCGGTGCTGCGGGGCGTCGCCGAGCGCGCCGCGCGCCTGTGCGACGCCGACGATGCCCGCATCCTGGTGGCCCGCGACGGGATGCTGCATCACGAGGCGTCGTTCTCGCCCGGAGGCACCGGGGAGGTCGACGAGTCGTTGGCCATCGACCGCAGGTTCGTGTCCGGTCGCGCCCTGGTGGACCGCGCGCCGGTGCAGGTCGCGGATCTCGCCGCGCCGGAGGCCGCGCGCGAGTTCCCCGAGGGGGCCAGGATCGCGAGGGAGCACGGCTTCCACAGCATCGTGGTCGTGCCGCTGCTGCGCGAGTCGCAGCCGCTGGGCGTGATCGTGCTCCGACGCCGCACGGTGCGGCCGTTCGACGCGCGCCAGACGGCGCTCCTGCAGACGTTCGCCGACCAGGCGGCGATCGCGATCCAGAACGTCGGGTTGTTCAACGAGACGCGCGAGGCGCTCGAGCAGCAGAAGGCCTCGGGCGAAGTGCTGTCCGCGATCTCCAGTTCGATCGCCGACACGACGCCGGTGTTCGAGCGGATTCTCGCAAGCTGCGAGCGCCTGTTCGAGGGCAGGGTCGGGGTGATCACGCAGGTCGGCGACGACGGCCGGGTGCATCTCGCCGCCTACCAGGGGCCCGGCCGCGAGGGGCTCGCGCGGCTCTACCCGATGCCGCTCGACGGGACCACGGCGACCGGTCGCGCGGTCATCGAGCGCCGCGTGATCCACTTCGCGGACATCGAGCGCGACTCCGACGTGCCGCCGATCGCCCGCGCGGGCTGGACCGGCATGGGCATGCGGGCCGCGATCGTCGCGCCCATGCTCTGGGAGGGACGGGGGATCGGCTCGGTGCACGTCGTGCGCGACTTCGCCGGCGCCTTCACCGAGAAGGAGATCGCGCTGCTGCGGACGTTTGCCGACCAGGCGGCGATCGCGATCCAGAACGCGCGCCTCTTCCGGGAGATCCGGGACAAGAGCCGGCAGCTCGAGGTCGCGAACAAGCACAAGAGCGAGTTCCTGGCCAACATGTCGCACGAGCTGCGCACGCCGTTGAACGCGATCATCGGCTTCTCGGAAGTGCTGCTCGAGCGCATGTTCGGCGAGATCAACGACAAGCAGGACGAGTACCTGCGCGACATCCACGCGTCGGGACGGCACCTGCTGCAGCTCATCAACGACATCCTCGACCTCTCCAAGGTGGAGGCCGGGCGCATGGAGCTCGAGGCATCGCGCTTCCGGGTGCCCGAGTCGATCGACAACGCGATGACGCTGATCCGCGAGCGCGCGCAGCGCCACGGCATCGCCCTCGGCAGGGACGTCGATGCCGCCATCGACGAGATCGTGGCCGACGAGCGCAAGTTCAAGCAAATCCTGTTGAACCTCCTCTCCAACGCGGTGAAGTTCACCCCCGACGGCGGCCGCGTCGACGTGATCGCGCGCCGCGCCCCGGAGGCGCTGGTCGTGTCGGTGCGTGACACGGGCATCGGCATCGCGGCGGAGGACCAGCAGCTGGTGTTCGAGGAGTTCCGGCAGGTCGGCAACGACTACACGAAGAAGCAGGAGGGGACCGGGCTCGGCCTCGCGCTCGCGCGGCGCTTCGTCGAGCTGCACGGCGGCACGATCGGCGTGGAGAGCGAGCCCGGCCTGGGCTCGACGTTCACGTTCACCATCCCCTGGCGCGAGGCGGCGCCGCGCGCGGATCAGGCCTGAGGAAGGACTATGAGCACGATCCTGATCGTCGAGGACAACGAGCGGAACATGAAGCTTGCGCGCGACGTGCTGCAGGCGAAAGGCTACGCGACGCTGGAGGCGACGACCGGCGAGGACGGCGTGCGGCTCGCGCGCGAGCAACTGCCCGACCTCGTGCTGATGGACATCCAGCTTCCGGGCATCAGCGGCATCGAGGCGCTGCGGCGGCTGCGTGCCGATGCTGCGACGGCTGGCATTCCGGTGCTTGCCGTCACCGCCTCGGTGATGGAGCAGGACCGCCGGCAGATCACCGAGGCCGGGTTCGACGCCTACGTCGGCAAGCCGATCGCCCTCAAGGAATTCCTCGAGGCGGTGCGCGTCGCCCTGGAGCGGAGGCGCGCATGAGCGGCGGCACGGCGGCCCCGGGCACGGCGGGCGCGCCGGCGAGGCTCCTCGTCGTCGACGACACGCCGAACAACGTGAAGCTCCTCGCCGACGTCCTCGGCGCCCGGGGCTACGCGATCGCCACCGCGGCCTCGGGCGAGGAGGCGCTCGCGAGGATCGCGGCCGAGCCGCCGGACCTCGTGCTGCTCGACGTGATGATGCCGGGTCTCTCCGGCTACGACGTGCTGCGCCGACTGCGCGCCGATCCGGCGACCGCACTCCTGCCGGTGGTGCTGGTGACCTCGCTCGACCCGCACGAGGAGCGCGTCAGGGGCATCGAGGCGGGCGCCGACGACTTCCTGCAGAAACCCATACACCAGCCGGAGCTGATGGCGCGGGTGCGCTCGCTCCTTCGCATCAAGTCGCTGCAGGACGAGGTGAAGCGGCAGGCGGCCGAGCTCGCGCAGTGGAACGCGAAGCTCGAGGCCCGCGTGCAGGCGTGCGTTGCGGAGATCGAGGGGCTCGCCAGGCTGAAGCGATTCTTCTCCGCACCGGTGGCGCAGGCGATCGTCTCCGAAGGCGAGGCGGCGCTCCTCGCGCCGCATCGTCGCGACATCTGCGCCGCGTTCCTAGACCTGCGCGGCTTCACCGCCTTCACCGACCGCGCGGAGCCGGAGGAGGTGATGGGCGTGCTCGCGGACTTCCACCGGGCGATGGGGCCGGTGATCGACGCGCACGGGGGAACCGTTCCGCACTTCGCCGGCGACGGCGTGCTCGTTTTCTTCGGCGACCCGCTGCCCTCGGAGGACCCGTGCGGCGACGCGGCTCGCATGGCGCTCGAGATGCAGGAGGCGTTCGTCCCGCTCGCCACGCGTTGGCGCAAGCTCGGCCACGAGCTCGGCCTCGGCATCGGCCTCGCGCGCGGCTACGCGACGCTCGGCGCCGTCGGCTACGAGGGCCGCGTCGATTACTCGGCGATCGGCAGCGTGGTCAACCTCGCTGCGCGCCTGTGCGGGGAGGCCTCCGGCGGGCAGGTGCTCCTCGACCGGCGCGCGGCGGCGGCGCTCGAGGAGCGCTTTGCGATCGAGGCGCTCGCGTCGCTGACGCTGAAGGGTTTCGAGAAGCCCGTGCCGGCTTTCCTCCTGGCAGGCGCTGCAGGCGCGGCGTGACGGATCGAAGCCATCCACTCGTGCGTTGACGTGCGCTGGGGGGAGTCCTCGCGGTGCGCGTGGAGGGGCAGAGGGGTGTTCGATGCCGATCACCCTTTGCGATCCCCGTGGGCCATCTGCCTCGCTGCCGGCGGCCGGGGTCGCGTCCCGGTCAGGGTTGCTCGAAGCGCAACAGGAACTCGGGCAGCGCCGGCAGCAGTGCGTCGCCGTCGGCGCGCAGCGCGGCCGCGAGGTGGGCGCGCGTGAGCGACTCCGCGGCGAGGTAGAGGTCGCGGCACAGCGCGTAGGCGGCCGCACCCGGCCAGTCGGGAAAGAGGAGCTCCGGCGGCAGCTGCGGGTCGCGCAGGCGCGCGCGCCGGTAGCCGTGGACGAGCAGGGTGCGCACGACGAACGCCTGCTCGGGCGAGGGCGGCGTCGCGGCGTCGAAGGCCCTGGCGAGCGGGCGGAAGCGTCCGAGGAAGCCGCGGTACTCGATCGCGAGCGCCTGCAGCGACCAGGCCGCGTCGACGCGGGCGGCGAGCGATTCCCCGTCGCTGCCGTCGACGTCGCGCGCGGAGAAACGCAGCGACTGCGCCGGCCAGGCGATCCCCGCGTCGTGCCCGTCGCCGGGCGGGCGGGACGGCCGCGCAAACAGGTTGTGGGCGAGCGCGCCGTACCCGTTCCATGCGAGCTCGTCGCGCAGGCGCACCCGGCCGGCCGGAGAGGATCCGGCCGCGGGCAGCACCGCCACCTCCCAGGTCCCGTCCCACGGGCGGTGAGGCGGCGTGTAGACGCGTCGGTAGGCGAGCGAGAAGCGGCGCGCGCCCTCGGCGGTGAGCCGGTAGCGGGTGCGTCGGCCACGCGCCTGCCCCTCGATCCAGCCGTCGTTCGCGAGGCGGAACACGCTGGTGCGCACCAGGCGCTCGTTGACGCCGAACGGCGCGAGCAGCCGGATGAGCGTCGACAGCCAGACGTCGCCACCGTGCGGCGCCAGCGTGTCGCCCCACACCGTGACGACCAGGGAGCGGGCGCGCGGCGGGTTCGCCGCGAGCTCGCGGCGGATCCAGCGGGCGACGGCGTCGTAAGCGGGCACGATTAAATGATACAGGCTTTACACAAAGATTCGCGCAAATGTATCATATTGCTTCGGCGCGGATTGAACGGCATCATCGTCCGCAAACGTCGCCAACCCGGAGGATCCCGATGTACGCGCAGATGGTCGAAACCGGCGTGCGCCGCGTGAAGGACGCCGCGGAGATGACGCCGGAGGAGCGCGCGTTCCAGGCGCGCATCGACGCCGACGTCAAGGTGGAGCCCAAGGACTGGATGCCCGACGCCTACCGGCGCACGCTGGTCCGCCAGATCCAGCAGCACGCCCACTCGGAAATCGTCGGCATGCTGCCCGAGGGCAACTGGGTCACGCGCGCACCGTCGCTCAAGCGCAAGGCGATCCTGATGGCCAAGATCCAGGACGAGGGCGGCCACGGGTTGTACCTGTATTCCGCCGCCGAGACGCTGGGCGTGTCGCGCGACGACCTCATCGCCGATCTCCACGCCGGCAAGGTCAAGTACTCGTCGATCTTCAACTACCCGACGCTCAACTGGGCCGACATCGGAGCGATCGGCTGGCTCGTCGACGGCGCGGCGATCATGAACCAGATCCCGCTGTGCCGCTGCAGCTACGGGCCGTACTCGCGTGCGATGATCCGCATCTGCAAGGAGGAGTCGTTCCACCAGCGGCAGGGCTACGACATCATGCTCGCGATGTGCCGCGGCACGCCCGAGCAGAAGGCGATGGCGCAGGACGCGCTGAACCGCTGGTGGTGGCCGTCGCTGATGATGTTCGGTCCCCCGGACGCCGACAGCGTGCACTCTGCGCAGTCGATGCAGTGGAAGATCAAGCTCTTGTCCAACGACGAGCTGCGCCAGCGCTTCGTCGACCAGACGGTGCCGCAGGCCGAGTACCTCGGGATCACGATGCCCGACCCGGATCTCAAGTGGAACGCCGAGCGCGGGCACTACGAGTTCGGCGCGATCCCCTGGGAGGAGTTCTACGAGGTGCTGAAGGGCAACGGGCCCTGCAATCGCGACCGGATGAAGACCCGCGTGAAGGCCTGGGAGGACGGCGCCTGGGTACGCGATGCCGCGGTCGCGCACGCCGGGAAGCGCGCCGCGCGCGCGGCGAAGGCCGCCTGAGCGCGAACGGACACCGGCGCCGCCGGCGGCGGCGCGCCACGAGGATCGCGACATGTCGAAGGAATGGCCCCTCTGGGAAGTCTTCGTGCGCAGCCAACACGGGCTGGCGCACAAGCACGTCGGCAGCCTGCACGCGCCGGACGCCGGGATGGCGGTGAAGAACGCGCGCGACGTCTACACGCGGCGCAACGAGGGCGTGTCGATCTGGGTCGTGAGGTCCGCGGACATCGCCGCGTCGTCTCCGTCGGAGCGCGACGCGCTGTTCGATCCCGCGAGCAGCAAGGTGTACCGGCATCCGACGTTCTTCCCGATGCCCGACGAAGTGAAGAACATCTGATCCACGACGATGTCGACCGACGCCCACCTCCTCGAATACCTGCTGCGGCTCGCCGACAGCGACCTCGTGCTGGCCCAGCGCCTCGGCGAGTGGGTGGGCAAGGGCCCGGTGATCGAGGAGGACATCGCGCTCACCAACGTCGGGCTCGACCTCATCGGCCAGGCGCGGCTGTGGTACGGCTACGCGGGCGAGGTCGAGGCGCGCCTCACCGGCGAGGGCCGCGACGAGGACCAGTTCGCCTTCCGGCGCGACGCCCACGAGTTCCGCAACCTGCTCCTCGCCGAGCAGCCGAACGGCAGCTACGCCGACACGATCGCCCGCCAGTTCCTGTTCGACCAGTGGCACCTGCTCGCGCTGTGCGTGCTCGCGCGCTCCAGCGACGCGCGGGTCGCCGAGGTCGCGGCGAAGGGCGCGAAGGAAGCCGCCTACCACGCCGAGCGCTCCGCCGACTGGGTGATCCGCCTGGGCGACGGCACCGACGAGTCGCACCGCCGCATGCAGGCCGCGATCGACGAGCTGTGGCGCTACGCGGGCGAGATGTTCGTGCCGGACGCGGCGGAGATCGCGCTCGCCGAGGCGGGCATCGGTGCGGACGCGCGCGCGCTGCAGGCGCCGTGGGATGCGGCGGTCGACGCGGTGCTCGCCGAGGCGACGCTCGCGCGGCCGGCGGCCGGCCACGTGCAGAAGGGCGGCAAGCAGGGCCGGCACACCGAGCACCTCGGCCACCTGCTCGCCGAGATGCAGTTCCTGCAGCGCGCCTATCCCGACGCCCGCTGGTGAGGCGATGACGACCCCCGAGCAGGAAGCGCTGGCCGCCGCGACCGAGCGGGCCGACCGCGTGGCCGAGCGGGGTGGCGTGCACGTGTCGGCCGACGCGATCTGGGAGGCGCTCGGCCGCGTACCCGACCCGGAGATCCCGGTGGTGTCGGTCGTCGAGCTCGGCATCGTGCGCGCGATCGAGTGGACCGCGACGGGGCTCGACGTGCGGGTGACGCCGACCTACTCGGGATGCCCGGCGACGGAACTGATCGTGCAGGGCATCCGCGACGCGCTCGCGCAAGCCGGCGTGGTCGACGCCAAGGTGACCACCGTGCTCTCCCCGGCGTGGACCACCGACTGGATCGCCCCCGAGGCGCGCGCCAAGCTGGCGGCCTTCGGCATCGCGCCGCCGGGCGCCGCGGCGGCGCGCGTCGACGTCGCAGGGATCAGCCCGCTGCGGCGGGCGCGGGAGCCGGTCGCGTGCCCGCGCTGCGGCTCGACGCAGACCGCGCTCCTCGCGCAGTTCGGCTCGACGGCCTGCAAGGCGCTGTACCGGTGCGAAGCGTGCCGCGAGCCGTTCGACTACTTCAAGCCCCACTGACCGGCCTGCCGGTTCACGTCCCGACGCCATGAGCAAGTTCCACCCGCTCGCCATCGCGCGCATCGACCGCGAGACTCGCGACGCGGTCGCGATCACCTTCGCCGTGCCCGACGCGCTCTCCGGCCTCTACCGCTTCGAGCCGGGCCAGCACGTGAGCGTGCGCGCCCGCGTCGACGGCGCCGACGTGCGCCGGTCGTACTCAATCTGCTCGGGGCCGCGGGACGGCACGCTGCGCATCGCCGTCAAGCGCCACCCGGGCGGGGTGTTCTCGAGCTACGCCCACGAGCGCCTCGCGCCGGGCGACGCGCTGGAGGTGACGCCGCCCCTCGGCCACTTCGGCGTGCCGCTCGACCCCGGCGCGGCGCGGCATCACGTCGCGTTCGCGGCCGGGAGCGGCATCACGCCGGTGCTCTCGATCCTCAAGGCCGTGCTCGAGGGCGAGCCGCGCTCGCAGTTTACGCTCTTCTACGGCAACAGGGCCTCCGCCGCGGTGATGTTCCGCGAGGAGCTCGCGGCGCTCAAGGACGTTCACCTCGCGCGCTTCAACCTCGTGCACGTGCTGTCGCGCGAGACGCAGGACATCGACCTGCTCCACGGCCGCATCGACGCCGAGCGCGCCGACGCGCTGCTCCGCCACTGGGCGCCGGTCGACGAGATCGACGTCGCCTACCTCTGCGGTCCCGACGCGATGATGCAGGCGGTGAAGAGCCTCCTCGAGTCGCGCGGGCTCTCCCCGGCGAGGATCCGGATCGAGCGCTTTGCCTCGAGCATTCCGCGCCACGCGCACAAGCCGGCCGCGCTGCCCCAGGGCAGCGCCACCGAGACCGAGGTGACGGTGATCCTCGACGGCGCGAAGCGCACGTTCACCCTCGACCGTACGAAGGAGAGCATCCTCGAGGCGGGCCTCGCGCACGGCGTCGAGCTGCCCTATTCGTGCAAGGGCGGCGTGTGCGCGACCTGCCGCTGCCGCGTCGTCGAGGGCGAGGTCGACATGGACGCGAACTTCGCGCTCGAGGACTACGAGGTCGCGCGCGGCTTCGTGCTCGCCTGCCAGAGTTATCCGGCGAGCGACCGCGTCACCGTCGACTTCGACCAGACGGGCACCGGCTAGC
>Ga0114939_10000727_pt1 | contig 27059 bp, 23 predicted proteins | sample AshMeaCrysSpring_FD_87196 | JGI IMG/M metagenome (GOLD analysis project Ga0114939, IMG submission 87196) | Groundwater microbial communities from Big Spring, Nevada to study Microbial Dark Matter (Phase II) - Ash Meadows Crystal Spring | ecosystem: Environmental > Aquatic > Deep subsurface >...
AGGGCGGAAAGGCCCAGTTCCGCCATGTCGGGATAGAAGGCCACGTGCACGACGGCCAGCAGGCGCAGGTCGTCGGCCGGGATGCCGAAGATCTCGTCGCGGTCGAAGTCGATGCGCTCTTCCAGCGAGCGGATGGCATCGTCGGACAGGCTCGCGCCGAAGCGCAGGCGGCGGTCCCCGGCAACCAGCGCGAGGAAGTGCTCGACGAGGGCGGGGCTGTCGGTTACGCGCAGTCGTATGGGCAGGTAGGTGGTACCGGGGGTCATGCCGTCTCCTTGTCCGTGACAACAACCCGATATGGGGGTGTTCCCGGGGCACGCAAGCAAAGTGCCATGTGCCTCGGACAGCGAACTTCCGCTATAATTCGCGTCCTGTCGTACCGCAGGCGCGTAGCTCAGCTGGTTAGAGCACCACCTTGACATGGTGGGGGTCGTTGGTTCGAGTCCAATCGCGCCTACCAAATTTCCGAAAGCCGCCTCCGGGCGGCTTTTTTCGTGTTCCCGCGCGGGCGTCGCGGCGCCGGCATCAGGCCAGCGCGGTGATCCAGCGGTTCGCCCCGCGCAGCTTCACGGCCAGGTCGCGGGCGAGGTTTTCGAGGACGGTGATCTTCAGCTGCGGGTCGCGGCCGGAAATGCGCTCGAGATCGCCGCATTCGAGGATGCGGACCGCCACTTCCGTGTCGGCGTGCACCGAAGCACTGCGGGTCGTCTGGCCGAGGAGCACCATTTCCCCGAACACCATGCCGGGCCCGAGCGTGGCGATGCGCTGGTGGGCGCCGTCCTTGAGCGGCAGCAGGACGCTCACCTGGCCGCTCTCGATGAAGAAGATGCGCCCGTCGCCTTCCTGGCCGCTTACGAGGATGCTCTCGCCCGGCGCGTAGGTGTGACGGCGGCTCGCGGCCTCCACGTCGCGGAGCAGGTCGGCCGCCATGCCCCGGAAGAGGCCGGCTTCCGCGAGCGAGCTCGAGGCGCCCGCTACCGGGGCGAGGTCGGCGAGCAGCCGGTTCTCGCACCACTCGCCGGCGAGGTCGTTGTCCTCGAAGCCCAGGAACCCGCGATCGTCCCGGGCCACGGCCTTGCGCAGCGCGGCGGTGAGGGCGGAGCGCTTCTGGATGCGCGAGAACACGACCGCGATGCCGAGCTCGCCGAACTCGGCGCGCGCCTGGTTGAGCAGCCGCGCGGCGCTCTCGGAGATGCCGTCGACCCGGTGCAGGTCGAGGACGAAGCTGCTGGCGTCGTTCGCGAGCGACTGCATCTTGCGGATCACGAACTCGACGCCGTCGACGGCGAGGAAGCCGTGCAGCGAGAGGTACTTGATGCGGTGCGAGCGTTCGCGCAGTTGCGCCGCGAGCGCGGCGGGCCGTTCGCGCCGGGAGGGCGCATCGGTGCCGGTGAAGACGCGTCCGACGGCCATGCCGGGGTCGCCGATGGGGTTGAAGATGTTGAGGCCGAAGTCGCGCGACAGGCGCTTGAAGACCTCGATGCCGCGCACGCTGTTGCCCTTCTCGTCGAGCCGGGGCGAGAAGACGCCGATCCCGAACCTTCCGGGCAGGACGGCGACAATGCCGCCGCCGACCCCGCTCTTGGCGGGCATGCCCACCTCGTACAGCCAGCTCCCGGCGTAGTTGTACATGCCGCAGGTGGCCATGACGCTGAGCACCCGGCCCACGTGTTCTTCCGGTAGCGCGCGCACGCCCGTCAGCGGATGCACGCCGCCATTGGCCAGGGTCGCGGCCATGTACGCGATGTCGCGGCAGGTGACCAGCACCGCGCACTGCCGGAAATAGTTCTCGAGGGACAGCATGGGGTCGCCCTCGATGATCCCGAAGTTCTTCAGCATCCAGGCGATGGCGCGGTTGCGGTGGCCGGTCTCGCTCTCCGACCGGTACACGGACTCGTCGACGGGCAGGCTGCGGCCAGCGAACGCCGCGAGGACGGCCTCGATCCGCTGCCATTGGGCCTGCGGCGAGGCGCCCGCCACCATGCTGGTGCTGGCGATTGCACCAGCATTGATCATCGGGTTGAAGGGTGCACCAGTTTGGGGGTCCAGGCTGATGGAGTTGAAGGCGTCTCCGCTGGGCTCGACACCCACCTTGCTGGCGACATAGGCCTTGCCGTTGTCCGCGAGGCTCGCCGCGTACACGAAGGCCTTGGAGATGGACTGGATGGTGAAGGGCTGCTCCGCGTCGCCCGCGCAGTACGCGGTGCCGTCCATGGTGACGAGGCAGATCGCGAACCAGTCGGGATTCGCCTTGGTGAGTTCCGGGATGTAGCTGGCGACCTGCCCGTCGTGCAGGCCCTTGAGCTGGCCGTGAAGGGTGTTGAGGTACGCCTGGATCGGCGATCGCATGGCGGGTCGCACTGGCCGGGAGGTCATCCGTAAAGTCCTGCAATCACCGTGCCAGAACGATTCGCTGGCGGATGCTGACCTCCACCCGCCGGTTGCGGGGCTCGGGGGTCTCGTCCAGCGTCTGGACGACAGGTAGGATGCGGGCTGTGGCGGCGGCGTCGCGCAGCCGGCGGCGAGGAGGAGGGATCCTGCCGCAAGCACGACGGCGATGGACTTTCCTGCCACGGGACCGCCGGCTATTCGATCTTGACCAGGAAACGGGTGCCGCGGACGCCGATCGTGCTGTTCGGCCCGGCCGCAGGACGCTGCCGCGGCTGACCGGCGTGCCCGGCTGGGCTTTCACGGCCGTCCCGGCGCTGGCGACGGTAGCCTCCCCTTGGCCATCTTGACCGTGCCGACCGGTTCCTGCCCGAAGGCAAGGGTCGTCGCGAGCGGCAAGGCAAGCAAGGGCAGGATGTGCGATGGCAGGATGTGCGAGTACCTCAATGGAACCTCGTTCCGGCGGCGCAGGGATGCGCAACGCTTGCATCCAAGACTACACGAAGGCGCGGGAAGCGGCGCCGCCTGGCGCAGCACCGGCCCGCGTGGCCGACGGGCGGCCATTCCGCGCCCGCAAGGGACGCGGGATAATCCGGGGCCGCACCCCTTCGGCTCCCGCCGCCACCCCTCAGGCAATCGCTTGGCCCGCTTCGCCATCATCTTCCTGGCCGTCCAGATCGGGCTCTTCGCGCTCGAGATGCTGGAGCCCGTGCGCCGGGCGGTGATCAATCCGTGGACGTCGGCGCTGGCGACCCTGAGCGGGTGGATCGTCTCGGTCTTCGACGCGAACGTGGCGGCGAGCGGCGCCGTCCTGCGCAGCCTCGCGAACGGCTTCGCGGTCGAGATCCAGGCCGGGTGCAACGGGGTCGAGGCCTGCATTACGCTCGCGGCGGCCATCGTCGCCTTCCCGGCCCCTTGGCGCTACCGGATACTCGGGCTCGTGCTCGGCTTCATCGCGGTGCAGGCGCTCAACCTCGTGCGCGTGATCAGCCTGTTCTACCTGGGACAGTGGAGCATGAAGGCCTTCGAGTTCGCGCACCTGTACCTGTGGCAGGCGCTCATCCTCATCGACGCCCTCGTCGTCTTCCTGGTCTGGGCGCGGCACGTGCCGAAGGCGGCCGCCCGTGGCTGAAGGGCCCGTCGCCGCGCCGGACGCACCCCCGGCCAACCTGCGCACCTTCCTGCTGGCCGCCCTGATCTGGCTGCCGACGGCCTTCGTCGCCTGGTACTGGTCCGCGCCCGCGGTCCAGACCGGGGCCTGGCTCACGGCGAGCGCACTGCGCGCGCTGGCCATGGATTCCCTCGTCTCCGGTATCGAGGTGGACGGGCGGCTCTTCGAGGTGGTGACGCGCATTCCCGCGGGCGGCAACGGCGTGCTGACTTTCTCCGTGGATCCGCTCATCTACTCCTGCGGCATGCCGCTCTTCGCGGGGTTGACGCTTGCGTCGTCCGGCAACGCGGGCGCGATCATCGTGCGCCTTCTCGCCGGCCTGCTGGTGCTGGTGCCCGTGCAGGCATTCGGGGTCGTGATGGTGATTCTCAAGACCCTCGCCTTCGACCTTGCCGCGGCCCCCGGCAGCGCGCTGGCGTGGACCCCCGCGGCGCGCGAGGCGATCGCGCTGGGCTACCAGCTGGGCTCGCTGGTCGTTCCCGGCGTGGCGGGGCTGATGGCGTGGGCGGCGCTCAACGGGGCGTTCGCGGCGGAACTGGCCGGCGGGCTGGGGGGGGCGAAACCCGCGAAGCAGGCTTGAGCGAAGGGCATGCGCCTTTCAGCCGCGCGGCTTCAGGTGCACGTGGTCGTGGTGGGCGTGCCCGTGGTCGTGGTCGTGTTCATGTTCATGGCCGTGCGCATGGCCATGCTCGTCGTGCAGATGGTGGTGGCCGCCCGGCGAAACGCTCACGGAGATCACGTTGAGGCTGCCGTGCCGCACGCCCCGCTCGGCGATGATGGCCTGCGCGAACTCGCGCACCGCCCGTACCGGGCCGCGCAGGATCACCGTCTCGAGGCATTCCTCGTGGTCCAGGTGCGCGTGCATGGTGGAGACGCACAGGTCGTGGTGGGCGTGCTGCGTGCGGGTCAGGCGCTCGCCGAGGTCGCGCTCGTGGTGGTTGTAGACGTAGCTCAGGTTCGCGACGCAGTGGCCGGAGCCCTCGCGGGCGCGATCGGACTCGAGCTCGCGGCGCAGCAGGTCGCGGATGGCTTCGGAGCGGTTTTCGTACCCGCGGCGGGCGATGAGGCGGTCGAACTCGAGGGCGAGCGGCTCGTCGAGCGAGATGGTGATGCGTTCCATGGCATTCCTTGTGCGGAGGAGGGCGCCCTGCTGCGGCGCCGCATTTATCGTTAGAATACGCCCGTGGGCCCCGCCGGAAACGGGGTCCGTGAAAGGCGAGAGAAAGGGCCGCCCCATGGTTATGAGACCGCCAACGTCGAGGATCCCCCAGGGCCGCTAGCGCGGGTCGCCCCTTTTCGCCTTCACGAAAAAGCGCGGCTCGCCCGCGCTTTTTTTGTTCCGGGTTCGTGTACCGGGTTCGCGAACCCGGTACGGAAGCAAGGAGAGACTCATGGTTGCCATCACCCTGCCTGACCGTTCGGTCCGCCATTTCGACAAGCCCGTCACGGTGGCGGAGGTCGCCGCGTCGATCGGCCCAGGCCTCGCCAAGGCGGCGCTGGCCGGCAAGGTGGACGGGAAGCTCGTCGACACCTCGCACGTCATCGACCGCGACGCGCAACTCGCGATCGTCACCGACAAGGACCCCGAGGGACTGGACCTCATCCGCCACTCGACGGCCCACCTGCTCGCCTACGCCGTCAAGGAGCTCTTTCCGGACGCCCAGGTGACCATCGGGCCGGTGATCGAGAACGGCTTCTATTACGACTTCAGCTACAAGCGCCCCTTCACGCCCGAGGACCTCGCGGCCATCGAGAAGCGCATGGGGGAGCTCGCGAAGCGGGACATCCCCGTCACCCGCGAGGTGTGGAAGCGCGACGACGCGGCGAAGTTCTTCCACGGCATCGGCGAGCGCTACAAGGCGGAGATCATCGGGTCGATCCCGGCCAACGAGGACATCAGCCTCTACCGCGAGGGCGACTTCATCGACCTCTGCCGCGGCCCGCACGTGCCCTCCACCGGCAAGCTCAAGGTCTTCAAGCTGATGAAGGTGGCCGGCGCCTACTGGCGCGGCGACGCGAAGAACGAGATGCTGCAGCGCATCTACGGCACCGCCTGGTCGAGGAGGGAGGACCAGGAGGCCTACCTGCACGTTCTGGAAGAGGCCGAGAAGCGCGACCACCGGCGCCTCGGCGCGCAGCTCGATTTCTTCCACCTGCAGGACGAGTCCCCGGGGATGGTCTTCTGGCACCCCAAGGGCTGGGTCATCTGGCAGCAGGTGGAGCAGTACATGCGGCGCGTGTACCAGGAGAACGGCTACCAGGAGGTGCGCTGCCCGATGATCCTCGACCGCTCGCTCTGGGAGAAGAGCGGCCACTGGGAGAACTACAAGGACAACATGTTCACGACGGAGTCGGAGAAGCGCGACTTCGCCATCAAGCCGATGAACTGCCCGGGCCACGTGCAGATCTTCAACAAGGGCGTGCGCAGCTACCGCGAGCTGCCGCTGCGCTACGGCGAGTTCGGCGCCTGCCACCGCAACGAGCCGTCGGGGGCCCTGCACGGCCTCATGCGCGTGCGCGCCTTCACGCAGGACGACGGCCACATCTTCTGCGCCGAGGAGCAGATCGCGGCGGAGTGCGTGGCCTTCCACAAGCTCTCCTTCGACGTCTACCGCGACTTCGGCTTCACCGACGTGAAGGTCAAGCTGGCGCTGCGGCCGACGCCGCGCATCGGCTCGGACGAGCAGTGGAACAAGGCGGAGGAGGCGCTGCGCGGCGCCCTGCGCGCCTGCGGGGCGGCGTGGGAGGAACTCCCGGGGGAGGGCGCCTTCTACGGCCCGAAGATCGAGTACCACCTGAAGGACTCGCTGGGCCGCTCCTGGCAGGTGGGAACGATGCAGGTGGACTTCTTCATGCCGGGGCGCCTGGGCTCGGAATACGTAGCCGAGGACAACACCCGCAAGGTGCCGGTCATGCTGCACCGCGCCATCGTGGGGTCGCTGGAGCGCTTCATCGGCATCCTGATCGAGAACCACGCGGGGGCGATGCCCCTCTGGCTGGCCCCGGTCCAGGTGGTCGCGATGAACGTCACGGACCGCCAGGAGGCCTACGTCCGCGAGGCCGTCGAGGCCCTGCGCGCGGCCGGCATCCGGGCCGACGCGGATTTGCGGAACGAGAAAATAACGTATAAAATTCGGGAACATAGCATTCACAAGCTTCCTTACCAGCTCATCTTGGGTGACAAGGAAGTTGCCGCTCGAACAGTCTCGGCACGGAACCGCGCTGGGGAGAACCTGGCACCGGTCCCGGTCGAGGCTTTTGTTTCGCGCCTCAAGGCCGAAATCGCCGAGCGGAAGTGAACGCGCCAAGGGAGGTGGGGACTGCAACCGAAAATCACTGCGAATCCTCGCCACATGATTGTTTTTATTGAGGATTCCGCGCATCGCTCACGATAACAAGTCGGTTCGGATTAACGGCGAGATCAACGCCCCGCAAGTTCGCCTGGTCGGCATCGAGGGTGACCAGCTGGGCATCGTTTCCGTGGTCGAGGCCATGCGCCTCGCCGAGGAATCGGAAGTCGATCTCGTCGAAATCGCTCCCACGGCCGTTCCCCCGGTTTGCCGCCTGATGGACTACGGCAAGTTCAAGTACCGGGAGAGCAAGAAGGCCCACGAGGCGAAGCTCAAGCAGAAGCAGATCCAGGTCAAGGAGATCAAGTTCCGCCCCGGCACGGACGAGGGGGACTACCAGATCAAGCTCCGCAACCTCATCCGCTTCCTGACCGAAGGCGACAAGACGAAGATCACGTTGCGCTTCCGGGGCCGCGAGATGGCCCACCAGGAACTCGGCGTGGCGCTCCTCAAGCGCGTGGAGGCGGACCTCGCCGCCCACGGGCAGGTGGAGCAGTGGCCCAAGATGGAAGGTCGCCAGATGATCATGATCTTGGCGCCGAAGAAGAAGCAGGAGAAGCACTAGCACCAGCGGCACCGCCCCGCGTCGGGGCGCAACAAGGCGACTTCAGGTCACGAAGCGCGGAACCGTTCCGCCACCTGCTGCGCCAATGCGAAGAGAAGGAGGGCAACCGTGCCCAAGATGAAGACCAAGAGTGGCGCCGCCAAGCGCTTCAAGGTCCGCGCGAGCGGATCCGTGAAGCGGGGCCAGGCGGGCAAGCGCCACATCCTCACCAAGAAGACCACGAAGTCCAAGCGTCAGCTCCGCGGCACGGCGGGGGTCCACAAGACCAACGCCGACCACGTCAAGGCGATGCTTCCCTACGCCTGAAGGAGACCGACGATGCCTCGCGTAAAACGTGGAGTGACGGCGCGCGCGCGCCACAAGAAGGTCCTCGAGAAGGCGAAGGGTTTCCGCGGCCGCCGCGGCAACGTCTACCGCATCGCCAAGGAAGCGGTGATGAAGGCGGGGCAGTACGCCTACCGCGACCGCCGCGCCAAGAAGCGCGAGTTCCGCGTGCTGTGGATCGCCCGCATCAACGCGGCCGTCCGCGAAGCGGGCCTGACCTACAGCAAGTTCATGGCGGGCCTCAAGAAGAGCGCGATCGAGATCGACCGCAAGGTCCTCGCCGACCTTGCCGTCCGCGACAAGCCGGCGTTCAGCCGCATCGTCGAGCAGGCCAAGGCGAGCCTCGGCGCCTGAAGCGACGGTAAACCGGAAAGGGGCTCTCGCGGGAGCCCCTTTTTTCTTAGTGCAAGCGAAATAATCCAGCCTTGCATTTCCTCTGTGATACCTCTGTGTCCTCTGTGCTGAGTGCGGCGCGACAATTCCGGCATCGCATGAAGCGACACCGTTTTCATCGCAGAGGACACAGAGGCATCACAGAGGGCAAGAGAACCCTTGCAGATGTCTCACGGGAAATGTGGATGAATCCTGACGGATCGCCTACTCATGCAAACCATTGACATGATTGTTTCCGACGCGCAGGCCGCGTTCGGGGCCGCCGCCACCGTGGCGGACCTCGAGCAGGCCAAGTCGCGTTTCCTCGGCAAGTCCGGCGCCCTCACGGAACTGCTCAAGGGCCTCGGCAGGCTTTCCGCGGAGGAGCGCCCGAAGGCGGGCGCCGCCATCAACGAGGGCAAGGTGCGCGTCGAGGCGCTGCTGCAGTCGCGGCGGGACGCGATACTCGCCGCGGAGCTGGACCAGCGCCTCAGGGCCGAGGCCGTGGACGTCACGCTGCCGGGACGCCGCCAGTCCGCCGGCGGGCTGCACCCGATCTCGCGCGCGCAGGAGCGCATCGAGCGGCTCTTCCTGTCGATGGGGTTCTCGGCGGCCGACGGCCCCGAGATCGAGAACGACTTCTACAACTTCACGGCGCTGCGCATGTTCCCGGACCACCCGTCGCGCAGCATGCAGGACACCTTCTACGTCGCCGATTCCGACAAGGTGCTGCGCACGCACACCTCGCCCGTGCAGATCCGCTACATGCAGTCGCACGAGCCGCCGATCCGCATCATCTGCCCGGGTCGCGTCTACCGCTGCGACCACGACGCCACGCACTCGCCGATGTTCCACCAGATCGAGGGCCTGTGGATCGACGAGGGCATCAGCCTCGCGGACCTGAAGGGCACCATCACGCAGTTCTGCCGCGCGTTCTTCGAGCGCGACGACATCGGCATCCGCTTCCGCCCCTCGTACTTCCCGTTCGTCGAGCCCGGCGTCGAGATCGACATGGAGTGGGAACGCAAGGACGGCGAGGTCCGGTACCTCGAGATCGGCGGCGCCGGCGTCGTGCACCCCGACGTGCTGAGGAACGGCCGCATCGACCCCGAGCGCCACTCCGGCTTCGCCTTCGGCATGGGCCTCGACCGGCTGGCGATGCTCAAGTACGGCGTGAACGACCTGCGCCTCTTCTTCGACAACGATCTCAAGTTCCTGAGGCAGTTCCGATGAAAGTCTCCGTCAACTGGCTGCGGGAGCTCACCGGCGCGGACCTTCCGGTCGACCGCCTCGCGCACGCGCTCACGATGGGCGGGCTGGAGGTGGAGGAGGTCACCCCGGTCGCGGGCGCCTTCGAGAGGATCGTCGTCGCGCACGTGAAGAGCGTCGCCCCGCACCCCAATGCCGACAAGCTGCGCGTGGCCGAGGTCGATGCCGGCACGGGCGCGACGCTGCAGATCGTTTGCGGGGCGCCCAACGTGGCGCCGGGGCAGAAGGTGCCCTGCGCGCTCGTCGGGGCGAAGCTGCCCGGCCTCGAGATCAAGCCGGCCAAGCTCCGCGGCGTCGAGTCCGCCGGAATGCTCTGCTCGGCCCGCGAGCTGGGCATGTCCGACGACCACTCGGGGCTGCTGGTGCTTCCCCCGGATGCGCCGGTCGGCACGAGCGTCCGCGAGTACCTGGACCTCGACGATACCGTGCTTACGCTGAAGCTCACCCCCAACCGGGGCGACTGCCTCTCGATGTTCGGCGTCGCGCGCGACGTGGCGGCGCTGCTGGGCAAGCCGCCCGCGCTTCCCGAGGCGGCGCCCGTCACCGCGACGATCCCGGACGCGCGCGAGGTGCGCATTTCCGACCGCGACGCCTGCGGCCACTACTTCGGCCGCATCATCCGCGGCATCGACGCGCGCGCGACCACGCCGGCCTGGATGGCCCGCCGCCTGGAGCGCGCGGGTCTGCGGCCGCGCAGCCCGCTCGTGGACATCACCAACTTCGTGATGCTCGAGCGCGGGCAGCCCATGCACGCCTTCGACGACGCGAAGCTGCGCGGCGCCATCGACGTGCGCATGGCGAAGCCCGGCGAGGAGATCCGGACCCTCACCGAGCAGTCGATCGAGTGCGTGCCCAATGTCCTTCTCATCACCGACGAGGCGGGTCCGGTCGCGCTCGGCGGCGTGATGGGCGGCTTCGAGTCGATGGTGACCGAGGCCACCACGGACGTCTTCTTCGAGTCCGCGTACTTCGCGCCGGAGGCGATCCAGGGCCGGGCGCGCAACCTCATGCTGGTGAGCGACGCGGCCTACCGCTTCGAGCGCGGCATCGACTATGCGCAGACCCGGGCGGCGCTGGAACGCGCGACGGAGCTCACGCTGGCCATCTGCGGCGGCCGCGCGGGACCCGTGGCCGAGGCGCACGGCAACTTGCCGGCGCGGACGCCCGTGCGTGTCCGCCCCGCGCGCGTGCGCGCCCTGCTGGGGTACGACGTCTCCGACGACTTCATGGGGGAAGCCTTCGAGCGGCTTCGCTGCAAGGTGCTGCGCGGCACGGATGCACTGGAAGTCACGGCGCCCAGCTGGCGCTTCGACCTCGGGCTGGAGGAGGATTTCGTGGAGGAGGTGGCGCGCGTGCACGGCTACGAGCACGTGCCGGCCGCCGCGCCGCGGTCGCACCTGCCCATGCTGGCCTGCGCGGAAGGCGCGCGGTCGCGCTTCGACCTCAAGCGGGCGGCGGCGGCGCTGGGCTACCAGGAGGTGATCAACTACAGCTTCGTCGCCTCGCAGTGGGAGACGGATTTCGCCGGCAACGAAGGCGCGGTGCGGCTCGCCAACCCGATCGCCAGCACCATGGACGTGATGCGCTCGACCCTGGTCGGCGGCCTGGTGCACGCGGTGAAGGGAAACCTCAACCGCGGCGAGGAGCGCGTCCGGCTCTTCGAACTCGGCCGCTGCTTTCTCGGCGAGGGGCCGGAGCCGCACCAGCAGCCGGAGCGGCTCGCGGGCATCACCTACGGGACGCGGCTGCCGGAGCAGTGGGCCGACAAGTCCCCCGACGCCGACTTCTTCGACGCCAAGGGCGACCTCGAGGCCATCGCAGGGCAGGCGGCGCTCGAGTGGCGCCGCGGCATCCATCCCGCCCTCCACCCCGGCCGCTGCGCGGAGGCCTGGCTGGGCGGGCGCTGCGTGGGCGTCGTGGGCGAACTGCACCCGCGCCTGCAGCAGAAGTACGAGTTGCCGAAGGCGCCGGTGTTCTTCGAGGTCGACGTCGCGGCGCTCCTTGCCGGCGAGGCGCCCCGCTTCGCGGGCGTCTCGCGCATGCCGGTGGTGCGTCGCGACCTCGCCGTGCTGGTGGCGGAAGGCCTGCCCGCCGGGGACATTCTGGAGGCCGTCCGGGGTGCCGTCCCGGCCTGCGTGCGGGAGGTCGAAATCTTCGACCAATACCGCGGAAAAGGGGTGGCTTCCGGGCAAAAAAGCCTTGCGTTACGGGTAGTTATGCAGGATACTGCCCGCACCCTGACTGATGCCGAGGTGGAGGAAATCATGGGCTCCATCCGGCTGCTTCTCGCAGAAAAATTCCAGGCCGCGCCGCGCACGTGAAAGACAAGCTGACCCTCACCAAGGCCGAACTGGCCGACCTGATGTTCGAGAAGGTCGGGCTGAACAAGCGGGAAGCGAAGGACATGGTCGAGTCCTTCTTCGAGGAGATCCGGACCGCCCTGGAAAGGGGCGAGACGGTGAAGCTCTCGGGATTCGGCAACTTCCAGCTTCGCAAGAAGCCGCAGAGACCCGGCCGGAATCCCAAGACCGGGGAGGAGATACCCATCACCGCCCGGCGCGTGGTGACTTTCCACGCGAGCCAGAAATTGAAGACACTGGTGGAGAAGTCATTCAATGGCCACGGAGAACCTGGCAACGAATGAACTGCCGGCGATCCCGGCAAAGCGATACTTCACCATCGGAGAAGTCAGCGATCTCTGCGGGGTGAAGCCGCATGTGCTGCGCTACTGGGAGCAGGAGTTCACGCAACTCAAGCCCCTGAAGCGCCGCGGCAACCGCCGCTACTACCAGCACCACGAGGTGCTGCTCATCCGCCGCATCCGCGAACTGCTCTACGAGCACGGGTTCACCATCAACGGTGCCCGCAACCGCCTCGAGGAGCCGGCCCCCGCGAAGCCCGGCGGGCAGCCGCCCGCGAAGACCATGACGGTGCCGCAGCCGATCAACCCCGCCAACATCCGCAGGGAACTGAAGAGCATCCTCAAGATGCTCGACACCGACTGACTTTGCGGCAATTCACCGCGGGAGTTCGGCTATAATCCGTAGCTCGGTCGGGGCGTAGCGCAGCCTGGTAGCGCACCTGCATGGGGTGCAGGGGGTCGGAGGTTCGAATCCTCTCGCCCCGACCAATTACTCTTAAAAAACAAGAGCTTGCGAGACTCGCGAGGCCCTTGTTTCTTCCGAAAAAACCCATTCGGAAGGTTTCTTCCCAATTCACTGCAGATTGCGGCCTCATTTCGGGCCCTCATCGGGCGTCTTCGCGCGGTCCTTTTTTCGCGCCTGGAGCACCGCGTTCATGTTGATCACGATTGCCCAGCAGGGGCGGCTCGTCCACCACAGCGGGATTCTTCGCGAACCCCTCAAGGACGCGCGGATCCTCGACGCGCCGGAAATCGGGCCGGTTGCGGACGCCGCCTCGATGTACGAAGCGGTCAGGCGAATGCGTGTCGTTCCCGTCGGCAAGGAGGCTATACTCAAGATTCTTGTCCCGATCGCCGCACCGATGCTCGTGGTCGCCGCCGCTCAGGTTCCGCTCAAGGAGCTGTTGCTCAAGCTTTTCAAGACGCTGATCTGAAATGGGGGAACGCAAGCCATGAGCACCGCGCGGATTTCCGTGCACGTGCACTCTGGGCAGTCGGCGCGGCGATGACCCAGCATCTGCCCCCTCTTCTCCTGATCGTGGCCGCCGCGGCGCTCGCGCCGCTGATCGGCGAGGCCACGCGCAAGTTCGGGCTCTCCGTCGTCGTCCTCGAAATCCTCCTCGGCGTGGCGATCGGGCCGCAGGGCCTGGGCTGGGCCGACCCCGAGAAAGGGGCCGCGCCGTACATCGCCCTGTTCGGCATGGGGTTCCTGTTCTTCATCGCCGGACTCGAGATCGACCTGGGGTCCATTCGCGACGAGTTGAAATTGGCCCTGGTCGCGTGGGCGGCGGCACTGGCCGCCGCGATGGGCGTGGGATTCGCGCTCCGGGCCAGCGGTCTCGTCGAGAACTGGCTCGTCGTGGGCATCGCGCTGGCGACCACCGCGCTCGGCGTGCTCGTGCCGATCCTGAAGGACGCTGCGGTCCTGCCCACGCCCTTCGGCCGGCACGTCATGGCCGCAGGCGTGATGGGCGAGCTGGGTCCCATCATTGCCATGTCCCTCGCCCTGTCCACGCGGAACGCCGCCGACGTGCAAACCGCCTTCACCTTCGCCTTCATCGCGATCGTGGTCCTCGTCTACTGGGGATCGATCCGAATCTTCGCGCCCGGCGTGCTTGCCTTCCTGCGCGGCACCATGATGCGTTCCGGCCAGCTTCCCGTCCGGCTCGCGGTACTCCTGCTCGTTGCCCTCGCGGTGCTCGCGGAGGAATTCGGAATAGATCTCGCGTTGGGAGCCCTCGCGGCCGGCATGATCGTGGGGCTCGGGCTGCGCGATGCGGCCGACCACACGATGCACCACAAGCTGGAGGCGATCGGCTTCGGCTTTCTCGTTCCCGTCTTCTTCATCGTGAGCGGGATGAAGCTCGACGTCGCCTCGATCTTCGGCAGTGCCCAGGGGCTCCTGCTGCTCGCGGTGGCCTTCGTGGCACTGGTGGCGGTTCGCATTCCGGGAGTGCTCCTCTATCGCGGCACGCTGGGCGGACGGCAGGCGCTCGCGCACGGGCTCTATTCGGCCACCACGCTGTCGCTGATCGTGGCCATCACCGGCATTGCGGTGGCCGGCGGCCTCATGAAGCCCGCGGAGGCGGCCCCGCTGGTCGGGGCGGGCATGCTGACGGTTCTGCTGTTCCCCGCGATAGCTTTGCCCTTGGCCGGCCTGAAGCGAGGGCGGGATCCGGAGGCGGCGCGCGACGATCGCGACGGCCTCTGAGTAGGCGAGCTCGCTTCGACCGCGACCCCACCTCGCTTTACTTGGCCCACCGCCATAATGAAGAAAATCCGGCGGTGAAGTTCCTTGCCGACGGCGATGTCCACGGTCGCGGTTCCGCTTTCACCGCGAGGGTGTAGCCGGCATGCTCGCGGCGCCGCGCCGCCGGCTGGCGGAGCATCCGTTATCGGTAGAACGCCTCGACCGTCCCCCTGAGCTTGATGAGCAGCGGACGCCCCCTGCGGTCCACCGTCTTGCCGGCGGCCACCTTGACCCAGCCCTCGCTGATGCAGTACTCCTCCACGTCCTTGCGGTCGTTGCCGTTGAGGCGGATGCCGATGTCGTGATCGATCACGGCGGCCACGTAATGGGGGCTGCGCGGATCCGCGGAAAGGTGGTCGGGCAGGGGCGGGCGTTGGGGCGTCTCGTTCATGGGGTTCCTGGGGTTCTCGGACCCGGCCAATCTATCTCATCTTCGCGGTGCGTGGAGCCGGCGACGGCGAGCGCGCGATGGAGGGCGGCAGGCGCTGGCGCGGTTACCAGTACGTCAGCGCGCCGAGATACAGGTCTTCCAGTCCCTCCTCGGTGATCTCGCGCGGCGCATTGGTGAGCAGGCGCTGCTGCGCCCAAGCGCCTTTGGCGAGCGCCGGAACGTCCGCCTTCCCGTAGCCCACGCCGCCGATGCCGTTCGGGATCTCGCTCGCCTTCATCATCGCGATGAGTTGCCTCGCCACGACCTCCCCCGCATCCTGGTCCGCCGCCCCGCGCACGTCCGCGCCCAGCCACCCCGCGGCGGCGATGTGGCGGTCCGGGCAGGCGCAGGCGGTGAAGCGGAACACGGAGGGCGCGTTCACCACCACGCTCATGCCGTGCGGGACGATGGGCTCGTCCCCGGGATAGCCCTCGGGATGGAAGTCGCGCACGAGCCCCGCCACCGAGTAGGCCATGCCGTGCGGCACGTGCACCCCTGAATTGCCGAAGGCGATGCCGGCCAGGGTGGCCGCGTACATGAGGTTGTCCCGGGCCTCGCGGTCGGAGGCGTCGTTGACGCCGCGCTCGAGGTACCGCCCGAGGAGCTTCAGCGCCGCCTCGCAGCCGATGTCGCTCCACGGGTTGGCACCCTGGCTCATCGGGCGAAGCGAGGGCCGGCCGGGGGCGGCGCGGCGCGTGTAGGGCTTCGCGGTATAGGACTCGAGGGCGTGCGACAGGATGTCGAAGCCGCTCGCCGCCACCACGTACTTCGGCAGGGAGTACGTCGTCGACGGGTCGATGAGCGCGAGGGAGGGGCGCAGGCGGCGCGAGGCGATGCCGGTCTTCACCTGCAGGGAGAGCAGGTCGAAGATGGCGATGCCCGTGCACTCCGAGCCGGTACCGCAGGTGGTGGGGCAGGCGATGTGCGGCTTGAGGGGGCCGGGAACGGCCTTGCCCGCGCCGATGGGGGCGTTCACGTAGTCGAGGAAGTCGGCGGGGTACGTGGCGTAGAGATTGGCGGCCTTGGCGGTGTCCATGACCGATCCGCCGCCCACCGACACGTAGCCGTCGAAGCGCCCCTCGGCGGCGAAGCGGGCGGCGGCGAGGAAGGACTGGTCGGTGGGCTCGATCCGCACCGCGTCGAAGATCTCGGGCGCCAACCCGGCGGCGCGGAGGGAGCCGGCCACCTCGGCCACGCAGGGGAGGGCGGCCATCGTCCGGTCGGTGAAGAGCGCGACGCGCGTCATGCCGAGGGCGCGGGCGTGCTCGCCGGCCTCCTTCAGCACGCCGTGGCCGAAGGTGATGCTGGAGACGTCGATCGCGAAGGCGCCTTCGTTGCCTTCCGTCTGCAGGTAGTAATGGTGGCAGCAGGCCATCATGCCTCACACGTGTTGGGCGCTCTCACGCGGGCGTGCGCTCGCGGCGTGACTCGCATGCCGCGTGAGTATAGTTGCTGCGGGAGAGGGCCGCAGGACGGCCTTTGCGCCGTGGCAAAGGCGGCATCGCGGAGCTTTCGAGGCCCCGCTGCCGCTCGTTGTCGTTGGTCTTGCCTACGCGTACGTCGGGTAGGTCGGGTCGTACATCGCCGACTGGATGAAGGCGGCCGTGTCCGCCGGCTTCGGCGCAGCGGCCAGCCCGCGCTTGAAGGCCACGTCGGCCACCGCGACGGCGATGGCGGCGGATACCGCGCGCATTTCCGAGAGGGACGGGTAGATGCTGCCCTGATCGAGGTCCGCCTGCGACACCATGCCGGCCAGCGTGTCGGCGGCGGCGAGGAACATTTCATCGGTGACGCGGCGCGTCTTGCACGCCACGGCCCCGAGGCCCACGCCCGGGAAGATGTAGGAGTTGTTGCCCTGGCGCGGCACGTGGGTCCTGCCGTTGAGGTTCACGGGTGCGAAGGGGCTGCCGCACGCGAAGACGGCGCGGCCGTTGCTCCACGCGTAGGCCTCTTCCGCCGTGCACTCCGACTTCGAGGTCGGATTGGAGAGGGCGAACACGATGGGCCGCTCATTGAACGAGGTCATGGCCTCGATGATCGGCTTGGTGAACGTGCGGCCGACGGCCGCGACGCCGATGATCGCCTGCGGCTTCAGCGCATTCACGGCCGAGGCGAAGTCGGTGATGGCGGCGTGCTCGTGCGCGTAGTGGCGCTTGTGTTCCGTGAGGTCCGTGCGCGAGGCGACCACGAGGCCCTTGGAATCGACCAGCCAGCAGCGCTTGCGCGCCTGCGCTTCGGGCATGCCCTTGGCCACGAGGGAGGCCGTGATCAGGTCCGCGATGCCCACGGCCGCCTCGCCCGCGCCGAGAAAAAGCACGCGCGTGTCCGCGAGGCTGCGGCCGGTGATCCGCGTCGCGGACATGAGTCCCGCGAGCGCCACGGAGGCGGTGCCCTGGATGTCGTCGTTGAACGTGCAGATGCGGTCCTGGTACTTGTGCAGGAGGCGGAACGCGTTCGCGTTGGCGAAGTCCTCGAACTGGATGAGCACGCCGGGAAAGACCTCGTTCGCGGCGGTGACGAATTCCTCCACGAGGGCGTCGTAGTCCGGGCCGCGCAGGCGGCGGCGGACCTGGCCGATGTAGAGCGGGTCCTTGAGGAGCTCCTCGTTCTCGGTGCCGACGTCGAGGGTCACCGGGAGGCACAGGCTCGGGTGCATCCCCGCGCAGGCGGTGTAGAGGGAGAGCTTGCCGACCGGGATGCCCATGCCCTGGGCGCCGAGGTCGCCGAGGCCCAGGATGCGCTCGCCGTCGGTCACCACGATGATGCCGGCCTTCTGCGGCCAGTTCTGCAGCACCTGCTTCACGCGGCCGGCGTCGGCGGCGCTCACGAAGAGGCCCCGCGGGCGGCGGTAGATGCGCCCGTAGAGCTGGCAGCCCAGGCCCACCGTCGGCGTGTAGATGAGGGGCATGATCTCCTCGGCGTTCTCCATCACGACGCGGAAGAAAAGCGTCTCGTTGCGGTCGTGGAGCGCCGTGAGGAAGATGTACTTGTCGAGGTCGGTGGGCAGGCGCCGCATGTTGCTCAGCACGCGCGCGACCTGCTCCCTCTGCGTGTGCACGCGCGGCGGCAGCAGGCCGCGCAGCCCGAGGACGTCTCGCTCGGCCTCGGTGAAGGCCGTGCCCTTGTTGTAGACGGGGTCCTGCAGCAAGGCGGGCCCGCGGGGCGTGGGGGTGTCAGCCATGGTGGTTTCTCTCCGTTGTGCCGCCGGGTCGCCGGGGCGCGCGTCCACGCGCCCCTCGAGCGCCGCTGATTTTGGTGACCGGGCGAGGCCGGTGGCGGGCTTGCGCCCATGCTAGGCCGAGCGCCCGGGAGCGATTTGCGCTCGATCAAGGGGGCAGAGGGTAGCGTCCCCTCTGCCTGCAAGGGTTGCGCCGCCGGGGGTGTTCGCGTAGGCTCGATCGCCATCCGGTCGGGAGAGCGCCTCGCGTGGCACGCGGGGACGCCGAAGGGGTAGCGCCCGCAAACTCTCAGGCAAAAGGACCGACCGGAGCCGGGGGAAATCCTGTCGGATGACCGTTGTTCCCGGACTCTGGAGAGCGGCGGCGGCGCACCGGACGATTCGGTGCGCCAGTCGCCCACCGAAGGGGCTCGCGGTGCCGGGATCGCATCCCGCGCCGTAATCTCTCAGGTACCAAGGACAGAGGGGCCCGGCCAGCGCGAAAGGCGCCGGGCGCCTTTTTCGTTCCCTGGAGACCGCGATGCCCAAAGCCACTCCCCTCAACGCCCTCCACCGCGAGGCCGGCGCCCGCATGGTGGACTTCGGCGGCTGGGACATGCCCGTCAACTACGGCTCCCAGGTCGAGGAGCACCACGCCGTGCGCCGCGACGCCGGGATCTTCGACGTCTCGCACATGCGGGTGGTCGATCTCCACGGGGCCGGCGCGCGGGAGTTCCTGCGCTTCGCGCTCGCCAACGACGTGGCCAAGCTCACCGTCCCCGGCAAGGCGCTCTACTCCTGCCTGCTCAACGAGTCGGGCGGCGTGGTGGACGACCTGATCGCCTACTTCTTCCGCGAGGACTTCTTCCGCCTGGTCGTCAATGCGGGAACGGCGGAAACCGACATCGCGTGGCTGCAGCACCTGAACCGGCTCGCCAACCAGGGCGTGTCGATCCAGCCGCGCGAGGACCTCGCCATGGTGGCCGTGCAGGGGCCGAACGCGCGCGCGAAGTTCTGGGCCGCCTTCGCCGAGACGAAGTCCGCCACCGAGGGACTCAAGCCTTTCAATGCAGCGCGGATCGGGGACGAATGGATGGTCGCCCGCACCGGCTACACCGGCGAGGACGGGTTCGAGGCGGTCTTCCCGGCCCGGGACTCGGAAAAGGTCTGGCGCGCCATCGTGGCGCAGGGCGTGCGTCCCTGCGGCCTGGGCGCCCGCGACACGCTGCGGCTGGAGGCCGGCATGAACCTCTACGGCCAGGACATGGACGCCGAAACGTCGCCCCTCGACGCGGGGCTCGCCTGGACCATCGACCTCCGGGAATCGCGTGCCTTCTTCGGTCGTCCGGCGCTGGAAGCCCATCCGCCCGCGTGGGACTTCCTGGGGCTCGTCCTCGTCGACAAGGGCGGCGTCCTGCGCAGCCACCAGGCGGTGCTCGCGAAGGGCGGGGAGGGCACGATCACCAGCGGCACCTTCTCGCCGACGCTGGGCGTCTCCATCGCCCTCGCCCGCCTGCCGAAGGGCACCGCGGTCGGCGACACCGTGCGCGTGCAGGTCCGCGACAGGCAACTCGCGGCGAAGATCGTGAAGCCGCCCTTCGTCCGCAACGGCAAACCCCTCGTCAGTGTCTGACACGTGTCTGGCGCGTGCCAGACGCCAACCGCCAGGAGAGATCGTCATGAATGTCCCGAAGGAACTGAAATACACCGAGTCTCATGAGTGGGCGCGCCGCGAGGCCGACGGCACCTTCGCGGTGGGCATCACGGACCACGCGCAGGAGCAGCTGGGCGACATCGTCTTCGTCGAGGCGCCGAAGGCCGGCCGCAAGGTCGTCGCCGGCGAGGCCGTGGGCGTGGTCGAGTCCGTCAAGGCGGCCTCCGACATCTACGCCCCCGTTGCCGGCGAGATCGTCGCGGGCAACGATGCCCTCGCCGACGCGCCGGAGCAGGTCAACGCGGACGCCTACGGGTCGTGGATGTACCGCATCAAGCCGGACAACGCCGCCGACCTCGACAAGCTCCTCGACGCCGCCGCCTACGAGAAGGTCGCCTCCGAATAGGAACCGCCATGCCCGACACCAACGCCCTGACGCCGGCCACGCTTGCCGACCTCGAAGACCGCGCCGCCTTCGCGCACCGCCACATCGGGCCCGGCGCGGCCGACCAGGCGGCGATGCTCGCGACCCTCGGCTTCGCCACGCGCGACGCCCTGATGGAGGCCGTCGTGCCCGCGAACATCCGCCGAGGTGCGCCGATGGCGCTGCCCGCGGGCAAGCCGGAGTCCGAGTCGCTCGCGGAACTGAGGGCCCTCGCCGCGAAGAACCAGGTCTGCCGCTCGTGGATCGGGCAGGGCTATTACGGAACCCACGTGCCCGGCGTCATCCTGCGCAACATCCTGGAGAACCCCGCGTGGTATACGGCCTACACGCCCTACCAGCCGGAGATCTCGCAGGGCCGTCTCGAGGCGCTGCTCAACTTCCAGACGATGGTGTGCGACCTCACGGCCATGGATATCGCCAACGCCTCCATGCTGGACGAGGCCACCGCCGCGGCCGAGGCCATGACGCTGTGCCGGCGCTCCGGCAACCACCCGTCCCCGGTCTTCGCCGTGGCCAGCGACGTGCTGCCGCAGACGATCGACGTGCTGCGCACGCGGGCGAGGCCGCTCGGCATCGAGATCCACGTGGCGGCGCCGCACGAACTCGCGGGCGTCGAGGCCTTCGCGGCCCTCGTGCAATACCCCGGCGTGGATGGCGACATCCGCGACTACCGGGCGCTGGCGGACGCCCTGCACGCGAAGGGAGGCCACCTCGTCGCGGCGGCGGACCTGCTGGCACTCACCGTCCTCGCGCCGCCGGGCGCGTGGGGCGCTGACGTGGCGGTCGGCTCCGCGCAGCGCTTCGGCGTGCCGATGGGCTACGGCGGCCCGCACGCGGGATACCTCGCCACCCGGGACGCGTTGAAGCGCAGCATGCCGGGTCGCCTCGTCGGCGTGACGGTCGACTCGCAGGGCAACGCCGCCTACCGGCTGGCGCTGCAGACGCGCGAGCAGCACATCCGCCGCGAGAAGGCCACGTCGAACATCTGCACGGCGCAGGTGCTGCTGGCAGTCATCGCGTCGATGTATGCGGTCTACCACGGGCCCGAGGGACTGCGCCGCATCGCCCGGCGCGTGCATCGTCTCGCCGCGATCGCCAGGGCGGGCCTCGGGAAGCTGGGCTTCCGGGTGCCGGCCGGCGCGTTCTTCGACACGGTGACCGTCGAGACGGGCGGCAGGACCGCGGCCATCGTCGCCCGGTCGCGGGCGGCGAAGGTCAATTTGCGGGAGGTGGACACCTCCACGCTCGGATTCTCGCTCGACGAGACCGCCACGCGCGGGGACGTCGAGGCCCTTTGGGCGCTCTTCGCCGGCGCGCCCGCGGGATTCACGGTGGCGGAACTCGAGTCCACGCCCGATGCGATCCCGGACGGGTTGTTGCGCATCGGCACATGCCTGACCCACCCGGTCTTCAACCGCTACCACGCCGAGACGGAGATGCTGCGCTACCTGCGCAGGCTCGCCGACAAGGACATCGCGCTGGACCGCTCGATGATCCCGCTGGGCTCGTGCACCATGAAGCTCAACGCGACGAGCGAGATGGTCCCGGTCACCTGGCCCGAGTTCGGCGACCTGCACCCCTTCGCTCCGGCGGAGCAGGCCGCGGGCTACCGCGAGATGATCGCGGGGCTCGAGCGGATGCTCGTGGCGTGCACGGGCTACGCGGCTGTGTCCATGCAGCCCAATGCCGGCTCCCAGGGGGAGTACGCGGGCCTGCTGGTGATCAAGGCCTGGCACGAAAGCCGCGGCGAGGGCCACCGCGACATCTGCCTGATCCCGAGTTCCGCCCACGGCACCAACCCGGCCTCCGCGCACATGGCGGGCATGCAGGTGGTGGTGGTGGCCTGCGACGCGGACGGCAACGTGGATCTCGCGGACCTGCGCGCGAAGGCGACCCAGCACGCCGCGAGCCTCGCGGCGATCATGGTGACCTATCCCTCGACGCACGGCGTGTTCGAGGCGGGCATCACCGAGCTCTGCGACATCGTGCACGCGCACGGCGGCCAGGTGTACGTGGACGGCGCCAACATGAACGCGCTGGTCGGCCTTTCGGCGCCGGGCGCCTTCGGGGGCGACGTCTCGCACCTCAACCTGCACAAGACCTTCTGCATCCCGCACGGCGGCGGCGGCCCCGGCGTGGGGCCGGTGGCCGTCGCGGCGCACCTCGCGAAGTTCCTGCCGGGGCACCGGCACCTGGAGGGCCCGAAGGAGGCCATCGGCGCCGTCTCGGCCGCGCCCTACGGCAGCGCCTCCATCCTGCCCATCTCCTGGATGTACGCGACGATGATGGGCGGCGACGGCCTGAAGGCCGCGACCGAGGTGGCGATCCTCAATGCGAACTACATCGCGAAACGCCTCGCGCCGCACTACGCGGTGCTGTACACGGGACCGGGCGGCCTCGTCGCGCACGAGTGCATCCTCGATCTGCGGCCCCTGAAGGAAACCTCGGGCATCTCCGTGGACGACGTCGCCAAGCGCCTCATGGACTACGGCTTCCACGCGCCGACGATGTCCTTCCCCGTGCCGGGCACGCTCATGGTGGAGCCGACCGAGAGCGAGTCGAAGGCGGAGCTCGACCGCTTCGTCGAAGCGATGATCGCGATCCGCGAGGAGATCCGCGCGGTGGAGGAGGGGCGCCTCGACCGCGAGGACAATCCGCTGAAGAACGCGCCGCACACCGCGGCCATGGTGCTTGCCGACGACTGGAAGCACCCCTACCCGCGCGAGATGGCGGCCTACCCGCTGAAGCCGCTGCGCGAGGCCAAGTACTGGCCGCCGGTGGGACGGGCGGACAACGTCTACGGCGACCGGCACCTGTTCTGCAACTGCATCACGAGGTGAGGAGGCCGGCTCAGGCCCCGCGGCAGCGGGCGCCTGCGGGCCTTCGGCTATAATCGCGCAGCTTCAGAAACGGGCGATCCGCCCTCCCGAATGCGCATCCTCCTCTCGAACGACGACGGCTATTTCGCACCCGGACTGGCGGCGCTTGCCGAGGCGCTGCGGCCGCTCGGCGAGATCACCGTCGTCGCCCCCGAGCGCGACCGCAGCGGCGCCTCCAACTCGCTCACCCTCGACAGGCCCCTCGCGCTCGCGCGCGCGCACAACGGCTTCTTCTACGTGAACGGCACGCCGACGGACTGCGTGCACATGGCGGTGACGGGGCTCCTGGACATCGAGCCCGACGTCGTCGTCTCCGGCATCAACGCGGGCTCCAACATGGGCGACGACACGCTGTACTCGGGCACCGTCGCGGCGGCCACCGAGGGCTACCTCCTCGGCGTGCCCGCCATCGCCGTCTCGCTCGTGGGCCGCGAGTTCGCGCATTACGCGACCGCCGCGCGCATCGCGCGGGAACTGGTCGAGCGCATCCGGCGCGAGCCCTTGTCCGAGCCGGTTCTCCTCAACGTCAACGTGCCCGACGTCCCCTATTCGCAGCTGGCCGGAATCGAGGTCACCCGGCTCGGGCGCCGCCACAAGGCGCAGCCGGTGGTGAAGAGCACCAACCCGCGTGGCGACACCGTGTACTGGGTGGGGCCGGCCGGCGCGGCCCGCGAGGCGGGCCCCGGCACGGACTTCAACGCCATCGAGCGCGGCGCCGTCTCGGTCACGCCCCTGCAGGTGGACCTCACGCACGGCGGGCAGATCGATTTCATCGGCCGCTGGCTCTCGGCATGAGCGCGGCCCGCCCACCGGCCGGAATCCCGTGAGCGGCCCCGTCGGCATCGGCATGACCTCGGACCGCACGCGCGCGCGGATGGTGGATGCGCTGCGCAAGGGCGGCATCACGGACGAGCGCGTCCTGGCGGTGATGCTCGAGATCCCGCGCCATCTGTTCGTGGAAGAGGGCATCGCCTCGCGCGCCTACGAGGACACGCCGCTGCCCATCGGGCACGGCCAGACCATCTCGAGCCCGACGATCGTGGCGCTGATGACGCAGCTCCTGCTCGAGAAGGGCCCGCTCGCGAAGGTGCTCGAGATCGGCACGGGCTGCGGCTACCAGGCCGCCATCCTCGCGAAGCTGGTGAAGGAGGTCTACACGCTGGAGCGCATCGCGCCGCTCATGGACAAGGCGCGGCGCAACCTTCGCGACCTGCGCTTTTACAACGTGCGCTTCAAGCACGCCGACGGCCACAAGGGCTATCCCGAGGGCGCGCCCTACGACGGCATCCTCTGCGCCGCCACGGCGAGCCACGTCCCCGCGGCGCTCAAGGAGCAGCTGGCCGTCGGCGGGCGCCTCGTGATCCCCGTCGGGACCGAGGAGCAGTGGCTGCACGTGGTCGAGCGCACCGCCACGGGCTTCACCGACGAGCGGCGGGAGGCCGTGCGCTTCGTGCCGCTGCTGCCGGGGATCGCGTGAGGAACACCGGCGCGGTGCCGCCACAGCGCACGCCCGGCCGGGAATTCGCGGCCCGTTCCGGGGTCGGATGCTGCGACATGACTTCGCCAACGTCCCGCCGCCGAATGACCGTCCTGGCTGCCGCCGTGGTGCTGGCGGCGGGTTGTGCCACCCGCCAGCCGGCACCGGTCGTGGAGCGAAAGCCCGCGCCCGTGCCGGCGCAACCGGCGCCCAGGCAGGAGCCGGCGCGCCCGGCCGCGGTGCCCGCCGGCAAGCCCATCGCCACCCACACGGTAAAGCGCGGCGAGACGCTCGTCGGCATCTCGTTGCAGTATGGGCTCGACTACCGCGAGCTGGCGGCCTGGAACGGCATCACGAATCCCAACGTGATCAGCGTGGGGCAGGTGCTCCTGCTCTCGGCGCCGGGCTCGGCGTCGACCGCCGTCGCCGCGTCCGCGCCGCCGGCGGCGATGCCGCAGCCGGTGCCCCCGACCGGCAGCGTCGCCACGCCGCTCGCGGGCACCGAGCCGGTCGTCGAATCCCGTCCGCCCGTTAATACCGACAAGTTGAAAGTGGAGCCGCGCGGGCAGCGGCTGCCATGGTCGGAAAAGGCCCTCGCGCAACTGTCGGCGGCGGGCCCGGCTGTGGCCACGGCGGCGCCCTCCGCGCAGGCGCCGACGGGGCCCCCCGCGCCGGCCGCGGGAACGCCACCCCCGGCCGCGGTGCCCCCGGTGGCCGCAACGGCCCCCGCGCCCGCGGCGGAGCCCGAGCGGCCCTCGGGCGGCACGCAAAGCGAGGCCGTCGACTGGGGCTGGCCCGTGAAGGGCAAGGTCATCGCCGGCTTCACCGAGGCGAACAAGGGCATCGACATCGCGGGCAAGAAGGGAACGGCGGTCGCCGCCGCGGCGTCGGGACGCGTGGTCTACGCCGGGCAGGGACTGCGCGGCTACGGCAAGCTCGTCATCATCAAGCACAACGAAATCTGGCTCAGCGCCTACGCCCACAACGACAACATCCTCGTCAAGGAGCAGCAGGAGGTGAAGCGCGGGCAGAAGATCGCCGAGATGGGCGCCACCGACGCGGACCAGGTGAAGCTCCACTTCGAGGTGCGCCGGCAGGGCAAGCCGGTCGACCCGGCCAAGGTGCTGCCGCCCTCCTAGACGGCGCTAAGCGGTCCGGAAGGCGCGAACCCGCCGCCGCAGCTCGCGGCCCTGCTCGGGTGAAAGTCCCGCGCCGTATCGCGCCGCGATGTAGCGTTCGGTGATGGCGCGCGCCTCCTCAGCCAGGTCCGGCCGTGCCGCCGCCACCCGCGCGAGATAGTCCGCCGGGCCCTCGTGCGGCGCCCGGGTGATCCCCTGGGCGGCCAGCTTCGCGCAATAGCGGTCCCACGCGACCACCACGGCGTCGCGCCGGCGGGGCAGGTCGCGCAGGACGAGGCCCAGCCCCACCAGCCCGCCCACCACGAGGGAGCCGATGCCCAGCCACAGGGCGAGGCTCTTCCAGTCCACGTCGTCGATGCCGAGGCGGCCGAGAAGGTGCCTTTGCCGCTCCTGGTTGTAGCCCAGCACCCACTGGTTCCAGTGGCTGTTGAGGGTTTCCCAGGCGAAGCGCAGATTCGCGAGAACGTGCAGCCGGTCCGCGGCGATGAGGGAGGGAAGGACGCCGATGGGCCCGAGTGCGGCGTTGACGCCGCCTTCGACGCGCACCGGCGAGACGATCGAGGTGGGATCGAGCCGCACCCAGCCGCGGCCCGCCAGCCACACCTCGACCCAGGCGTGCGCGTCGGCCTGCCGCACAATCACTTCCTTGTTGAAGGGGTTCAACTCGCCCCCCTGGTAGCCCGTGACCACCCGCGCGGGTACTCCGGCGGCGCGCATCAGCAGCGCGAAGCTGCCGGAGTAGTGCTCGCAGAAGCCGCGCTTCGTCGTGAACAGGAACTCGTCGTACGGGTGCTCGGTCGCCAGCAGCGGCGGCTCCAGCGTGTAGACGAACTGCCGGTTGAAGAAATCGAGCGCGCGGCCGACCACCTGTTCCGGATCGGAAGTCTCGCTCGCCCACTGCCTTCCCATTGCGACCGTGCGCGGATTGCGCTCGGGATCGAACTCGAGCGCCAGATTGCGGTAGGTGGCGGGTAGCGACTCGCCGAAGCGGTAGTCGAGGAACGAGGTCATCTCGTAGCGAAGGCGCGCATCCACCGGGCGTACGGAACGGATCTGCAGGTCGTGCCGCAGGCCCGCGCCGGGTGGCACGTTGGCAGGCACGTCCAGGGAAAAGAGCCAGTGCTTGCCGTGCGGCTCGACGGTCACCGCATAGCGCACCGGCCGCGCGGACTGCTCGTAGTTTGGACGGGCGGCGGGCGAGAACTCGGGCATCTTCCAGGTGCGCCCGTCGAAGTTCCACAGGACCGGGCCCCGCCAGTACATCCGCGCCACGGGGGGAGGCTCCCCCTCGAACTGGACCCGGAAGGCGACCGCCTCCGACTGGATGAGCTTCGAGATGTTGCCCGGCGTCATCGAATCGGACAGCCCCGTCATGCCAGCACGGGCATCCTGTGGCAGCGCCCACAGGGGGCCCTGCACGCGCGGAAAGAGCAGGAAGAACACCAGCATCAGGGGCAGCGCCTGCAGGATCAGCATGCCGGAGGGCAAGCGCCGTTCGCGCAGGCTGGGCGTGCGTCCGACGCCGCGGTGGAAGCCCACCAGCGTCG
>Ga0114939_10000728_pt1 | contig 27052 bp, 27 predicted proteins | sample AshMeaCrysSpring_FD_87196 | JGI IMG/M metagenome (GOLD analysis project Ga0114939, IMG submission 87196) | Groundwater microbial communities from Big Spring, Nevada to study Microbial Dark Matter (Phase II) - Ash Meadows Crystal Spring | ecosystem: Environmental > Aquatic > Deep subsurface >...
CCTCGGACCTGTTCCGCCACCGCGGGCGCGCGACCAGCGCGTCGCTGAACTACGTCGTCTCGCACGACGGCTTCACGCTGCGCGACCTCGTCAGCTACGACCTGCGCCACAACCAGGCCAATGGCGAGGACAACCGCGACGGCCACGCCCACAACCTGAGCTGGAACTGCGGCGTCGAGGGCCCGAGCGACGACCCCGAGGTGCTGGCGCTGCGCGCCCGGCTGCAGCGCACGCTGCTGGCCACGCTGCTGCTGTCGCAGGGCACGCCGATGCTGGCGGCCGGCGACGAACTGGGCCACAGCCAGCAGGGCAACAACAACCCCTACTGCCAGGACAACCCGAGCACCTGGATCGACTGGTCGGGCGTCGATGCGGCGCTGGTCGAGTTCACGGCGGCGTGCATCGCGGCACGGCGCCGGTGGCGGCCGCTGGGCGAGCGCTGGCTGGACGAGGGCGCGCTGCGCTGGCTGGGCGCCGACGGCGCGCCGCTGGACGGCATCGGCTGGCAGGACCGGGCCGCGCGCACGCTCGGTGTGCAGGTGCTGCAGCCAGCGGCCGGCCCGGCGATGCTGCTGCTGGTGCACGCCGGCCCGCACGACACGGAATTCCGCCTGCCCGAGGGCCGCTGGCAGCGGCTGTTCGACAGTGCGGCGGCATCCGGCGCCGCGTCCGCGGCCTTCGCATCCGGCACGGCGAGGCTGGCCGCGCGCAGCCTGTGCCTGCTGCAGGTGCTCGAGGACTGAGCGATGCGATTTCCGCGAGCCAGCGGCGTGCTGCTGCACCCAACCTCGCTGCCCGGGCCGCACGGCAGCGGCGATTGCGGGCCCGCGGCCTACCACTTCGTCGACTGGCTGGTCGCGGCCGGGCAGTCGCTGTGGCAGATCCTGCCGCTGACGCCGGTCGGCGCGGGCCACTCGCCCTATGCCAGCAACTCGGCCTTCGCCGGCAACCCGCTGCTCGTCGACCTGGACGAACTGCGGCAACAAGGCTGGCTCACGCCGGAAGAGGTGGCGCCGGCTGCAGGCCTGCTGGCCACGCGCGTGGACTATGGCGAGGTCCAACCCTACCGCATGCAGCGGCTGGCCTGGGCGGCTCAGCGCTTCTTCGAGCTGCCGGAGACCGACGCGCGGCGCGCCGAGTTCCGCGCATTCTGCGATCGGCACGCCGGCTGGCTGCGGGACTACAGCCTGTTCATGGCACTGAGCGAGGGTCACCGGCACGTCGTGTGGTGCGACTGGCCCGAGCCGCTGGTGCGGCGTGAGCCCGCGGCGCTGCAGGCGGCGCGGCGCGAGCATGCCGCGCGCGTCGGCTTCTGGGAATTCGTGCAGTGGAGCTTCTTCCGACAATGGTCCGGGCTGCGCGCCTATGCCAACCGGCGCGGCGTGCAGATCGTCGGCGACGTGCCCATCTTCATTGCCCACCACAGCGCCGAGGTGTGGGCGCACCAGGCGCTGTTCGAGCTGGGCGAGGACGGCCGGCCCACGGTGGTGGCAGGCGTGCCGCCCGACTTCTTCAGCGCGACCGGGCAGCGCTGGGGCAACCCGCTCTACCGCTGGGAGCTGCACGCGCGCGACGGCTTCGGCTGGTGGGTGCAGCGCATGCGGCTGATCTTCGAACTGGTCGACGTGGTGCGCATCGACCACTTCCGCGGCTTCGCCGGCTACTGGGAGATCCCGGCCAGCGAACCCACCGCGGTGAAGGGCCAGTGGCGGCCCGGCCCGGGCGCGGACCTGTTCAAGGCCATCAACGCGGCACTCGGGCCGATGCCGATCATCGCGGAGGATCTCGGCGTGATCACGCCCGACGTGGAAGTGCTGCGCCGCCGCTTCCAGTTTCCGGGCATGTGCATCCTGCAGTTCGCCTTCGGCGGCGACCCCGGCAACAGCTTCCTGCCCCACCACCACGAGTGCGACACCGTGGTGTACCCGGGAACGCACGACAACGACACCAGCATCGGCTGGTGGGCCAGCGCCGGCGAGCAGGAACGACAGTTCGCCCGGGCCTATCTGGACACCGACGGGCACGACATGGCATGGTCGCTGATCCGCAGCGCCTGCGCGTCGGTGGCCGACACCGCCGTCTATGCGATGCAGGACGTGCTTTCGCTGCCCGGCGACTGCCGCATGAACTTTCCGGGTCAGAGCGAAGGCTGGTGGGAGTGGCGCCTGCAGTGGAGCCAGGTGCAGGACTGGCATGCGCAGCGGCTGGCCACGCTGTGCCGGCTCTACGACCGCCTGCCGCGAGCCGCGAAGCCATGAAAAAGGCGCCCCGCGGGGCGCCTTCGTGCAGGCGGTCGGGCGGTCTCAGCGAACCACGGCGATCTGCTCGCGCTTGCCGTCCTTGTAGGTGTACAGCGTCAGCGCGCCGTTCTTGATGTCGCCCTTCTCGTCGAAGGCAATCGTGCCGGTCACGCCCTTGTAGCCGTCGGTCTTGGCCAGCACCGGCAGGTACTTGGCCGGATCCGCCGAACCGGCCTTCTCCATCGCGGCGACCATCAGGTTCAACGCGTCGTACACGTACGGTGCATAGACCTGCACGTCGGTGTTGTACTTGGCCTTGAACTTCTCCTTGAACTGGTCCATGCCAGCCTTCTGTTCGCCTTCGACGCCACCGGCCTCGGCGCACACCACCTGGCCGTCGGCCATCGCGCCGGCCGCCAGCTTGGGCAATTCGCCCGAGCAGATGCCGTCGCCGCCGACGAACTTGGCCTTGATGCCCAGCTGCTTCATCTGCCGCATCATCGGGCCGGCCACCGCGTCCATGCCGCCGAAGAACACCACGTCGGGCTTCTTCGACTTGATCTGCGTGAGGATGGCGGTGAAGTCGGTGGCCTTGTCGGTGGTGAACTGGCGGTCCAGCGTGGTGCCGCCGGCACCCTTGACGGCCTTCTCGAACTCGTCGGCCACGCCCTGGCCGTAGGCCGTGCGGTCGTCGATGACGGCAATCGTCTTGCCCTTCAGGTCGTTCACGGCATACCGGCCCAGCGTGCCGCCCAGGTGCACGTCGTCGGCCACGACGCGGAAGGCGGTGTTGAAGCCCTGGCGCGTGTACTTCGGGTTCGTCGCAGACGGCGAGATCTGCGGGATGCCGGCGGTGTTGTAGACCTGCGAGGCCGGGATCGTCGTGCCCGAGTTCAGGTGGCCGATGACCCCGTTGACCTTGGCATCGACCAGCTTCTGCGCGACGGCCGTGCCCTGCTTCGGGTCGCCGGCGTCGTCCTCGGCCAGCAGTTCGAACTTGATCTTCTGGCCGCCGATCATCACGCCCTTGGCGTTCAGGTCGTCGATGGCCATGCGCGCGCCCATTTCGTTGTCCTTGCCCAGGTGCGCGATGGCGCCGCTGGTCGGGCCCACGTGGCCGATCTTGACCACCAGTTCACTCGGCGGCGGCGGCGCAGCCGGGGCGGCGGACGCAGCCGGCGCAGCGGCCACGGGGGCAGGCGCCTCCTCCTTCTTGCCACATGCCGCCAGCAGCACGGCCGCGGAGGCGACAACCGATAGGGTGAACTTGTTCATAGGGGGGTCCCAAGAAAATAAAGGTACCCGCGATGATACGGGATGCCCGGACCGGCCCGGAATCCGGGTCAGCCAGGGTTGCTTTTTGCCCGCGCCGGCTCGTCCGGCGGTGCGGCCGCCTCAGCGGGCCGCCGCCGCATGGTGCCGGATGTCCCAGCCTTGCGCCTGGTAGTCGCGCCAGCGCTGCCGCGCCTGCTCGCGCTGCTCGGGCTCGCGCGAAACGATCTCGATGATGCGCTCGAAGCGGGCCGCATCCGGCGGCGGTGAGGCCCCCAGGTTCAGCAGCACCGCCGGCCCCGGCTCGGGCACGCCGGCTTCGCAAAGCCAGACCGGCGTGCGCCGCAACGCGTCATCGACACCCTGCCCGGCGCGCACGAGCAGGTGCGGCACGAACTCCTGCGCCTCGAAGGTCCACAGTTCCCGGTCCAGCGCCGCCAGCGCCTGGGCAGGCGCCGACACCGCGACGGCCACCCCGTGCCTGCAGGCCTTGCGCAGCAGCCGGCAGGCGAAGTGCGCGGGCGCCGCGACGCCGCTGTGGAATTCGACCTGGGGCACCGCCGTTCAGCGCGCGCGCGCCAGAAGGAACTGCGTCAGCAGCGCCACCGGCCGGCCGGTGGCGCCCTTGGCGGCGCCCGACTTCCACGCGCTGCCGGCAATGTCCAGGTGCGCCCAGGGGTACTTGGCGGTGAAGCGCTTGAGGAACATCGCCGCCGTGATGGCCCCGCCCGCACGCGGGCCGACGTTGGCCATGTCGGCGAAATTGCTCTTCAGCCCCTCGTCGTATTCCTCGTCCAGGGGCATGCGCCAGCACGGGTCGAGCGCGTCCTGACCCGCCTGGTGCAGTTCGGCCGCCAGCGCGTCGTCGGGGCTGAACATGCCGCTGCGGTGGTGGCCGAGCGCGACCACGCAGGCCCCGGTGAGGGTGGCGATGTCCAGCACCGCGGCCGGCTTGAAGCGTTCGGCGTAGGTCAGCGCGTCGCACAGGATCAGCCGGCCCTCGGCGTCGGTGTTCAGGATCTCCACCGTCTGGCCGGACAGGCTGGTGACCACGTCGCCCGGCTTGACGGCGCTGCCGCCCGGCATGTTCTCGCAGGCCGGGATCAGCCCCACGAGATTGAGCCTGGGCTTGAGCTGGGCCACGGCGCGGAACGTGCCCAGCACGCTGGCCGCGCCCCCCATGTCGAACTTCATCTCGTCCATCTCGGCGGCCGGCTTCAGCGAGATGCCGCCGGTGTCGAAGGTGATGCCCTTGCCGACCAGCACCACCGGCGCGGCGGTCTTGGGCGCGCCGTGGTAGCGCAGGACGATGAACCTGGGGGGCTGGGCGGACGCACGGGCCACCGCCAGGAAGCAGCCCATGCCCAGCTTCTCCAGTTCCTTGCGGCCCAGCACCTTGACCTCCAGGCCATGCTCCCTGCCCAGGCGGCGCGCCTCGTCGGCCAGGTATGACGGCGTGCAGTGGTTTCCCGGCCGGTTCGCGCATTCGCGAGCCAGCGCCACGCCGGCGGCGACCGCCTCGCCGCGCTCCAACCCGGCGCGCACCGCGGCCGCTTCGGCGACGCCGCACACCAGGCTGACGCGGTGCAGCTTCGAGGCCGCCGGCGCCGAAGGCTTGCTGTGACGGTAGACATAGGTCGCCTCGCCCACGGCGGCGGGCAGCACCTGGGCTTGGGTCTCGCCAAGCGGCTGCGGCAGCGCGCTGGCCACCATGACGTGGCGCGTGCCCCCGCCCTTCAGCGCCGACAGCCCCGCCACCAGCGCGGCGCGGAAGGCCTTGGCCGTGTCGGCCGTGGCCGCGGCAAACACCACGCGCGGCGCCTTCACGCCGGCCACGCCGTGCAGGTACAGCGTGCGCCCGGCCTTGCACGCGAAGTCTCCGTCCTTCAGGGCCTGCTCCAGAACGCCAGCAAGAGCCTTGCCCAGGCCCTGCGGCGCGGCGCCCTCGCCCACCACGACGAGCAGCGCGTCCGCCTGCGCCTGACGCAGGTCCTTGAGTTCGGCGACCTGAATCTTGAAGTCCATAATCCCGTCCGAAATGAAGAGCGGCGCATGTTATTCGATCGCACGCTGAGGCGTGACCTGGCGCGCACCTTCGGTGCGACGCTGGTGGTGCTGCTGACGATCGTCATCACGCTGCTGCTGGTGCGCACGCTGTCGCTGGCCGCGAGCGACATCGTGGAGCCGAAGGACGTGGTGCTGGTGCTCGGCTACACCACGCTGGGCCAGCTCGCGACCATCCTCAGCCTGTCGGTGTTCGTGGCCATCGTCGTGACGCTGGGCCGCATGTACCGCGACAGCGAGATGGCCATCTGGTTCGCCAGCGGGCTGGACCTGGCGCGCTTCGTGCGCCCGGTGCTCGCCACCTTCTGGCCGGTGCTGCTGGTGGTGTGCCTGCTGCTGACCTTCGCCTGGCCCTGGGTCAACCGCAACAGCACCGAACTGCGCGACCGCTACGCCCAGCGCTCGGATCTGGCGCGCATCACGCCGGGCGTGTTCCGCGCGTCGAGCGACGGCAACCGGGTGTTCTTCGTCGAGCGCGACCCGCGCGACGAGGTCAGCGTGCGCAACGTCTTCGCTCTGCTGAACAAGAAGGGCGTCGAAACCGTGGTCTCGGCCCGCGGCGGGCGCATCGACGTCGAGGGCGAAGAGCGCTTCATGGTGCTGGAGGCCGGACAGCGCAGCGACGTCGACGGCGCCACGGGCGAGTCGACGCTGGCCGGCTTCGAGACCTACCGCGCGCTGGTCGACATCCAGGCGCTGCGCCGCGCCCAGGAGCTGCCGCCGAAGAGCGTCGACACCGTCGACCTGGTGCGCAACCCGACGCAGCGCAACCAGGGCGAACTGGTGTGGCGCCTGGGGCTGATGTTCGCCTCGCTGAACCTGGCGCTGCTCGCCATCGGCCTGTCGCACGTCAACAACCGCCGGCCGAGCAGCCTGAACCTGGTGTTCGCGCTGCTGGGCTCGCTCGCCTATTTCAACGCGATCAACCTGACGCAATCCTGGGTGGCCAGCGGCCGCTTCCGCCTGGCCACGGCCCTCGTCGCGCTGCACGGCGGAGTGTTTCTGTTCGCCGTGGCGCTGCTGTGGTGGCGCGACCATGCCGCGGTCTTCCACTTCAGGCGTCGCGCGCGACGCGCCGTGCCGGCGTGAAGACGGTCCGCCGCATGCTCTACCGCGACATCGTGTCGTCGGTGCTCTTCGTCGCGCTGGCCTTCCTGTCGCTGTCCTTCTTCATCGACTTCGTCGACGAACTGCAGAAGGTCGGCCGCCCCGGCTTCACGCTGTGGGCGGCGGTCGTCGGTGCGCTGCTCGAACTGCCCGGAAACATGTACGAGCTGCTGCCGATCGCGGTGCTGATCGGTACCATCTACTCGATGGCCCGCCTGGCGCAGTCCTCGGAGTTCACCATCCTGCGCACGGGGGGCCTGAGCCCGCTGCGCGCGCTGCGCCTGCTGGCGGTGCTGGGCCTGGTGTTCAGCGCACTGACCTTCGCGCTGGGCGACTACGTGGTGCCGTTCACCGAACGGCAGACGGTGCTGGTCAAGGCCGCGCTGGGGGGGCGCAAGCTCGGCACCGGCGGCGCCTGGCTCAAGGAACGCCGCGGCAACGGGAACGGCGAGCACAGCTTCGCCGTCAACGTCGCCGGCATCGACGGCAAGGGCATGCTGGTCGGCATCCGCATCTTCGAGTTCGACGCGGACGGCAGCCACGTGTCGCGCATCGCGGCGCGCCAGGCCAAGGTCGACGCCGACGGCACCTGGATGCTGACCGACGCCGAGGTCACGCGCTGGCCGCACGGCGGGCCGACGGACATCGGGTCGGTGCATCGCGAGCAACTGCCGTCCTTGCGCTGGCCGACCACGCTCAGCGCCGGCGTGGTGTCCGCCGCCGTGCTGCCGCTGAAGACCATGTCGAGCACGGAGCTGTGGCGCTACACCGCGCATCTGAGCGACCAGGAGCAGGCCGCGCAGCGCTACGAGATCCAGTTCTGGAAGAAGGCCCTGTACCCGCTGGCCTGCCTGGTGCTGAGCGCGCTGGCACTGCCCTTCGCCTACCTGCACGCGCGCTCCGGCGGCATCAGCCTGAAGGTCTTCGGCGGCATCATGATCGGCATCGGCTTCGTACTGCTGAACAACGTGGCCGGCCACATCGGGCTGCTGCGCGGCTGGACGCCGTGGTTCGTCGCCGCCCTGCCGAGCGCGCTCTTCCTGCTCCTGTCACTGGCCGCCTTCGGCTGGGTGGTGCGATACCGATGACCGACCAAAATGCTCCGGCCGCCACCGCGCGGCCCCAGGGACTGATCCTCTTCGCGCACGGCGCGCGCGACAGCCGCTGGGCTGCGCCCTTCGAGGCCGTGGCGTCGCGGCTGCGCGGCGCAAGGCCCGGGCTGCGGGTGCGCCTGGCCTACCTGGAGCTGATGTCGCCCTCTCTGCCCGAGGCGGCCGAGCAGCTCTGCGGCGAGGGCTGCGTGCGCATCGACGTGCTGCCGATGTTCCTGGGTGCGGGCGGGCACCTGCGCAACGACCTGCCGCCGATGATGTTGCGCCTGCGCCAGGCCCACCCCGGGGTGGAATGGGTGCTGCACGGTGCCGTCGGCGAACTCGACGGCGTGGTGCGGGCCATGGCCGAGGCCGCCCTGCAGCTGGCCGAAGCCGCCGCACCCGGGACGCACGCGTGAACCTGCACCAGTTCCGCTTCGTCCAGGAGGCGGTGCGCCGCAACCTGAACCTCACCGAGACGGCCAAGGCGCTCTACACCTCCCAGCCCGGCATCAGCAAGGCCATCCTCGAACTCGAGGAAGAACTGGGCATCGACATCTTCGCCCGCCACGGCAAGCGGCTGCGCCGCGTCACCGAGCCGGGGCAGGAGGTGCTGAAGTCCATCGACATCATCCTGCGCGAGGTGGCCAACCTGAAGCGCATCGGCGAGGAGTTCTCCAAGCAGGAGGCGGGGACGCTGTCGATCGCCACCACGCACACGCAGGCGCGCTACGTGCTGCCCGGTCCGGTGGCGCTGCTGCGTCGCCGCTACCCGAAGGTGCAGGTGGTGCTGCACCAGGGCACGCCCGAGCAGGTGGCGCGCATGCTGCTCGCCGAAACCGCGGACATCGGCCTGGCGACCGAATCGCTGAGCGAGTTCGACGACCTGGTGACGATGCCCTGCTACGAATGGCAGCACGCGGTCGTGGTGCCGCGCGATCACCCGCTGGCCGCGGTGGGTCGGCCGACGCTGGAACAGCTGGCCAGCGAATCGCTGGTCACCTACCACCCCACCGTGACCGGCCGCTCGCGCATCGACGCCGCCTTTGCCCGTGCACGCCTGAAGCCGCAGCTCGCGCTGGAGGCGCTGGACTCCGACGTCATCAAGACCTACGTGCGGCTCGGGCTGGGTGTCGGCATCGTCGCCGAGATGGCGGTGCGCGACGAGCCTGCGGACGGAGAACTGGTCTGGCACGCCGCCGGCCACCTGTTCGGCCAGAACCTGGCGCGCGTGGCCTTCCGCCGCGGCGCCTACCTGCGTCACTTTGTCTACACTTTTGCCGAGCTGCTGTCCGAACGGCTCACCCGCGCGCTGATCCTGCGCGCCATGAGCGGTGGCGGCGCGGACTACCAGTTGTGAAGCCATGCCGAACGCCGCATCCGCCGCCGTCACGCCCGCACTGAGAAGCCGGCTGCCGCAGGTCGGTACCACCATCTTCACCGTCATGTCGGCGCTGGCGCAGCGTCACGCGGCGGTCAACCTGGGCCAGGGCTTTCCGGACTTCGAGTGCGATCCGGCCTTGCTCGACCTGGTGAACCGCGCGATGCGCGAAGGGCTGAACCAGTACCCTCCGATGCCGGGCGTGCTGCCGCTGCGTGAGGCCGTGTCGGCGAAGGTCGAGGCCCTTTACGGCCGCCGTTACGACCCCGACGCCGAGGTCACGATCACCGCAGGCGCGACGCAGGCCATCCTGACGGCCGTACTGTGCTGCGTGCACCCCGGCGACGAGGTCATCGTGCTGGAGCCGTGCTACGACAGCTACGCGCCGAACATCGAGCTGGCGGGCGGCGTCGTGGTGCGCGTGCCGCTGCGGCCGGGAAGCTTCCGCCCGGACTTCGCGGCCATCGCCGCGGCCCTGACGCCGCGCACGCGCGCGATCCTGGTGAATTCGCCGCACAACCCCAGCGCCACCGTCTGGACCGCCGCCGAGATGCAGCAGCTGGCCGAGCTGCTGGCACCGACCGACGTGCTGCTGATCTCCGACGAGGTCTACGAGCACATGGTCTTCGACGGCGTGCCCCATGTCAGCGCCGCGTCGATCCCGACCCTGGCGGCGCGCAGCTTCGTCGTCTCCAGCTTCGGCAAGACCTACCACGTCACGGGCTGGAAGGTCGGCTATGTGGTCGCGCCCGCGCCGCTGATGGCGGAATTCCGCAAGGTGCACCAGTTCAACGTGTTCACGGTCAACACGCCGATGCAGCACGGGCTGGCGCGCTACATGGTCGATGCGCGGCATTACCTGGAGCTGCCGGCCTTCTACCAGCGCAAGCGCGACCTGTTCCGCGCCGGTCTGGCCGACACGCGCCTGCGCCTGCTGCCCAGCGAGGGGAGCTATTTCCAGTGCGTCGACTACAGCCGCGTCAGCGACCTGCCGGAGGCCGGCTTCTGCGAGTGGCTGACCACCGAGATCGGCGTGGCCGCCATTCCGCTGTCGGCGTTCTATGCCGAGGGCTTCGAGCAAGGCATCGCGCGGCTCTGCTTTGCCAAGCGCGACGAGACCCTGCGCACGGCCCTGGAGCGGCTGCGCAAGCTGTAGCAGCGGGGCGCGCGAATCTGGGGTCTGTTGACATATGAATCGCGCCCGCGCCGGGGTGGCCATGGGCCCTGGCGTAGGCGCGTCGCGCAGCGCGGGCTGGCGGCCCGCGCAAGCGGCGCAACACCCGCCAGGGCCCTTGGGTACCCCGGCCCTTCGGGTGGGGCCCCAGAAAGGGCCCACTCGTCGTGGCAGGGCTTCGCCGGGTATCCAACCCGGCTGTGCCCTGCGCCTGGATTGGGCCCTTTCTGGGGCCCCACGCGGGTGCGATTCATATGTCAACAGACCCTAGCCTTGCATGGACGTGCAACCTGCCGGGCAGATCGGCCTTTGCCGGCCTTTTCGCATCCCGCGGTGGACGGCTGGCCCCGCCGGCCTTGGGGCGTTCTATAGTCGTCGCGATGATCCCCAGGCCAGCCGCGCCGCGGCGCGCCGCGCGCGCGTGAGCACCCAGCAGTGGATGCTGCTGGCGGGCGGCGCGCTGCTCATCTTCTGGATGCTCGGCGCCTACAACCGGCTGGTGACGTTGCGCAACGCCATCATCGCCGCCTGGACGCAGTTCGACGAGGCGCTGCAACGTCGCGCGGCTGCGCTCGAACCCCTGGTCGCCGGGCTGCGCGACCGGCTGCCCGCCGAGCAGGCCACCCTCGACGCGCTGCAGTCCGCGCAGGTGCAGCTGCACGCGGCGGCCGAGGCGATGCGGGCGCGCCCGGCGCTGGCCGCGCGTGCCACGGCCATGGCCGCGGCCGAATCGGCGCTGTCCTCCGCCTCGATGCGGCTGCTGGCGCTGCTGGAACAGCAGCCTGCGCCGGCGGGCGACGCAGGCCTCGCGCCGCACCTGGCTGCGCTGCAGGATGCGGCGTCGCGCCTGGACTTTGGGCGCCAGCTCTTCAATGAAGCCGTGCGCGCCTACAACGACGCGGTGCAGCAGTTCCCCACCCGGCTGCTGTCGCCGCTGTTCGGCTTCGTGGCGGCCGCAACGCTGTAGCGCCGGGCCTTGGCGTGCTAGCGGCCGGTGGCCGCGTCGCCCGTGGCCGGAGCGGTCTCGCGCAGCCAGCGCATCACCTCGGCCTGGAAATCCTGCGGCTCGTTGGTCATCACCCAATGCCCGGTGCGCAGCCCGACGACGCGGCAGCCGGGGCGCCGGGCCAGCGCATCCAGCCATGCCTGCGAATGGAACATGAAGGGCTTGCGCTGGCCGTAGAGATAGAGCATCGGCACCTGCGGATCGAAGGGCCGCAGGTCGCGGAAGCCGCCCTTGACGCCGAACCACTGCACCGCGTACGGGTAGCCCATCTGCGCGCCGATGGCCTGCGGCGGCGCCGGGCAGCGCATGGCGCCGGCCATGGCCCGCGCCATGCGGTCGCCGAGCGCGCCGCCCAGTTTCCACGCGACGGCCAGCCACAGCTGGTAGGCCAGCGCCATCAGCTTGGCCCGGATACCCAGCTCGCGCCGGTGCGCCCCGGAACCGGCGTCGCCGATGTCCACGCCGATGATGCGCGACACCAGCTCCGGACGGCGCATCGCGAACTGGTAGCCGTATAGGCAGCCCCAGTCGTGCACCAGCAGCGTCACGCGCTCGCCCGGACAGCAGCGCTGCACGATCTGGCGCAGCGTGTCGACGACCTCGTCCAGGGCATAGGCGCGCGCGGGTTGCGTCAGGTCGAAGCCGGGCAGCGTGAAGCGCACGCAGCGCCAGTGCGGCTTGAGCGCGTCGACGGTGGCGTCCCACAGCCGCAGCGTGTCCGGCCAGCCGTGGACCAGGACCATGCTGTCCGCAGCCTCACCCTCGACCAGGACCTCGATGCCGTCGACCTTCATCGCCGCGATGCTAAGGCGCCAGGTGCCTCGGGACCCCGCGCCTCGGGCCGGCAGTGCGGGCCTGCCGGCCGAGCCCGGCCTCGCGGCAGGAAGCTGCCGCCAGGCGCGCGCGCTCGACGCGCGGTGCCGGCGCGGGGTTTTCGGCACACTGCAGGCCATGGTCCAAACCGTCGCCCCGGCCGAAACTGCCGGTCCGGGGGCGCCCGCGCCGGCGCTGCCGGCCGAGGTGCCGCAGCAGCGCGCGCGCCGTGTCGCGCTGCTGCTGAACCTGGCGCACGCGCTCGACCACATGTTCCTGCTGATCTTCGCCACCGCGGTGGGGGCGATCGCAGCCGAGTTCGGCTTCTCGCGCTGGGAGGACCTGATGCCCTTCGGCGTCGGCGCCTTTGCGCTCTTCGGCCTGGGCTCGCTGCCCTCCGGCCGGCTCGGCGACCTGTGGGGCCGGCGGCGCATGATGCTGGTGTTCTTCTTCGGCATCGGCGCGGCGGCGCTGCTGGCCGCGTCGACGCGCAATGCCTGGCAGCTGGCGGCGGCGCTGACGCTGCTCGGCGCCTTCGCGTCGATCTATCACCCGGTGGGCATCCCGATGCTGCTGCAGCGCGCCGCGAACCCGGGTGCGGTGATCGGCGTCAACGGCCTGGCCGGCAACCTCGGCATCGCGGTCGCCGCGCTGAGCACCGGCTTCATGGTGCAGTGGCTGGGCTGGCGCGCGGCCTTCGCGCTGCCCGGGCTGCTGGCCATCGGCTGCGGGCTGCTCTTCGCCGCCGTCTGCCCGCACGAGACCGAAGCGCCGGCCCGGCGCACGACCAAGGCGCGCGTTTCGCTCGCGCCGTCGGCGCTGGCGCGGGTGTTCGCGGTGATGACGGCAGCCTCGGTCACCGGCGGGCTGCTCTTCAACTTCACCACCAACGGCAATGCGCAGCTGCTGGCCGAGCGCTTTCGCGGCATCGTCGAGGACCCGGCGCTGCTCGGCGCGATGCTGGCCGGCGTCTATGCGCTGGCCTCGCTGGCGCAGGTGGTGGTGGGCCGGCTGCTCGACCGCGTGCCGCTGAAGCCGCTGTACCTGGGCATCGTCGCGCTGCAGATCCCGCTGCTGGCGCTGGCCGCGCTGGCGCAGGGCTGGTGGATGCTGGGGCTGCTGCTGGCGGTGATGGTGGTGATCTTCGGCTCGATCCCCTTCACCGACGCGATGATCGTGCGCTATGTCGACGACCGCATCCGTTCGCGCGTGGCCGGGGCGCGGCTGACGCTGTCGATCGGCATCAGCTCGCTGGCCGTGTGGCTGCTCGGGCCCCTGGTCAAGGCCTCGAGCTTCGGCGCGCTGTTCTTCGGCATGGCCGCGGTCGCGGCCTGCACGCTGGCGGTGGTGGCGCTGCTGCCGGCGGAGGGATCAGTCTAGAACTTGGCGACCTAAGCCTGGCCCACGATCGACGCGGTGGCCACCAGTTCGTCCAGCAGGGCCAGCGCGACGCTGCCGGTCATCGCGTAGGGGTCGAGGCGCGCGGTGGCGCAGTACTTCAGCAGCAGCGCGGGGTTCAGGCGCGCCACGTTGACCTGGCCCATCGACCAGCCCGCGAAGTGCCGTTCGCCGATCTGCTGGTAGCTCAGCAGCTCCACGTCGCAGTGCCGCGGGTCGGTGGCGATGCGGTTGTAGAGCCGGTTCACCGCCGTGCGGCCGCCTTCCAGCACCTGCAGGTAGGTGTCGTCGGAGCAGCACAGCACGCCGGTGATGCCGTGGCTGGGGTTGTTGGCCTTGGACTGGCGCAGGATCGAGGCCAGATCATCCGGCTTGACGGGCGCCGCGGCGCGGCTGGCATAGAGCAGTCTGACGAGCGTCATGCTTCGTTTTCCCCAACGGTTCAATCGGTCTTGCGCGGCAGCAGGGACAGGAATTCGCGCCGCAGGTTCGAGTCCTTCAGGAACGCGCCGCGCATCACGCTGTTGACCATCGCCGAATCGGTGTCCTTGACGCCGCGCCAGTGCATGCAGAAGTGGTCGGCCTCCATCACGATGGCCAGGCCGTCCGGGCGCACGCGGTCCATCAGCTCGTCGGCCAGCATCGTCACCGCCTCTTCCTGGATCTGCGGCCGGCTCATCACCCAGTCGCAGATGCGCGCGTACTTGCTCAGGCCGATCAGGTTGCTGTGCTCGTTGGGCAGGATGCCGATCCAGACCTTGCCGAAGATTGGGCAGAAGTGGTGGCTGCAGGCGCTGCGCACGGTGATCGGGCCGACGATCATCAGCTCGTTCAGCCGCTCGGCGTTGGGGAACTCGGTCACCGCCGGCATCGCCACGTAGCGGCCGCGGAACACCTCCTCGACGAACATCTTGGCCACGCGCTTGGCGGTGTCCTGGGTGTTGTGGTCGTTGTCGGTGTCGATGACCAGTGCGCGCAGCACCTCGTGCATCTTGGCCTGCACCTCGGCCTTCAGCTCGGCGATCTCGCCGTCGCGGATGTAGTCGGCGATGTTGTCGTTGGCGTGATGGCGGCAGTTGGCGGCCACCAGCCGCCAGCGGATGCGCTCGGACGCTGGCAGCTGGGCCAGTTCGTCCTCGCTGCGCGGGGTGCGAGCCGGCGCGGCGACGGTGAGTTTGCTGGATTGCATGGCGTCTTCGGCGTCGTGGAGCGCGCATTGTGCGCGTTCGTCGATGACGCTGTCGCGAACGAGGCGCCCCCTCGTCGCAAACCCTAGACTGCGGCGCATGAGCCAGCCCCCCAGGTCTCCGCCGTTGTCGCGCCTGCTCGAGCGCAGCGCCGCGGCGCTGCAGGCCATGCGCGACGGCCGTTCGCTGACCGACGCGCTGGCCGAGCTGCCGGTGGCTGAGCGCCCCGGTGTGCAGGCGCTTACATTCACGGTCACCAGGATGCTGGGAGGGGTCGGCGAGGTGCTGCGCGGCTTGGCGGCGAAGCCGCCGGCGCCGCCGGTGGATGCCTTGCTGTGCGTGGCGCTGGCGCTGCTCTGGCCGGCGCAGGTGCCGGCCTACCCTGCGCACACGGTGGTCGACCAGGCCGTGGCCGCGGCGCGGCGCCGCGCCCCCGGTGCAGCCGCCTTCGTCAACGCAGTGCTGCGCCGCTTTGTGCGCGAGCGCGATGCCCGTGTCGCGAACGCGGAGGCTTCACCGCTGGCGCGCTGGAACCACCCCCTCTGGTGGATCGAGCAACTGCAGCGCGACTGGCCGCTGCAATGGCAGGCGCTGCTGACCGAGGCCAACCGGCATCCGCCGATGACGCTGCGCGTCAACCGCCGCCGCATCGGCGGCCAGGACTACCTGCGCAAGCTGGCCGCGCAAGGGCGCGGTGCGCGGCTGCTGGCCGACCCGGCCTACGGGGGCCAGGCGCTGGTTCTGGACCGGCCCTGCCCGGTGCAGGAGCTGCCGGGCTTTGCCGACGGCGAGGTGTCGGTGCAGGATGCTTCGGCGCAGCGGGCGGCATGCCTGCTGGCCGTCGACGGCGGGCTGCCGGCGGGCGCCCGCGTGCTGGACGCCTGCGCCGCGCCCGGCGGCAAGACGGCCCACCTGCTGGAGCTGGCCGACCTGGAGCTGCTGGCGCTGGACAGCGACGCCGGCCGGCTGCGGCGCGTCGAGGACACGCTGCGCCGCCTGCGGCTGCGGGCCGAGCTGAAGGCGGCCGACGCGGCGCAGCCCTCGACCTGGTGGGACGGCCGGCCCTTCGACGCCATCCTGCTCGACGCGCCCTGCAGCGCCTCGGGCATCGTGCGCCGGCACCCGGACATCCGCTGGCTGCGCCGCCCTGGCGACCTGCCGGCGCTGGCGCGGACGCAGGCGCGCCTGCTCGAGGCCCTGTGGCCCCTGCTCAGGCCGGGTGGCAGGCTGCTGTACGCCACCTGTTCGGTCTTCAAATGCGAGGGGCAGGAACAGATCGACGCGTTTTTGCAACGCCGCGGCCCCGGCGCAGCCATGCTGCACCCGGCGTCGCCCGGCCATCTGCTGACCGTGCCCGACAATTCCGTGCACCACGCCAGGGAGAACACCCATGCCGAAGCGTTGCACGACGGCTTCCATCTCGCCCTGATCCTGAAGACCTGACACGCCGCCGCCCCGACCCGTGAAGCGCCCGCCGTTGGTCCGCCGAAGCTTGCTGCAGGGCCTGGTGCTCATGCTGATGCTTTGGGTGCTGGGCTCGGCCCCGCTGCGCGCGCAGGGCATCGAACTGGCGAACCTGAACGTGCAGCGCCAGGAGGGCGAGCTCAGCATCGACTTCGACGTCCGCCTGAACCTGCCCAAGGCGGTGGAGGACGCGATGCAGCGCGGCGTGCCGGTGTACTTCGTGGCCGAAGCGACGCTGCTGCGCAACCGCTGGTACTGGCGCGACGAGCGCGTGGCGCGGGTGCAGCGCAGCTGGCGCGTGGCCTACCAGCCGCTGACTTCGACCTGGCGCGTCGGCTTCGGCGGCTTCAACCAGAACTTCCAGAGCCTTGGCGAGGCCCTGGCCGTGGCGTCGCGCAGCACGCGCTGGAAGGTCGCCGAGCTGGCGCAGCTGGACCCCGATTCGCGCTACTACCTGGAATTCAGCTACCGGCTGGACAACACGCAGCTGCCCAGCCCGATGCAGATCGGCCTGGGCGGCCAGGCCGACTGGGCGCTGGGCGTCGAGCGCAGCCTGCGCCTGGAATGATCGCAGCGGCCTCCGAGCCGGGCGGGACGGCTCCCACGCCAGCGCGGCCCGCAAGTCGGGCAGGGCGTTGCGCCGGCCGGCCCGGGGGGCGGCGGCGGTGAACCGCAACGCGCGCTGGGTCTGGGCGGTGGCCGCCACCGCGGTGCTGGGCGCCGCGCTGGTGCTGGCCTTCGTGCTGTCGCTGACCAGCCCCGCCGAGGGTTTCTACGAACGCAACTTCGTCTGGCTGTTCTGGCTGAACGTCGCCGTGGGCGGGCTGCTGTTCGTGGTCATCGCCGTCGCGCTCACCAAGCTGGCGCTGCGCCAGCGCCGCGGCAAGTTCGGCACGCGGCTGCTCACCAAGCTGGCCGGCATCTTCGCGCTGGTGGGGCTGCTGCCCGGGCTGGTCATCTACACGGTGTCGTATCAGTTCGTCTCGCGCAGCATCGAGATCTGGTTCGACGTCAAGGTCGCCACCGCGCTGGACGCCGGACTCGCGCTGGGCAAGGGCACGCTCGAATCGCTGGTCACGGAGCTCGGCACGAAGACGCGCCAGGCGGCCGAGCGCCTGGGCGAGGAGCGCAGCCCGCTGTCGCCGTTGTCGCTGGAGCGGCTGCGCGAGCAGCTCGACGTGCGCGACCTGGCGCTGGTGGGGGGCAACGGGCAGATCCTCATGAGCGCGGGCATCGGTGCGGACTCGATGGCGCCCGAACGCCCGAGTGCGGAGGCGCTGCGCCAGGCGCGGCAGCAGCGCGTGTTCAGCCAGATCGAAGGCCTGGACGAGGAGCTGCTGCACCCGGGCGGGCACGGCAACCCGCGGGTGCGGGCGCTGGCGCGGGTCAGCGACACGGAGATCTCGCTGAAGATGGGCGAGGAGCGCTTCCTGCTGGCGGTGCAGCCGGTGCCGCGGCAGCTGGCGGCCAATGCGCTGGCCGTGCAATCCGCGTACAGCGAGTACCAGCAGCGCGCGCTGGCCCGCAACGGACTGCGCCGCATGTACATCGGCACGCTGACGCTGGCGCTGGTGCTGTCGGTGTTCGGCGCGGTGCTGCTGGCGTCGTTGCTGGGCAACCAGCTGGTGCGCCCGCTGCTGCTGCTGGCCGACGGCGTGCGCCAGGTGGCGGCCGGCGACCTCAGCAGCAAACCGGTGTTCGCGTCGCGCGACGAGCTCGGCGGGCTGACCCGCTCCTTCGCCGACATGACGGCGCAGCTGGCCGGCGCGCGCGAGGAGGTGCAGCGCGGCGTGGCCCAGCTGGAAAGCGCACGCACCCGGCTGCAGACGATCCTGGACAACCTGACGGCCGGGGTGGTGGTGTTCGACCGCGAAGGCCGCATCGACACCGTCAACCCCGGCGCCACGCGCATCCTGCGCGTGCCGCTGTCGGTGTACCGCGGGCGCCGGCTGGACGAGGTGCCGGAGATCGGCGAGTTCGCGCGCGGCGTGTGGCAGCGCTTCGAGATGCATGCCACCAGCCCCGAGGCCGGCGAGCGCGACCACTGGCAGGAGGCCTTCGAACTGCGGCCGGGCGCGCGCGACACGCAGCTGCTGCTGGTGCGCGGGGCGATGCTGCCGGAGGACCGCCCCGAGGCCGCGGACGACCGGCCGCGGCCGCCGGCGCAGGGCGTGCGCCTGATGGTGTTCGACGACATCACCGAAGTCGTCTCGGCGCAGCGCTCCGCCGCCTGGAGCGAAGTCGCACGCCGCCTGGCCCACGAGATCAAGAACCCGCTGACGCCGATCCAGCTCTCCGCCGAGCGCCTGCAGCACAAGCTGCAGCCCAAGCTGGAGGCCGGCGACCAGGCGCTGCTGGAGCGGTCGGTGGCGACCATCGTCAACCAGGTGCATGCGATGAAGCAGCTGGTCAACGAGTTCCGCGACTATGCGCGGCTGCCCGCGGCGCAGCTGAAGCCGCTGGACCTGAACGCACTCGTCGCCGAGGTGCTGGCGCTGTACGGCGAGATGCAGGAGCAGGGCCGGCTGAAGGCCGAGCTCGGCGAGGCCTTGCCGCCGATCATGGGCGACGCGACGCAGCTGCGCCAGGTGGTGCACAACCTGGTGCAGAACGCGCTCGACGCCGTGGCCGAACAGCCCGCCGGCCAGGTCCGCGTGTCCACCGCGGTGGCGCGCGGCGAGGCGGGCGAGCTGCGCGCGGTGCGGCTGGCGGTCGTCGACAACGGGCCGGGCTTTGCCGAGAACGTGCTGCAGCGCGCCTTCGAGCCCTACATCACGACCAAGAGCAAGGGCACCGGGCTCGGTCTCGCGGTGGTCAAGAAGATCGCCGACGAGCACCGCGCCAGCGTGCGCATCACCAACCTGCGCGACCCGCATGCGGCAGACGGCGGCGGGCCGGTGCGGGGGGCAAGAGTATCGTTATCATTTTCTTCGTTCGTGCCCGCCCCGGGTCCCGCTGCGGCCGACGGTGAATCAACGCAGGCGCACTGACACAGCTCATGGCAATCATTCTCGTGGTGGACGACGAACTGGGCATCCGGGGCCTGTTGTCCGAGATCCTGTCCGATGAGGGGCACACGGTCGAGCTGGCCGAGAACGCCGCGCAGGCGCGCGCCGTGCGCGAGCGCATGCGCCCGGACCTGGTGCTGCTGGACATCTGGATGCCCGACGTGGACGGCATCAGCCTGCTGAAGGAATGGGGTGCCACCTCGCAGCTGACGATGCCGGTGATCATGATGAGCGGGCACGGCACCATCGACACTGCGGTCGAGGCCACGAAGCACGGCGCGGTGGCCTTCCTCGAAAAGCCCATCACTCTGCAGAAGCTGCTGCGTGCGGTGGAGCAGGCGCTGGCCAAGCCGGCGCAGCGCATCGCCGCGGCCCTGGGCAGCCTGCGCGGCGAGGCGACCCATCATGGCGATGCGGCGGGTGCCGCAGGTGCGCCGATCGGCCTGGTGGAGATGCAGGCCGAACTGGGCCCCCAGGCCGAGCAGAGCTTCAATCTCGACCGGCCGCTGCGCGAGGCCCGCGATGCCTTCGAGAAGAGCTACTTCGAGTACCACTTGGCGCGCGAGAACGGCTCGATGACACGCGTGGCGGACAAGACGGGCCTGGAGCGCACGCATCTGTACCGAAAGCTCAAGCAGCTGGGCGTGGACCTGACGCGCAACAAGCGCGGCGCGGGCCAGTAGGAGCCCGTCGGCAGGCGGCCCGCGGGCGCGGGCTGGCTATAATTCTCGGCTCCTGGCCTGGTAGCTCAGTTGGTAGAGCAGCGGATTGAAAATCCGCGTGTCGGTGGTTCGATTCCGCCCCAGGCCACCAAGGCACGACGCACGAAGGGCCGGCTCGTCTCAGCCGGCCCCGTTTTGGGTGTCGCCGCGGCGCCCGATGCGACGAGGCGCCTGCGGCGTCAGTCCTCGAACTCGGCCGCGGCCCATTCAGCGTCCTGGTAGCGCCAATCCAGCTCGACCGGCAGCGCCGGCGCGGTAGGCACGAACTGCTGGTCCACGCGGGACTGCATCGCAGCTTTGGTGCCGCGCGCCGCGGTGAATTGCCAGCCCTGGGGCGGCTCCTGGTGGGCGGGCCACACCGTGCAGACTTGCTCGTCGTTGATGATGATTCCGAAGACGGCGCGGTTCGAGGATTGCATGGGTCGCAGCCTACGCAAAGTGCGCGGCAACGCGTAGGGAGGAGTTGGCACGGTCGCGGCGCGAAAAGCGCAACCCCTGCGATCGCGGGATGAATTCCACCGCGGCCCGGCCTGCAGCGCCAGGCGACTTGCGCTAAAACCGCGGCAGGCCACGCTGCCGGTGGAGCGCATGATCGACCTGCCCGATTTCCTGTATCTGCTCGTCAACCACCCGCTGCTGATCGCGTTGCCGATCCTGCTGTTTGCGGGCCTCGCGCTGTGGAGCGGATCGGTCACGGCGTGGGTGGCGGCCGTGGCCTGGAACCTCTACCTGATCTACGAACTCGGCATGAAGGCCGAGCAGTTCTGCAGCGGCACCGAGTGCCTGAAGCGAACCCCGCTCTATGTGGCTTATCCGCTGCTGGCCATCCTGTCTCTCGTGGCCGCCGTGCAGGTCTATGTGCACCTTCGTGACAGACGCCCGCGCTAGCCTGCGCCTGCGGTGGCGGTCGCGGGTCGGGCCTGCGGTTCGCCGCCTGACTTGGGTCCCGGCCAGCCGCGTGCTGCTGTGTTCGGCGCTGGGCCTCGCCCTCGCGCCGGTCTCGGCAGGCGGCACGGGCGCGGCGACCACGGCCTATGGCTGGCCGACCTGGTCCGGCGCCGCGGTGGTCTACCCCTGGTACTTCAACACCGGCCCCTGCCTCGGCTACGGGGGTTGCCCGGGCTGGGCCTGGGAGGATCGCAGGCCCTGGCGGCGTCCGGTCGCGCCCGAGCAGCCGGTCTTCGACGACCAGGGCATCTGGGGCACCACCGGCAGCCCGTGGGGCTACGTGCGTCGGCTGCCGCCGCCGACGCCCGAGAGCCAGATCCAGCCGCGCTACCGCGACGCCAGCACCATCCGGCCGGAGTTCGAGCAGCGCTGAGGCGCGCCAGCCGGCGCAGGCGTGCCCGCCGGGCGCGGCGCCGGCCTGCATGCCGATCGCCGCTGGCCCGCTGCCGGCGCTCTCGAGCGGATCCGGCGCTCCCGCGGGGGGCGGGTCAGGTCCGGCCCCGGGGGCTCTCAATCGGCATAGCGTGCGCCGCTCTGGTCGAGCCGGCGCACCATCGCCGCAAACACCGACCGGCACACCGCGGGCTCCAGCGGCCCGGCCTCGCGCACGCATTGTTCGCGCGCGGCTGCGCTGACGGCGTGCAGCGGACCGCCGCCGCTCGCGGCGATCTGCACGTCGCAGGCGCGCTGCAGCGTCCACAGCCACATGAAGGCCTCGGGCAGGTCGTGGCCCCAGGTGAGCAGGCCGTGGTTGCGCAGGATCACGCAGGGCCTGCTGCCGATGCTGGCCAGCATGCGGCCGCGCTCGTCGGGGTTGACGGTGATGCCCTCGAACTCGTGGTAGGCCACCCTGCCCTGCAGCTGCGCGCCATAGAAGGTGTCGTGCGACAGCCCCTGCTCCAGGCAGGCGACGGCCATGCCGGTGGTGGTGTGGGTGTGCATCACGCAGTGCGCCTGCTCCAGGTGGCCGTGGATCGCGCTGTGGGTGACGAAGCCGGCCCGGTTGACGGCGTGCTCCGTGGGCCGCACCGGCTGGCCGTGGATGTCCACCGCCACCAGGTTCGAGGCGGTGACCTCGTGGTACATCAGGCCGAAGGGGTTGATCAGGAACACCCGCTCCGGACCGGGCACGCGCAGCGTGATGTGGTTGAAGATCGCCTCGGTCCAGCCCAGCAGGTCGAACACCCGGTAGCAGGCGGCCAGCTGCACGCGCGCCTGCCACTCGGCATCGGTCATCGCCATCGGCGCCTCCCGGCGCGGGCTTTCCTGCATCGTCAGCGGCATGGCGTCTCCGTCAAGTGCAACCGCCGCCATGTTAGCGGCCGTCCGGGCCGTCACCTCGTGTCACGATCTCCCCCGCAGGTGTGATGTGCGGCTGGCGGCCGCTGTTCGACAATGCCCGCCATGAGCCCGGCGCACCCGCCTGCACCCGTGTCCGGCGCCTGGCGCCTGGCGCGGCGCTCCTGGCGCCTGCTGTACAGCGACTCGCACGGCTGCATCGCCGCTGCGGAGCGCGCCTTCGCGCAGGCCGTGGCGCGCGGCGACCGTGCCGCCGAAGGGCTGGCCCGGCTGACGCGGGGCTTCCACCTCATCTGGTATGCGACGCCCAGCGAGGCGAGGCAGGAGCTCAACGAAGCGCAGCGCTGCTTCGCGGCGGTGTCCGACCGGGCCGGGCAGCTGCTGGCCGAGGTCGGCCTGGCGCGCTGCGCCTGGCGCGACGGCGACTATGGCGCCGCGCTGCAGCGCGTGCTGCCGCTGCGCGACGACGGCCTGCGCGTGCTGAAGCACGACCAGCGCGGCATGCTGCTGAGCACCATTGCCGGCTGCTACTCCGAGCTCGGCGATTCGCGCCAGGCCTTCGCCTACATGTACCAGGCGCTGCGCGAGGCCGGCCGCGGCAAGAGCCAGGGCTTCGACGTGGTGCTGTACTGCAACCTGGCGCACGAGCTGATCCAGCTGGGCGACTACCACCAGGCGCTGAGCTACCTGCAGGAAGGGCTGGAGCGCTGCGCGCGGCTGAACAACCCGCGGCTGCTGAGCGTGCTCATCATCAACCGCGTGATCTGCCTGACCAACCTCGACCGTCCGGCCGAGGCGCTGCCGGACGTGCGCCGGCTGCTCGGCCTGCCGCCGGACAAGGACGGGCGCGGTGCGCTGAACGCGCACTTCGAGACGCTGGCGCTGGCGGCGCTGCGCGCGGGCGACCTGGCCTTCGGCGCCGACCTGGTGGAGCGTGCGACGCGCACGCTGCAGGGCAGCTCCGTCCCCGACGAGCAGGCGACACTGCGCGTGGCGCGCGCCGAACTGCTGCTGGCCCGCGGCCAGTGGGCCGAGGCGGCGCATCAGCTGATGCTGCCGCCGCTGCCCGGCGAGAGCCTGCGCGTGCGCTGCATGCACTTCCATGCGCAGGCGGCCGCCCACGAGCGTCTCGGCCAGCCGGAGCAGGCGCTGCAGGCGCTGCGCATGTGGCAGACGCTGCACACCGAACGGGCGCTGCTGGCCTCCGGCGCGCGCTACCAGGCGGCTGCGCTGCAGACCGAGCTGCTGCGCCTGAAGCAGGAGCTGCACAACATCGACGCGCGGCGGCGCAGCACCGAGAAGGCGCGTGCCGAACTCGAGGCGGCCAATGCGCAGCTGAAGGGCAAGATCGCCGAGGTCGAGTCGCTGCAGCAGGCGCTGAAGCAGCAGGCCACGCGCGACTTCCTCACCGGGCTGTTCAACCGCCGCCACCTCGACGACGTGCTGCCCGCGATGCTGGCCATGGCGCAGCGCGACCGGCAGCCGCTGTCCGTCGCGATCATCGACCTGGACCACTTCAAGACGGTGAACGACCAGCTCGGACATGCGGCCGGCGACCGGCTGCTGGCGGCCTTCGGCGAGTTGCTGGGCACGCATTGCCGCAAGAGCGACGTCGCCTGCCGCTATGGCGGCGAGGAGTTCTGCCTGCTGATGCCGCGCACCGCCGCGGCGGCGGCGCGGCGCAAGACGCTGGCGCTGCTGAAGCAGTGGACGCAGCAGTGCGAGCTCGATGCCCAGGGCTTGCCCGGCGCGCGCAGCTTCTCCGCCGGCGTGGCCGATTCGCTGGCCGCGCCCGGCCTGGTTTCGACGCTGCTGAAGGCGGCCGACGATGCCCTGCTGCAGGCCAAGCGCATGGGGCGCAACCGCGTGCTGCTGCACGACCCGGGCACGCGCGTGGCCGCCTGATCGGCCGGCCCCGCCGGCCGGCGACCGATCGGATAGGATGCCTCGCGCCTGGCGGCGGGCGGTGCCGCGCGCCCGTGTCGACGACCATGCCGATCCACTACGACATCACCCACACCACGCACTACCGCTATCTCGAGCCGGTGAGTTTCGGCGCGCATCGCGTGATGTTCCGGCCGCGCGACAGCCACGACCTGCGCGTGCTGGCCACCGACCTGGTGTGCAGCCCCGAAGCGCAGATCCGCATGATCCAGGATCCGCATTCCAATTCGGTGGCCCTGGTGCAGCCGTTGCGACAGTCCGACGAGCTGAAGATCGTCTGCACCTTCACCATCGAGCATGCGCCCGGCGACGGCACCGAGCTCGAGCTCTCGCCCAGCGCGCTGATCTTTCCCTTCGCCTACTCGGTGCAGGAGCGGCTGGATCTGGAGCACTACATGCGCCCGCTGCACGACGACCCGGACGGCGTGCTCACGCAATGGGCGCGGCAGTTCATGCGCGCCGACGGGCCGACCGGCACGCGCGACCTGCTGCTGAAGATGAACGGCTTCATCCGCGAACACTTCGCCTACGCGGCCCGCGACGAGGAAGGCACGCAGACGCCCCTGCAGACGCTGAAGCTGGGCAGCGGCAGCTGCCGCGACTTCGCGCTGCTGATGATGGAGGCGGTGCGCAGCCTGGGCATGGCGGCGCGCTTCGTCACCGGATACCTCTACGACCCGGCGCTGGACGCCAGCGCCACGGCTCCGGACCGGCCGGTGACGTCCGGCGCGGGCAGCACCCACGCCTGGCTGCAGGTCTACCTGCCCGGCGCAGGCTGGGTGCCCTTCGACCCCACCAACGACCTGCGCGCCGGCACCTCGCAGCTGATCCGCGTCGGCGTGGCGCGCGATCCGGCGCAGGCGGCACCGATCAGCGGCAGCTGGTTCGGGCCGGCCGGGGCCTACCTGGGCCTGAGCGCCAGCGTGCAGGTGCGGCGCGTGTCCGTGTAGCCATGGCCGTGCTGCTCGTGCGCCACGGCGAAACCGGGCTGAACGCGGCCCGGGTGCTGCAGCCGGCGGACACACCGTTGAGCGAGCGCGGGCTGGCGCAGGCCCGGGCCCTGGCGCAGCGGCTGCGGCGGCGCGGCGGCGTCGGCGCCATCCTCAGCAGCGACCTGCCGCGCGCCTGGCGCACCGCAGCGGCGATCGGCGACGCACTGGGGCTGCCGGTCGAAGCCAGCGCGCGGCTGCGGGAGCGCAACTTCGGCGACCTGCGCGGGCGCGCCTACGACGCACTGGGCTTCGACCCGCTGTCCATGCAGGAGGCGCCGCCCGGCGGCGAGTCCGCGTCGGCCTTCGACGCGCGCGTGCAGCAGGCCTTCGACGAGATGCTGCGGCGGCGCGCGCGCTCTGCGCAGGATCTGGTGGTGGTCACGCACGGCCTGCTGATCCGCCGGCTGCTGGCCGGCCCGCTGAGGCAGGACGCTGCGCTGCTGACCGCGCTGCACCTGGGCAACACCGCGCTGAGCATCTTCGACGCCGACCCCCCGCATGCCCTGCAGTTGCTGAACTGCACCCGCCATCTCGATGCGGACGCGCGCGACGACGCGCGCGCCCTGTCGGGAGGCTGATTCACCGGAGCCCTGTCATGCGCATCCGCCAGATCGTCTTCGCTGCCCGCGAGCTCGCCGCGGGCGCCGCCCGCCTGGCCACGCTGCTCGCCCTGGACCCGCCGTACCGCGACCCGGGCGTCGCCGAGTTCGGCCTGGACAACGCGGTGTTCGCCTTCGGTGACCAGTTCGTCGAGATCGTCTCGCCGACGCGGTCCGGCACCACCGCCGGCCGGCTGATCGACCGCCGCGGCGACTGCGGCTACATGCTGATCCTGCAGACCGACGACTTCGAGCGCGAACGGTCCCGCTTCGAGCGCCTGGGCGTGCGCCGCGTCTGGTCCAAGGACCTGGACGACATCCGCGCCACCCACCTGCACCCCAAGGACATCGGCGGGGCCATCGTCTCCATCGACCAGCCGACGCCGCCGGCCTCCTGGCGCTGGGGCGGGCCGCACTGGAAGCTGCAGCCGGGCCGTGCCGGGCAGCAACGCGTGGTCGGCGTCACCGTCGGCGCCGACGACCCGGCGGCCATGGCCGGACGCTGGGCGCAGGTGCTGGGCCTGGGCGCGCCAGTGGCACGGGGCGTCACGCAGCGACTGGTGCTGGACGGCGGCTGGGTGGATTTCGAACCGGCCGACGCGCGCGGCGAGGGCATCAGCGGCTACGCGCTGGCGGTGGCAGGGCGCGACGCGGTGCTGGCGCGCGCGCGCGAACTCGGCCTGGCCGTGACCTGCGACGCGGCGACGCTGTTCGGCACCCGCGTCGAACTGCGCGAGCTGTAGCCGATCGACCGCCACGGGCCGGGCCGGGTCCGGTCCGGCGCTGGCGCGCTCAGTGCAGGCCGCGGCGGATGTTCTCCAGCTCGGCAATCACATGGTCCACGCGGCTCAGGAACGCGGCGCGGCTGGGGTGGGGTTCGGGCGCGATCGCCTCGGCCGCCAGTTCGGCCAGCGCATCGCGGTGGGCAAAACGCGCCCACTTGCGCACGTCCCAGTACGTCAGCAGGGCCAGCCTGCCCAGGTCGCCGGTGCGGCGCGCGTGCTGCAGGCTGCCGAGCACGTCCTCGAGATCCCTGTGCAATGCCGGTGACATGGGCTTGTTCATGGTGCAGTGCAGCATGAGCCTCGAGTCTGAATGGAAACTTACAGCGCCTCCGCCGGTCTGGGGAGATCTGTCTAGGGTCTGTTGACATATGAGTCGTGCCCGCGCCGGGGTGGCCATGGGCCCTGGCGTAGGCGCGTCGCGCGGCGCGGGCTGGCTGCGCGCGCAAGCGGCGCAACACCCGCCAGGGCCCTTGGGTACCCCGGCCCTTCGGGTGGGGCCCCAGAAAGGGCCCACTCGTCGTTGCAGGGCTTCGCCGGGTATCCAACCCGGCTGTGCCC
>Ga0114939_10000729_pt1 | contig 27039 bp, 22 predicted proteins | sample AshMeaCrysSpring_FD_87196 | JGI IMG/M metagenome (GOLD analysis project Ga0114939, IMG submission 87196) | Groundwater microbial communities from Big Spring, Nevada to study Microbial Dark Matter (Phase II) - Ash Meadows Crystal Spring | ecosystem: Environmental > Aquatic > Deep subsurface >...
AAATGCCGGAAATGGATGGGCTGACTGCGCTGGCTAGGATGCGAGCCAGCCATCCCAAAACCCCCGTCATCATGTTCAGCTCGTTGACGGAGCGCGGAGCCAAGGAAACGCTTGAAGCACTTTCTCTTGGCGCGGCAGATTACTTTGCCAAACCGGCTGGCGGCCTGGACGAGTCTCGCCAGCTGATCCGCAATCAATTGGCGCCGACCATCCGGGCACTCTGTGCGGGAGAAGTGGCACGCCCGGCCGCAACGTGGCTCGAGGCAGCGAAACCCGCCACGCCACTGCCTCCGCGATCCAAGCCAGCAGCACGAGTGGACGTGGTGGCGATCGGCTCATCGACCGGTGGTCCGAACGCGCTGGCTGAAGTCTTCGCAGCGCTGCCCAGTTCACTGCCGGTACCGATTCTCATCGTGCAACACATGCCTCCCGTGTTCACAAAGATTCTGGCAGAACGGCTCACCAAAAATTCCAAGGTGCCGACGGCGGAAGCGATCCATGGTGAACCACTGGCTGCCGGCAAGGCCTACATCGCGCCAGGTGACTTTCATCTGGTGGCAGACCGCCAGGGCACCAGCCTTTTTACTTCTCTGAATCAAGATTCACTGGAGAACTCCTGTCGTCCGGCTGCAGATCCGTTGTTCCGATCCATCGCCAGTCTGTTCGGACCGCATTGCCTGGCGGTGGTACTGACCGGCATGGGGCAGGATGGCCTTCGTGGTTGCGAAATGATTGCCGCCGGCGGCGGCCAGATCATCGTCCAGGACGAAGCCAGCAGTGTGGTCTGGGGAATGCCCGGTGCCGTGGCGCGCGCCGGACTTGCCGACAAAGTTCTTCCCATTTCCTTGATCGGTTCGGAAATCGTGCGCCGTATGGGAGCCGGCCGTGGATGACGCCGTCCTTTCCACGGAAGATTACGCATTTTTGGCAGAACTGCTGCTCAAGCGAAGTGCGCTTGTGTTGGAACCGGGCAAGGAGTACCTCGTTCGTGCCCGTTTGCTGCCCGTCGCTTCCCGACATGGCCTGCAATCCATCTCCCAACTGATCGGTCTGCTGCGAAAGATTCAACAGACGGTGCTGTGGCCTGAGATCGTGGAAGCGATGGTCACCACGGAGACTTCGTTCTTCCGCGACGTTCATCCGTTCGAAACACTCCGCAAGACGGTGCTCCCCGAACTGATCCGAGCTCGTCGCGAGCGGCGTGAGCTGAATATCTGGTGTGCCGCCGCTGCCAGCGGCCAGGAACCGTATTCGATCGCCATCCTGTTGAAGGAGCATTTTCCAGAACTGATGACCTGGAAGCTGAACTTTCTGGGTACCGATATCTCCAAGGCGATGCTCCAGCGCTCAATCGAAGGCAGGTACTCGCAGTTGGAAGTGAACCGCGGACTTCCCGCTCATCTGCTCCTCAAATACTTTCATCAGGAGGGCAGCTGGTGGCGACTGGACCAGCAGGTTCGCAACCTTGTGACTTTCTCCCAGTTGAACATCGCCGCCGCATGGCCGCCGATGCCACGATGGGATCTCGTATTTCTACGGAACGTGATGATCTATTTCGACAAATCGGTGAAACAGAACATCCTTGGCCAACTTCGCCGTACGCTGCAACCGGACGGATATCTGGTGCTGGGAGCCGCCGAAACAACGCTAAACCTCGACGATTCTTATCGTCGCGTGGAGCAGCTGCCTTTCGGGTTCTATCAGCTGAAGAACTAGCTCATCGGCTGCAACGAGCGGCGTCCAGGAACCGGAGTTCCTTATGAACTGTCAACAGTCCGACAACTCTCTCCCTGAGGACGTCACTGATGCGTTTCGGCAAGCAACGCTCAATGCCTTCAGTGAGCTATTCCAACTTGATGTCATGTGCCTGGATGCCACGGTCACCGCTCCCGGAAATCCGACAGAAACGATTGTTACCGCCACGATCAATCTTGTCCGACCCGATCCCAGTTGGCTCACCATCCGGCTCACGGAATCCGTAGCCCGCGGCTTGGCACAGCGATACCTTCCGCCGGGGACGCCGCTGGACCGAGAGGTGATCGGTGACACGATCGGCGAACTGGCAAATGTAGTGGCCGGCCAATCCAAAACGGCGCTGAAGGGCACGCCCTACCATTTTCTGCTCTCAATCCCCACGGTGACTTGGCTCCCCGGCAGCACTCTTCCCGCAAAACAATCCAACCTGAACATCCTCGTGGAATTTCCATCGGGCCGAGCGGAGATCGCGATTTCCATGCATGCCTGATGCAGGGACCTTTGCCCGTCACATGGATCATTCGATCCACTGTGCATCCCCAGGGCACACGGGGGATATGCACAAGGAGGATATGCACACCGGGGGTCCAAGGACGCCAATGGCAATCCTGCCGGACGATCATGGGTCCGCGTTGACCATGTGCCGATCCGTCTGGAAATCTCTCCTTGGCAATCGCAGCGACAGCTCAATTGGATCGATGGTCCACATCCAAGCTGCGCTATGGAGCGAATCCCCTCAGACAGCGGACAGATCCGCGCGCCAGAGAACAGGCCCCATCACGAGCCATCGATCCAGGCGAAGAATCTGTTTCTCAATCCGTGAAGTAGCACGTCACGCTTGATTGCTTCCCGGCGATTGATCCAGCATCCTGCGCGGGTGGACCGAGAAAACTGCGCCCAGACAGACGTCAGGCCCGCAGCTCAGCCAGGCGGTGTCGAAGTCTCTTGAGCCGGGTGGCGAGATAGATAAGCCCGGCCCCCACCAGCAGGGCCCCGACTCCCAGCAACCATGAAACGGCCACGATGCCCGTGTTGGGCCAGAAGATGAAGACAAGTCCCACCAATGCCATCAGACCGCCCACCAGACCGACGATTGACCGCTCACCGGTCTCGCTCTTGATTTCACGGCCCGACAGAAACAAACCAGCGCCTTGAATCAAGAGCCAGATGCCGGTCATCACGAGGAATACTTTGGCACTGACTCCGGACCAGAACAGCAATGCAAGACCAAGCGCCAAGCTGGCAATCGCAGGCCCCAGCTGCATTGCACGATCGCCGCTCCGATAGGAACCGATGGCACCGGTAAGCCCATCGACGAGGAAATACACACCCAGCAACTTCACGAGTATGTCGATCGTCTTCTGCGGCCAGACGAACGCACAAATGCCAAGAATCACCGCAATCACCCCGCGGATCAATATCGCTCACCAGATAGACGCCATACGGTCACCCATGGCTTCCCTGATTCGCGCAGCCGCCAGCTGTTCTTGAGCCATGATTCAGCGCGTCCTCGAGCTGGGATTGCTTCAACGAGCAGGAGTCGAGACCAGGCTTAGTATACCTGACACAGAGGTCGCAGACGCGAAGTTGCTTTGCGCCAATGAACTAGCAAGTCAGTAGTGGTTCTCCCGATCACAAGCTAACCCTACACCTGGTGGCACGGAACGTCGCCGCGATGTCATCAGTCCATCAACGTGGGGCACCAAATGAAAAGTTCCGTTGTTACTCTCAAACAAATTCAGGCATGCGGTCCTGGCAGAGAAGATCCGAAAGGAAATGAAAACGACAGGCAATACGAGAAGTCACATGAAGATGCCATCGAGTGGATCCATGATCCGCACGGTGAGAAGCACTGGACGAATCACGGTTTCGAAGACTGCTGCGGTGCGATGCGGACTGGAAGGAAGATCTCCTTGATGTTCTCGCTACCAGCGTCCCATCGCGATGCTCATCGGGCGTTCTCGGAGGTGCGCGATTCGATTCCCAGCGCTGCTTCGACGGCCCGCTGGGCCGCAACGATTCGGTCGAAGCACTCGCGGGTCCCCAGCCATGCCGGTTCAATCCGTTCGGGGTAAGTGGAACTGATCGCCGAGCGCAGCCGTGCGTCGAGCTCGGTCGAGTACCACGCATTGCGGGGTACTGCCGCGCGTTCGTCCTCGGTCAACTGCAGGCGAATGCGGAGGCAGGCTGGGCCGCCGCCGTTCCGCATGCTTTCCCGCAGTTCCATGAAGGCGACGCGGTCCAGAAAGCCTTCGACCTGCAATCGTTCGATCAGCCGGGCCGCCGCCGGAATTTCACGGCACTGTTGTGGACAAACAAACCACAGAGGGTCGCCCCATCGCCGCGAAGGCGGACCCACAAGCTGGCCGTTGAACAGGTAGCTCGCCACGGCGTCTTTCAACGAAAGTTCCTGCTGTGTGATCACGCGGACGCGAAGTGGTTCACCACAGCGCTGCAGGTAGCGTTTGGCGATCGCGTGGACCGCTGCCTCCCCGGCTTCGAATGCAAGTTCATGGCACAGCAGCACCTCCTGATGACTGGTCGCGATCACATCGTTGTGGAATACGCCCGCCGCGATGGCGGCTGGATGCTGTGCGACCAGCAAGGTGGCTAGGGGTGGGAGTCGCAGGCAGCGCGCCACAGCGGCGCTGGCCGTGCGTGATTGCCGCGCTGGAAAGCGGGCCAGCGGCGCTTGGTCGACAACCGGATCGTCTGTGGGTTCATGTACCAGCACATGCAAGCCCAGGCTGCTGTCGGGACGCGACAGCCACATGTGGTTTGCGGCCCCCTCGTCGCGCCAAACCCAGCCGGCCGGCAATGGTTCGATGACATCGCACGATTCCGCGCGCAGCCAGCGGCGAAGCGCCTCGACTGCCGAGGCTGGTTCCAACGCTCGATGCACACTGCTTGTCAGATTGGCAATCACAAGGTGCGCGCGTCGATCCAACGAATCGCAGCTCGGCGCGAACGTTCCGATATTGGCTGCCCACATCGACGAGCCGCTGTAGGCGACGGTCAACCAGCGCGGGTCATGCTCCGCCACATCTTCAACGACTTGCCAATCCGAATCCCCGCGGAATCCAATTCGCCGAAGCCAGTCGATCGCCGGACGCGGCGCGGGCGGGAGAATCGCTTGAGGGATACCCCATTGGTGCAGACGTCCCATCTTGTCCAGCCCTTGCAGGGCAGCGCGCAACGGCGAGGACGCCTGACCGCCGTGTGATTGGGAAGCGACGTTGCCCACACCCAGGCCACCGTAATGGTGCGAAGGGCCCACCAGGCCATCGAAGTTGCATTCCACGCGCATCGCGTCTGCTCCCAAAACCGACAGCTTTTCCATCCGCCAGCGGCGGCGAGGATCCCAGGTTCTACACCGCCGGACACGTCCGCCGATCCACATGCGAGACAGGCGCTCCGCGATGCGGACGACTGGTCGCCCACCCGCTGCGCTGCGGGCCAGGTTTTTTCTCGAAAGCCCCCTCACGCTAACTGGCTTCTCGGCAGACGCCGGAGCGAGGACATTTCGAATCGGCCGCGACCTGTTCTTTTGCTTCGAGACAAAGCCTAGTATGAACGGCGGATCGAGCGATTCCGCTACCTTCATGCGTCCACACCATTTCCGATCGAGCCCCATGGACCGAGAACGCTACGATAGCTTCGTGAAGACGTTTTTTGCATGCGACCAGTCGAGCATCACCGGGATCTTCTCGGAATTCCTGGCGGCCATGGTGGCTGAGGAGGCGCTGCCGCCTGGCTCGTGCATGTCGCAGAATTATGACACGGCGCAGGCCAATCCTGAGATCCACGTGCTGCCTGGCAATTTGAAGGATGCGCGGGATGCCGTGTTTCCGTATTTCTGGGGCACGGATGGTTGGTTCAGCCCGTTGCACTTGGAAAACGTGAAGGGTCCTGCCAGCTATGCCTCGCTGATTGGCGCGCTGGCCTGCCTGCTGAAAAACCCGAACTTGTGCACGGACACCTACAGTCAGCGTTCCAACGAATTAGAGGTCAAAGCGATTACAGCGCTGGCCAATCTGGTGTTCTATCGAACGCAGGATCCGTGGGGCGTTTTTACGATCGGTGGCACGATCTCGAATTTGTACGGTGCCAAGATCGGCATTGAAAAAGTGGCTCCTGGGACGATGCAACAAGGCGTCCAGGATCAACCTTTGTGCGGCATCACGTCACAGGCTGGCCACTATTCCAACCAGACAGTCGCCGGTTGGCTGGGGATCGGCACGGCGCGACTGCATGCGATCCCCACCGATGCGTCATTGAGCATGCGAATCGATCTGCTGGATCAGAAACTCGAACATTTGTACGCCAGTGGACAGCGTGTGGCGTATATCGTGGCGACGTTCGGCACGACCGATGCTTCGGGCATTGATGATGTGCTGGCGATTCGCCAGTTGATTGACGATCGAGCCCGTCGGCACGGGGTTCCTGTGCCGCAGTTGCATGTCGACGCAGCGGTGGGGTGGGCATTGTGTTTCCTCACCGAATATGACGTTGCCGCGAATCGACTCGGGTTGCGGGAAGAAGTCCTGCCGGCAATCCAGAGGATTCAGCAGCGGGCCCAAGGGCTGCAACATGCGGACAGCGTCACCTTGGATTTTCACAAGATGGGGCGTGGCCACTATCCGGCTAGCGCATTCATCGTGAATCGTCGTGCTGACTTGAGATATCTGGCGCGAACCGTTCAGGAGACGCCATACTTTTCCGAGGCTGACAGCCGTCGCGATCCGGCGCTGTTCACGCTGGAATGCTCGCGACCGGCGCTGGGACCGTATTCGGTCATGGCTTCGCTGAATGGCATTGGACTGACAGGCTGGCAGATGCTCACGGCACGCGCCCTGGAGCTAGCCCAGTATCTGAAGGATCGGCTGGCGCGCCTTGACTACTGTCTCGTGCTGAACCAGGAGACATCGGGGCCGAGCGTCGTGTGGTGGGTTTTGCCCAAGGGTCGGAATGCCGCCGAGATCTTCAAAAATCTGCAGGAAGGTCGATTGTCGCCAGAGGAAACGCAGCGGACGTTCACGGAGGTCCGACGGCTCTACGACAAACGCGAGCGTGCACTTGACGTAAACCGTGATGCTCGCCTGAGTTTTACGACCGACTTTGGCTATCACGTGCAGGGGCACCCGCTCCCTGCCTGGAAAGCGGTATTCTTCAATCCTCAGACCGACGAGTCGATCATTGATCGGCTGGTCTACAGCATTGAAGAACTTTTGTAGCGAGCCGCTGTCTCGAACCGTTCCGCCGACTGACTGTCCCGCCCTGCGCGGACCTTGGTGGGCGGATTGCCGGCGGCAGACTGTGGATCAACGCTGGCTACGCGGCATCGCGTCCTTGACCTCATTTCGGAACCTGCTGGTCGTGCATCTACTGATTACCGGCGCTACAGGTTTACTTGGCAGTAACCTGGTCAACACAGCCTTGTCCCAAGGTCATCAGGTCACGGTCCTGCACCGTGGACCGGCCCATGCGCGCCCGCTTGTGGGCTTGGACATTCGCATCGCCGCGGGGGACATTCGCGATCCCGACGCGATTGACGCCGCCTGCCGCGGGGGAATAGACGCGATCATCCACAGCGCCGGCCTGATCCATATCGGCTGGCAGAAGCTCGATGAGTCGATGCGTGTCAATCGAGACGGAACCCGCATCATCGCCGAAGCAGCGGTTCGCCATCGGCTGCGATTGATCCACATCTCCACCGTGAACACGCTTCCCAGCGGGGAACCCGGAAAGCCTGTCGATGAGACCACGGTCGGGCCGCCCAAAGTTCCATGCGCTTATGTCGTCAGCAAGCAGTCGGCGGAGGCCGAAGTAGCGCAACGGCTTGCGGATGGACTGGACGCCGTGATCATTCATCCAGCCTTCATGCTCGGCCCGCTCGATTGGAAGCCGAGCAGCGGCCGCATGATCTGCGAGTTGGATCGTCACTGGTCACCGTACGCACCGTGGGGCGGGATGAGTGTGTGCGACGCTCGAGATGTTGCCACGGCATGCCTGGCCGCATTGCAGCAGGCTCCCACCGGCCGGCACTACATCTTGGCAGGCCATAACATGCTTTACATCGATTTGTGGAAAGCGATTGCCAGTGCCCTCGGACGACGCAGCCCCTGGCTTCGGGCGCGCGCGCCTGCGCGTTGGATCGGTGGCGTGTGTGGCGATCTGTGGGGTCGGATCACGGGCCGCGAACCGGACGTGAACTCGGCAGCGATCCAAATGAGTTCCCTCTTTCACTACTACAGCAGCCAACGCGCCATCGATGAGCTTGGATATCACATTCGCCCGTTTGAGGAAACGCTGAGCGATGCGGTTGCATGGCTCCGCGACCACGGTTACCTGCCCTCTCGCTAGGCGGTTCCGCAACTCCGTACTGCACCAACCGTGGCCGCTCCCTGGGCTGCATGCCGAAGACGGGCTGTATGCCGAAGACGGGCTGCATGCCGAAGACGGGCTGTATGCCAAAGACGGGCTGTATGCCAAAGGCGGGCGGCTTGCCGCAGATCGGCGACACGTAAGGCAGTTTCCGACGGGTTCTCCGAGGTAGTATCCTGGCGGGACCACGGCAAGATCCTCGAGGAGCCATGCAGCAATGAATCCACTGGCAACACGACGTGAGTTCCTTGCGGCAGCCGCCGCGGTTTCGGCGACAGCCGCGGTGCAAGTGGAAACGGCCCGCGGGTTTCAGGCGAACGACACGATCCGTGTGGGCTGCATCGGCACCGGTGGACGATGCAGGCAGTTGATGCAAGCGCTGGCAAAGGTTCCCAATGTTCAGCTGGCTGCCGTCTGTGATGTTTGGGATTACCACTTGGCAGAAGGCCAGAAGCTGGCGGCGCCCAACGCATTCGTGGAGAAAGACTATCGCAAACTGCTTGACCGATCCGATCTGGATGCCGTGCTCATCGGCACGCCCGACCACCAGCATGTTCCGATCACCGTGGCGGCCTGCCATGCACAGAAGGATGTCTACGTAGAGAAGCCATTAACTCACGAAATCAGTGAAGGGACGCTGGTTGTTGAAGCGGAGCAGAGCTCGAAGCGGATCGTTCAGGTAGGCATGCAGCAACGGAGTATGCCGCATATCGCCGAGGCGCGAGAGTTGATCGGCTCGGGATTGATCGGACCTGTCGTCAAGGTGCATCTGACTTGGAATCGCAACACGCCGAGGGCCCGCGCCAACAAGCTGGGCGTGGATCCGGCTTCAGTCGATTGGCCGGCGTTTCTTGGCTCGGCACCGGCGCAGCCATTTGACGAATATCGTTTCCGCAATTGGCGGTGGTTCTGGGACTTCGGCGGTGGGATTTTCACTGACTTGATGGTTCACTGGATCGATGTCGCACATTGGGTGCTAGGGCTGGATGACCCGCTGTCGGCCACCAGCATCGGCGACTTCAATCATGCAGGCGGACTGTGGGAGACGCCCGACACGGTACAAACATTGCTGCGTTATCCGATCCCCACAGCGCCTGTGGGTGATCCGGAGAGCACAGGCGTGCAGGCCTACTTTGAAGGCGGCTTCAGCAATGCGCGGCACGGTGCCATGATCACATTCATGGGGACCGAGGCATCGCTGTATGTAGACCGGGGTGGATATGAGGTGATTCCCGAACGTCGCAGCAAGGTAGCGGCCCGCCAGAACTGGGTCAGCGAGGGTGCTCGGGGCGCTGATTTCTACCCGCTGCCCGATGGCGAGTTACTGCATGTCACGAACTGGATCGACTGCATCCGCACTCGCCAGACGCCGAATGCTCCGGCAGCAGCCGGTGTCCAGGCGGCGGCCGCCGCACACCTGGCAAATCGAGCCCTGCGGAGCCTTGCGGTGGCGACGGCCCCGACGCCACCGTGAGCGACAAACCGGTCGCGTGACCTATCCCAGCGGCAGCACCCGGCATACGCTAGACGTGGTCGGCCTTCGCCCGCTCCGTGTTCCCCTGTCCCTTGGTCTGGTTCATGATTTCACCCTCCGCTCCTCTGCTGGTCGTGATCTCGCAGGGCCAGAGTCGTGCGCCAGAAAAACGCGCCCTGGAACAGGCAGTCATCGACGGCGTTGCAACGATACCAGGCGTGGCCACCGTGGCGATCCCGCATCTCTATGACCTGCCGTATGGCGGGCCCAGCCTTCAGCAATTGCGGGGCGCACACGGTGATCTGGTGATCGTCAGCTGGATGTTCGAACGTGCCGCGCACTGGATTCTCGATCGCGGCGGCATCCGCGGCCAGTTCGCTGAAGTTCAACTGCGCCGAGCAGCAGAAGAGGATGAGGATGATGAATCATCGTCCGAAGTATCCGACGAGAAAATGCGCGTTGCCACGGAACAGCCTCGGCCAGAACGTGCCATCTACTGTCTGGACTTCCGCGTCAGTGAATCGGCCGCCGATTTCATCGAAGAGATCCGCCGGATCGCCGATCTGCCGCGAAGCAGTGGGGCCTTTGAGCGAATGCAACGTCCCACGAATGACACCGGCTTGGGGTTGGTGTTGGGAGGCGATGGCCTGGTGCTGGCTCCGCTCGCCGAAGGCGAACAGCGCGTCACCATTGAACCAGCACCCTCGGTGCTGTTTGGTGTGGAGGGTGTTTCTCGGATCGAAGAGCATCCCACGCGACGCTGGTATCCGGTGATCGACTACAGCCGTTGCACGAACTGCATGGAGTGCATCGACTTCTGCCTGTTCGGCGTCTACGGCGTGGATCGCGTGGAAACGATCCTGGTGGAACAACCTGATAACTGCCGCAAGGGGTGCCCCGCGTGCAGTCGTGTCTGTCCCGAGAACGCCATCATCTTTCCGCAGCACAAGAGCCCCGCGATCGCCGGCGCGCCGTTGACAACCGGCGAGAGTTTCAAGATCGATCTGTCCAAGTTGTTCGGCGCGCCCGAGTCGGGCGAAGATGCCGTGTCGGCGGCAGTCCGCGAGCGTGATGAGCAACTGATTCTGGCGGGCCGAGCAGCCGTAGGTGCCGAAATTGGAATTCGCAGACGCTCGACGGCCGCTGCCGACCGTCCGCGAGATGAACTCGATCAGTTGCTCGATGAACTCGAGCAGCTCGACCTCTAGGCGACGGACCGGTTACAGTTTTCATGGGCGTCTGAAACGCGACTTCTCCTCTGGTCTGGGCTGTCAGCGTCCATTGCGTGGAGCCCCACAGGACATGGCTAGGGCCCAAAATCCTCGACTACCCCCATGCTCGTTGGTTTGGCCCGCCGTGGATTCCGATCGATCGGGCCACGGGAAGGGGTCTGGAACCATTCGATGCGTGGCGCAGCACGGATTGACCGTCATCGCCAATCTGCGAAACTTGGGGTTCGATGGCCCGCCCGGGCGTTTGCCGTCTTGATGTCTCGGTAGCTCAATCGGATAGAGCGTCGGCCTCCGGAGCCGAAGGTTGTGGGTTCGAATCCCGCCCGAGATACTTCCCATTCTGGATCCACAAACTCTCTCGTTTCAGGATCGGCGATGGGCACGATCGGTCTTGGGCTGGGAGGCGCCCACTGAGGCCTGAATCCTGAACGATCTTTCTGCCTACGAGGTCCGTTCCCCGCGCTGCTTCTTGAGGGCCTCGAAGCCGCTGACCAAGTCCATCAATTCTTCGGTGATCGCCGTCTGTCGAAGATGATTGAACGAGCTCTGCAGTTCTTCGAGCCTCTCTTCGATGTTTTTCTCCGCGGCCTGCATCGCCGCTATGCGACTGGCATTTTCGCTGGCCAGTGACGCCGAGCATGCGCGGAACAGGGAGACGAACAGGTATTGGCGAACCACGCATGCGAGCAGCCGTCGGCAGTCCGTCGTGTAGGTTGGCGATGAACTTGAGTCCCACGGTTGGTTGCTCCAGGAGCGGAATCGTTACCGACCGATCGGCAGCAACTGCAGCGACTTGGGCTGGTAAGACGATGCAGAGATCCGGATTTTGTAAAACACGAGCAGCCGTGCCAGTTGAGCATCCGATTGCCAGCGTTCGACTCGCGGCAGCAAGTCTTCGACAAGATCGGCAATTTCCTGAACGGAAGTTGGAACGCGATTAGTTTCATCGATCAACAAACCGGCCTCCTGGATATGTTGTTCGGCTCGCGCCCCCACCACGAGCAGCTTCCAGGGAACACTTAGAGTGCCATGAGCCTCTTGGATGAAGGCCACGAGTCCTTCGTTGAACTGGCCGCACATCCCTTGGTCGGTGCCGAATACGATTACACCGGTCGGCTGAATTGCTTGGGGATTTCCACCCCTGTTAATTCACCGCGCAGGACGATTTGAGAGCCAAGCTCAGGCGTGCGGTTGTAATCGGTGAGCGCCTCCAACGCCCGCTCGTACTGGCGGATGCTTGCCGCCGCCAGGGTTTTCATAGTCTTGGCGACCGAACCGAGATCTGTAGCGGTGTCGATCGGCTTGCGGAGACTTTGAAGCGTCTGCATCGCGATCTCCAAAACAGCCCATTCATCGTCGCACTGGCGTTTGCGCCGCGTTACCCGTCTTTGTGTTGGCTCGCGCCGGCCTCTTCCAGCAGATCCGAGACCGTCTGATCGGCAACCTGTCGCATCCGTTCAAGGTCCGTGTCGTCCAACGGATGCCCGGACGCAATCTGACTGCACATCTCGGGCAGCTCCTCGGTAAGCGCTGCCTGGATGGCGCGTTTTGAAATTGCGCTTTTGTTGTCCTTCACAACCCGAAGCGCAATTGCGTGAAGGATTTAGGACGATTGGCAGATGAACCGCCACATCGCTTCGCTTTCGCGTCGGGTCATGACTTTGCCTGTAATAAGCGGCCATGGGTTACGGCCTTGAGGACGTAGCGCTACTTCAAAAATAGCGCGTTCCGCATGCCTGATTCGGTCGAGCGGTACGTGGTCCAGGACCCCCGCTTGTCAAAGCGAGCAGCGACGCAACTTGCTCTGGGACGGTTAAGGGATGAGCGTGGGGCTGGTTCAGAGTTTCTCGTGCGCGTCGGCCGCGCTCCAGTGTCCTTCGCATACGGAGACGACGCGTCCAAGATTGGATGGCTATGGCGACGAACGATCTGAAAACTCGAACGGGCTCATAGGTACTACAAGAAACCGGAAGCGACCCCCTGATGCCAACGCTGCCATGCCGGCACGCACAGGCGCGCGATCTGCTGGATCCCGGCGCGCTTTGTACAGGCCCCAATCCTCTCTGAAATCTCAATAACAAAACGGCGAAGGCCAAGCTTGTCAGACGGGCACTCCCGCCTCGCTTGAAACCCACGCGACGCGGTTCGGAACATACTATCGGAACATCCTTTTTCGCATAACACCGTTGGTGACCGCCGTCTCCACAAGTCGCGCCGTACGACGCACCTCGTGAAAAGTTCGCCCGTGATCCGTCCGTTGGCACGCACCCTTTGATGCAATTCTCTATCCAATCCGTTTGATGGCCTTTGGGATTCGCTTTCCGACCATCCTGAGTGAATGGGGCAGGAGTTTCGGCGGCTCCCGATGCGGTCCGCTGCGATCGGAGCCGGCAGCCGTTCTATTCCGCAAGGAGCATACTGCTCCGCAGGGAACACACTGCCTGCGCCGCAGGGAACACACTACGCTCCACAATCCGGCGATCCGTGAGTCCGCGTTTCGGAGGATGCCTGTCCATCTAATGCGGCTCGATCGGCTATCCTCTTGATAGGGCGATCCTATTTGTGATTCGATGATTGCGTGAGCATAAATTCTGGACGACGGATCGATCGTACCGTGACCCGAGATCGGTCGGGTGAGCGGCCTGCGACGAAACCCGTGGAGGCTGAGTCAATGAACCATCCACATACGCATGTCCTGGCTCGTTGGCGAAGACTTGCACGGGCCTTTCTGACCATTGCTGCATGTCTCGGACCGGTCGCCAAGGCCGAAGATCTTGGGGCTTTCGCCCATCAACAGGATGTCGGCAATGTTCGGCACCCTGGTCAGGCGAAATTCGATGCCACGACCGGAACCTACACGCTGCATGGTGGCGGAGCCAACATGTGGTTCGCTGAGGACGCCTTTCACTTCATCTGGAAGGAGGTTCATGGCGACGTGATTTTGTCGGCGGAGATCACGGTGCCGGAGAGCGAAGGAGGCGATCCTCATCGCAAAGCGTGTCTGATGATCCGGCAAGACCTGTCACCGGACTCGACCTATGCCGATGTCGCATTGCACGGCGATGGCTTGACTTCTCTGCAATATCGTCCAAGTCAGGGGGCACGCACCTACGAGATTCAAGCCGCTTCGAAGTTGGCGGCCCCACGCTTGCTGCGGATCGAACGCCGCGGGGAATACGTGTCGATGTCGTTAGGCAATCCCGATGGATCGTTCACGCCCGCTGGTGGCACGTTTCGATTGTCGCTCGAAAAGCCGTTCCTCGTGGGGATCGGCATGTGCGCCCACAACAACGATCGGTTGGAGCAGGCAAGCTTCCGCGATCTCCAACTGACCGAAGGCAGCTTGCCTCATGCTGAAAAGCTGCTGAGCACGTTGGAGACCATCACGATTGCTTCGCAGGACCGTCGCGTCGTCTGGACGACTCCCGCATTGATCGAAGCGCCGAACTGGTCGCGCGACGGTGCCCGGCTGATTTTCAATCGCGAGGGTCGGCTGTACGAGATCCCGGTCGCGGGTGGAGAACCGTCGCAGATCGACACAAAGTTCGCTGAGCGTTGCAACAACGATCATGGTCTCTCGCCGGATGGCAATCAGCTTGTGATCAGCGACCAATCACAACCTGATCGCCAGTCGCGGATCTATACGCTGCCCGCAAGCGGCGGCACGCCTCGATTGATCTCGCCGTTGGCACCTTCTTACTGGCACGGCTGGTCGCCCGACGGGAAGACACTGGTCTACTGTGCCGAGCGTAATGGCGAGTATGACGTGTACAGCGTGCCGGCTGCGGGTGGCGATGAAACACGATTGACCGATGCCCCGGGACTGGATGACGGACCTGACTTTACCGCCGACGGAAAGTGGATCTACTTCAACTCCGACCGCACCGGTTCGATGCAGATCTGGCGGATGCATCCTGACGGAAGCCAGCAAGAACAGGTCACCGACGACTCCTTCCAGAACTGGTTTCCGCACCCGTCCCCCGACGGTCAGTGGCTCGTTTTTCTTTCCTATGCCTCCGACGTCAAGGGACATCCGGCAAACAAAGACGTGACGCTCCGCATCATGCCTTTGGCCGGTGGCCCGGCGGAAGTCCTGGCAACTCTGTTCGGGGGCCAAGGGACGATCAACGTTCCATCCTGGTCGCCCGACAGCCGCCAGCTGGCATTTGTCAGCTACCAGATGGTTCCTTGAGCGGGACTCCACTCGATCGCTGGACGGTTCCCGCTGCCAGACGCCGGTGCGCTTGCGGAAGTGGTTCGACGAACGAATCGGGGCCATGCCTGTGCCATCGATCGGACGCGCCGCGGCCGTCGGCAGCGGTCGCGCCGATCGCCGACTTGCGGATCGTCCGTTCAGCCGGGTATCCTCAGACAGTTTCATTTAGTGCGTATACGTACTAAATGGTTTGTTCGGCCTGCGGTGGAGCGTGAGCAAAAATGCGTGGTACCGTACCTTCGAAGTGGTTGCAGTTCAGTGGTGCATTCGCATGCATGCTGGCGGTGATCTCCAGCGGCAGCGGTCGATCATTGGCTCAAGAACAGGCCATGTATCGCGGGTTTGATCCTGGGCGCGCCCAGCGCATCGGCGACGCGATCCAGCGGCATGTCGATGCTCAGCACGTTGCCGGCGCGGTGGGAGCCGTCATCGTGGACGGGGGACAGGCTTACTTCGCGGCGCATGGTATGGCCGACGTCGAAAATCAGAGGCCGATGCAGGCCGACACGATGTTTCGGATGGCATCGGTTTCGAAGGTGGTCACGAGCACCGCGATTCTGATGTTGATCGACGAAGGCAAGGTGGCGCTGAATGACCCGATGTCGAAGTTCATCCCGGAGTTTGCCAACCTCAAGGTGGCCGAGACCGTGGATGGCAAGCGAACGCTTGTACCGCCGACGCGCCCGATCACAATTCGGGATTGCCTGACCCACACGTCAGGACTGATGTGCGGACTTCCGGTGCTGGATCCTCCGGACTGGCCGCCGCTGCCGCCGACCAAGGAAGGCGAGACGCTTGCCAGCTACATGAAGCCGATTTCGGAATCGGCACTGTTGTTTCAACCAGGGACGCGCTGGCATTACAGCGGGCTGCCGGGATTTGATGCTTTGGCACGGGTGGTCGAAGTTGCATCCGGGCAGCCCTACAACGAATTCCTGCAGCAACGGCTGTTCGATCCGCTGGGCATGGTCGACACCACCTTTGCGCCGACCGACTCGCAGCGCGAGCGGCTGGCCAAGATTTACCGCAGCGAGAACGGCCAGTTGCAGTTCAACGAGGGTGGTCTTCGCTGGCCACCCACCTATTTCTCAGGCGCAGGCGGCTTGTACTCGACCGCAGCCGACATGCAGCGGTTCGGTCAGATGCTTTGCAACTACGGGCGGGCAGGCGAACAGCAGATCCTCAGCCGTCGAATCGTGGAACTGATGGGGCAGAACTATGTGGGCGATCTGTTCGCCGGTCTGCTCGGAAGGCCCAAGGGCATGGGTTTTGGCCTGGGCGTTGAAACGATCCTGGATCCCACGGTCGCACTGACGCTCCGCTATCCAGGCAGCTTCGGATGGGATGGCGCCTTCGGCACGTACCTCTGGGTCGATCCCCCGCATGGGATCGTCGCCGTACTGATGATGCAGCACCCCGCCGGTCTCACGACACGGATCGTGCAGACCGACTTCGATACGGCGCTGATGCAAGCGCTGCAGTAGGCGACCCCGGAGCAGTCACTGCATCCGATGCTGCACCCGCGGACCGAATGGGTTTTGAACGAATGCGTTCGGACCAATCGGCTCCCGTCACGACTCGATTCAGGACCGCGAATTCATCTGGCTCCACGAGGCACCGATCGCCAATCCAACTCCGACACCGACCTCGATTCCGACGGCCAGATTTCCTAAGGCAACTCCAATCGCTGTTCCGACGCCGGCGCCAATCGCGATGCCAACCGACGTCGCAAGGGCAAGGCGATCCTGCTTTTGTCCAGTTCCTCGATCGTTCGGATCGCAGTCTGTCATCCCACTACTTCATCTGTCGCGGTTAGCCAAATGTCGGCTGAATCCTGGACAAGCCAGACCAACATTGCACCCCTCGAGGGTTGACCCGAGATCCGTTTTGATCACGACTGTGGTGAATCCTGACACGACCTCGGGACTCGGCCAAGGTCGTGTGACGCACCGAATTCTCGCAGCGCGGGAAGCACTTTTTCCGAAATCTCTGCGAGCGCACGCCTCAATGAGTTCACTCCGTCTTCAGAACGAAGAGACGGCCTGACGGAGCTTATTTGACGCGGGTATAAGTCAGTTCCACAAACTTCACCAAGTCACCGCCATTAGGCGCCGGCACCCAGACTTCTGTCTTTCGCGTATCGTCATCGACCCACCGTTCGATTGCCTTGCCTTCGACCATTCGGTTCGTCATCGCGTCGAAGCCGCTGAACTTCATCTCCATCGTTTTTGTCTCTGGGTCAAAGGTTCCGCCTTGCAAGGTCATGTGGGGGTTCATCGCGTCGACTCCTACAGCGCGATACTGTTTCTGTAGAGGGTCGTAACCAAGGAAGCTATGGTTCCTCAGCGGCTGCCCCATCACTTCACCGTTGAGTTTTTGCTCGAGCCAGAAGCCGTTACCGAACATGGCGCACTCTTCCGTGCCCTTGGCTTCCAGAGATTGTCCAGGGGCAATTTCGACATTCATCTCGACGTTCCACTTGCCGACCTACTTCTTCAGCAACGCATGTTCCGGGCCAGGCGTTGGAAAGGATTGGGCAAGGGCCAACGACGGAAACAGGCAGCAGCAAGCCAGGACAAGCGAACGCATAAAAGACTCCGGCAAGATTCAGAGCGGACGATGCCGAGCGTCGCCCGTCAGCCCCTGTGGCTGAGCGACGACCCGCGGATCGACTAAATTACACTGCGCCCACGGCCGCGGTTTCGCGGATTATCCGTGGGCGAGGGCGTTAGCCGGAAAGCCCACACTTGCGCTTTCGGGCGGGCATCGAGCGGTCACGGGGCCTGCGGGAACAGCCCGTGAGGCGGGCGGGCGTCAGCCCGCTGTTTCGGGAGCGTCTGGAATGCGGTCTGGCATCATGCCCGCACTAGCGCGGCGGGTGGTCGGGGGGTGTTTTTGAACGGAGTGTACTGGGGTCGCGTGCGGCAACCCTCACTTCAACCGCTCAAGCCTTCCCTTTCGCCTCACGATGTTCTTATAGTCCCACTGAATGTCTCGAGCCTTCGCCAACCATCGCTGCAGCTTCTCCTTATCGATCTGAGAGGCATCCGTGAATCGTATCTCCGCTGCCTTAAACTTGCCCTCCGGTTGCAGCATCGGTTCATCAAATGACTGGCCGCTCCAGAACAGCAGCCGCACACAATTTTTGAGCTTGCTGTAGCCGACGATCGGGTTTCCGTCGAGAAACCATACGGGGTGGGCGTGCCAGATCTTGTTTTCTGCTCCCGTCAAACCGCGATCGATCTCGCTGGCCAGCGTGTCACAGATCGTACGGTCCTCGGCGTTCAAGGACTGGTTATAGTCCGCGGTGTCGGGGTGCATCTTCCACTGCCTTTGGATGGTGGTCCGCAAGCCGCAAGCGATCCTTCTCGAAAGTGTCACCGGCTTGCACGCATATGATTGTGGAACCGGCCGCTTCGAGCTGCTCCGTGTCCAGCCTGGCGACCCGATCCGTATCCGCTCCGAAACTGTTTGCTCAATCCCTGCGAACAGGCTGGCCAGGGTGAGCATCCTGCTGTAACTGGCCGTCGGCAATCACGGCCGTCCCTCCTACGAACACGTAGCGCATCCCGCGCGTCGGTTGATTTGGTTCTCGAAATGTCGCCGGCGCTGATAGTTCTTCCATCGCGAAAATGATCAGATCCGCATCGGCGCCCTCACCGATACGGCCCTTGCGGGCCATCGCCGAACAGCCGCTGGATAGCAATTGTGCGGGCCGATAGGAGCCGCGGCGGAGTGCTTCCATCAGGTCCATCCGTGGCTGATCTCGCACGAAGTCGATGAGCATCCGCGTGAACGCTGTCGCCGAGCGGGGATGCGACTTTGCATTTTCTGGCAGCGGCCACTGGTCGCCCTCGATGGCTTCCCCTGTCTCGCTGTCGACCCACGGCATCGCATCAGACGCCATGATTCCATCGGGAAAGAGCATTGCCTGATCCAGCAGTGACTGGTCGCGCGGCAGACGATAGTAGTGATGTACCACCAACGCCCCCGGCTGGTCGCGCCGTAGCCGCGTATACGTTCTGAGGTCCAGCGCTTGTCCCTGGTATTCCAGATCGGCGATCGAGCCTCCCATCCGGCGCAGGTTTTCTTCGGTGAAGAAAGCCGAACCGATCACCGTACTGCCCGCTCCGTAAGGATATGCCTCGACGCTGATCCGCACTCCCTGCTGCTGTGCCTGGCGGACCATCTCCGCGGCCTGTCCGACATCCCGGAAGCTCGTGCTGTTGAAATGACAAATATGAGCGCGCGCGCCAGTCGCTGCCGCATATGCGATCAACTCACCGTACGCCTGGACGGAACTGTTCGGATCGGTCTGTCCCAGATGGTGAATGTGGGTGAAAGTCGGTACGTCATAGCGGGCAGCGAGCTGGTGGACGGCCAGCATCTCCTTGAATCCGTAGGCGGGGACATAACCGGCCAGACACCCAATCCCCAGCCCACCGTCGCGCAAGCCCTGCTCCAATGAATCGATGATCTGGCGAATCTGATCCTGATCGGCGACGGTCTCTACCCATTTCCGCTGCGCGAAGGCAGCCTGCAATCCGCGAAAGCCGGGTCCGGCAGGCTGCGCTTCAAAGGTCGCAACGCGCGCGTGTGCCCAGCCAGCCGCGGTCCCGTAGTTCAGAGCTCGCCGCTGCTTGGCTTGTAGCGCATACCAGTCGGCCACGGGCCAGCTGCCAGCCTCCAGCTCCAATGTGGTCGTCACGCCGTCGAACGCCTGCATCCGATCGGCGGCCAGACACTGCCCGTGCGCATGCAGATCGATGAAACCGGGCGCGACGATCAAACCCCGCGCATCGATCGTTTTCGTGCCCTCGATCGGTTCCTCCGTGATTGCAGCGATCTGACTACCACGCAATCCGAGGTTCCGGACACTGTCCACGCCCGATTCTGGATCGATCACCCGCCCGTTCAAAATCACGACGTCGAATGAGTCTGCCAGTGCTTGATCGCACGACCCACTGGCAACCAGCAACCCAAGGACGATGATCAGCGTCGATCTCATCACACAAATCCTGCACCCAAAAACCATGGCGGCCTGAAAGAGGACGCGAGGACACGTGCCGTCTCGACCATCTGCGATCGTACCGCACCGTGCCTGGGATGTGGCCACTGGCCCGAGCTGGATCCATTCTAGACCGACTCCGTGCCGTAACCCTGTGCAGAGTTTCTGAACCGAGCGAGCCGAAGGTTCGACTACAATCGGGCCATGGCTAAGATCGTCTATGGAGTGGCGGGGGAGGGGTCCGGGCATTCATCGCGCGCCAGAGAGATGGCGACACACCTGCGCGCCGCGGGCCATGACCTGTGGCTTGCCAGCTACGACCGGGGCTACCGAAATCTGAAGGACGACTTTCGTGTCCTGGAGATCGAGGGGCTGTGCATCGGGAGCGAAGACAATCGCGTTTCCGTGGTCAAAACCTTCACGGAAAATCTCAAGCGTCTGCCGGCCGGGAGCCGAGCCTGGCAGCAGTTGCGCGACAAGCTGTTTCGCGAATTCCAGCCGGATTGTGTGATCACGGACTTCGAGCCGATGACGGCCTATCTGGCACAGCACTACGACCTGCCGCTGATCACGATCGACAACCAGCACCGGATGAGATACCTCGCCTACGAATGTCCACCGGGTTTCGAGTTCGAAAGTCAGGTGACGTTGCATATCATCCGCGCGATCGTGCCAAAGCCAGATGTCTCATTAGTGACTGCGTTTCACCCCGGTCAGACGTTGAACCACCGCACATTCGTGTTTCCACCGATTCTCCGCCGCGAGGTGCTCGCCCAACAGCCACGCGAAGGTTCGCACGTTCTGGTCTATGTCACCCGTGCCTTCGATTCACTGCTGGGCGAACTGCGCGCTTTGCCTCGCGAACGGTTCCTGCTCTACGGTTTTGACCGCGAAGGAGAAGAGGCCAACCTGCAGTTCAAGCCCTTCAGTCGCGATGGATTCCTGGACGACCTGGCAAGCGCTAAGGCAGTCATCGGAACTGCCGGATTCACGTTGATCAGCGAAGCGCTGGCACTGCAGAAACCGTACCTGGCGCTTCCCATGCAGGGGCAGTTTGAACAGGAACTGAATGCCTTCCAGTTGGCACAACTCGGGTACGGGAAACGTGTCACCGAGCTCACAAACGAAACGATCGGTGATTTCCTGTATCGGCTGGCCGACTATCGACTGCAACTGGCGAACTATATCGCCGACGATGCTTCCGCGATCAAAGCCAAGTTGGACGACTTGCTGGCGGACGACTGCCGGCAGACACGCTATTACCATGCAAATCGTTGATCCGTTCCAACAGACGCCTCCTCGATTCGATCGATCGAGGGTGGGGACTCACGCAAAGGCACGCAGCAGGCCAGGGAAATCAACCGTCGACATGGGCTACTCCGAGCTTTGCGTCCTTGCGTGACGTTTTTTGGCTTGCGGACGATAGTACTTGACGGGTTCGCAGGGAGGGCCCTTGCTGGCGCTGCGGGCATGCTCACTCGCTGGCGCGTCGGGTTGGCACCCGAGCAACGCTCAAACATCTTCGACCTTTGCGCCTTGGCGTCTTTGCGTGAGGTTTCTTCGGGTCGCACATGCCGTAGAGGCTTACGTTGGCCGAAGGGCCCTTGCTCGCGCTGCGGGCATGCTCACTCGCTGGCGCGTCGGGTTGGGCGCATCGGGGTAAGGCAGCACAACGACGAATCGCCCGAACTGGCTTGATTACGCTCACGGGCTGGCCGAAGATTCGAGAGGACCCGCCCAATGAGTTCGGCTGAAAGCGGCGGACCCGACGGAGAGGGCGGCCTTGAGATTCGCGGTGTTCACTGGAGTTGGGTGATGCGCCCCCTGACAGGCCCCGCGCTGATTTTCCTGCTCGCCTCCCTGGGCTTGAGCTGGTTGATCTATCGGTCTGGAAGACCGGCACCCCGTTCGGAGACACCCCCGATCGTCTCGGCACGACTGCCGTCGGCTGAATCTGAGCCGATCGACCCTCAGCTGGTGCTCCAACCGGCGCTCGATCGACACACGGTCGCAAACGAACTGGCCGTTACTCGCTGCGTGGAACGCGTCCGTGAGAATTTTGTGCGCTATCGGCGAGGAGTGGCGCGATTCGCAGACGACGTGAACTCTTGGTCTACCCGAATCGGATTGATTCGTCGGGCACCGGGTGACTGGTGGCGTGCCGATAACCGCGCCGAGCAATACATTCGCGCGAAGTTCGAGAAATATCTGTTCTCCGATGAAATCCTGCAGCACGACCTCGCCGTTGCGCTGACTGGATTCCGTGAAGACCTGCAGGCCAATCGCAATCGTCTGCTGGTTGAGGTGGAGAATGCATACTCCGCGCCCGACAACACGATCGGACTCAGTCGACGACTCAGTGGCTTGGGCAAGGACGTCGATGAGCGAATTGCTGCGTTGGCTCATCGCCAAACCAATGACTCGATGTACGGGGGAATTGCGAGCCTGTTACTGAGCGAGGTGGCGGCGATCTCGGCGGCTGAAGTCGTGGTTCGTGTCGCGGCCGCCGCAATTGGCTCGGCGGCCGCGACCGCGGCGACCACGGGCGGAGGCGCGACGCTGGGTGCAGCCGGAGCGGGTGCGGCCGGTGGTACGGCCGCCGGCCCGGCGGGAACGATGGTGGGGGCTGCCGTTGGCTTGCTCGTGGGCCTCGGGGTCGATTGGTGGATGAGCGCGCGGCTGGAGGAAGATTTGCGAGAGCAAACCACGCTTTGTCTCGATCAGTTGGAGCATGCCATCATTGAAGGACAGGGCAGTGAACCCGGATTGCGGCGCTCGTTGGACGCCTTTTGTGAAGACTATGACAGCGTCCAGCGCGAGGCCCTCTTGGACGCTCTAAAATAGGGTGTCGCTCTAAGCTACTTCGAGTCGAAGGCCCGTTGCCCCGCTGGGGGGCGGGACCGTTGTGAATCAGAGAGTTCGGACCATGCCAAGCCTGCCTCATCGGGTTCGGACAGTTTGTCTGCTCAGCAGCATGTTCTGCGCATCGACCGCATTTGGACAAGGCGCGGTGGTCCGCGAGGCTGGTGAGCGTCTATTGAGCGCGGTGAACTCGGCTGCTCGCCAGGCTGGTAAAAGCGCGGGCGACGATCTGGCCGAGCTGGGTGGTGAAGCGGCGGTTCGAAACCTGGGAAAACAACTGTTGGAAGAAGGGGGCGGCGCCGCCATCGCGCGGGCCACACGGCTGGCCGCCGCGCACGGTTCCGACGCCATCAAGGCGATCGATGGCGTGAGCAATCCCGCCGCACTGCTCAAGACCATCGATGACCTGCCCACCGAGCAAGTTGGTCCAGCGCTCCGCCGCCTGGCAGATGGTACGAGCGGCCGTGAGTTGGCCGAAGCGGTCGGACAACTCGGCCGTCCGGTGATTCGCGGCGAACTGGCCCATCCAGGGATCGGTGGCTCGTTGGTCAAAACTTTGGGACCCGCCTCCGCGGAGACCATCGAGAAGTTGCCTAACGCAGCCGCCGTGGCTCTCGCGCGGCGCGCTGACGAAATCGCTCAATTGCCGGCGACCCAACAGACCACGGTGCTGGAACTTTTTGCGCGCGGTGGCGATCGGATGGCCCGATTCGTCGGCGACTTTACGAAAGCCAATCCCAAGGCCGTCTTGTTCACGGCCGCTGCGATCCCACTGATTCAGGCAAATGCCGATCGGCTATTCGGTGGCGCTCAGTTGACGTACGACAAGGATGGCAATCCGATCTTGCTGGAATCGAAGGGATTGCTTGGGCGAACCAGTGAACAAGCTATCAGTGCCAGTGTTCAAGTCCTGCGCCCGGTGTTGGTTACGGTGGCGGCTGTGTTGGCCTTCGGTGGATTGCTGTACGCTCGCGGGTGGGTTCGCCGATTGCGGCTGGATGCCCGTTCGGCCAAGCGAGCCTAGGCGGGTGGCCCACGTTTTTCGACCCGCTTTCGCTTGCCTTGCCTGACAACTTGCTTGGCAAAACGTGTCGACGCCGCGGTCTGAGTTGCATCCCTCAGGGGGGACTCTGGCCAGACCAGGGAAATAAGCTTGCCTTTACCGTGTCCATCAGGCCACAATTGAAGGCGTCGGGCGGTCTGACCGCCTTCCCGCCGAGCCTGATGCAGTCCCACGCTGCGGGCTCAACCCACCTACCTACACTGCTCGCCGCTTGCCGTCTCCGACAAGGACAGGTCTCGGAAAGGCTGGCTTTCTGTTGGCCGTGAGAGTCATCGGGGACAATGCTGCGAGAGTTTCGCCGGACAGGAGCGATTGATGCTCACCATCCTCGGCGGCGCAAGCCGGTTATGCGATGGCATTCCCCGTCGCAGCTTTCTGAAGATCGGCGGCCTGAGCATGGGCGTCGGCGGATTGTCGCTGGCCGATGTGTTGCGTCTGGAGGCCGCGCAGGGGACAAGCCAACCGCACAAGGCGGTGATCAATGTGTTTCTGGGTGGCGGGCCGCCGCACCAGGACATGTGGGAGATCAAGACCGATGCGCCGAGCGAGGTGCGCGGCGAATTCCGACCGATCGCCACGAATGTGCCAGGGATTCAGATCTGCGAGGTCTTCCCCCGCTTAGCGCAGTTGATGGACAAGTCGGCCGTGATCCGCTCGGTCGTCGGCTGCAAAGATCGTCACGAGTCATTCCAGTGTTTCTCGGGCTGGCTGCCGGATGACTTGCGGGGCGTCGGTGGTCGGCCGTGTATCGGTTCCGCCGTGGCGCGGCTGCAGGGTCCCACGGACCCAGCGGTGCCGCCGTTCGTGGGGCTCGCCGATCGGACCGGCCATGGACCGTGGTCTGATCCCGGCCATCCGGGATTCTTGGGCGCCGCCTATTCGGCCTTCAAGCCAGATGGGCAAGGCCTGGAAAACATGAAGCTGCAGGGCATCACGCTGGATCGCCTGCAGGATCGGCGCAAGCTATTGACCAGCCTCGACACGCTGCGTCGCGACATCGATACCAGCGGAACCATGGCCGGCATGGATGCGTTTGGACAACGGGCTCTCGATGTGCTGACCAGCAGCCGCCTGCTCGATGCGCTTGATCTGTCCAAGGAGGATCCGAAGGTCCGCGAGCGATATGGAGACGGGAAGCCGTTCAAATTCCAATACGACGGAGCGCCGACTTGCAATGAGCACTTGCTGCTGGCGCGGCGTTTGGTGGAAGCAGGCGTCCGTGTCGTCAGCCTGTCCTATGGCCGCTGGGACAGCCATGGCAAGAACTTTGACCTGGTGCGTGACCATGGCGGCAAGCTCGATCAGTGCCTCGGTGCGCTGATTGAAGACCTCGAACAACGAGGAATGCTCAATGACGTCACCGTGATCGCTTGGGGTGAGTTCGGACGCACACCGAAGATCAACGGAGAGGGAGGCCGCGATCACTGGCCGCAGGTCAGTTGCGCGTTTCTGGCCGGCGGAGGCATTCGAGCAGGCCAGGCAATCGGTGCAACGAATCGACTCGGGGAATACGCCACCGAGCGGCCGGTGCATGTTCAGGAGGTGCTTGCCACGCTCTATCACAACCTTGGCATCGATGTCGCCACTCAGACGATCGCCGATCCCACAGGACGACCGCAGTACCTGGTCGACCACGGGCCGATCAAGGAACTGATTTAGGCGCGTTGGTCACCCTCCGCGACGCAGGCGTGTTTGCCTCCGCGGGTCCGAGCAAGTTGAAGCTTCATGATGCATTTTCACGATTCCATCCGCCCCGGTCGGGAGGGACTCAAGTCGGCCCGCCCCATGGCGCGCGGTCGATCTGCCCCTGGGCAGTGGTCGCCTGTCGCTCTCCCGATGCTTTGGCTCGCACTCTTCGTGCTTGGTGCTGGGGGACTGTCTGCCGATGAACCCTCTCACTCTTGGCAGTCCCTTTCGTTTCTGGATGCGACGGAGGATCCTGCAGCCTCGGCCGCTGCAAAGATCGTGTTGCGCGGGCGCGATGCACGTTGGCAGTTGATCGTGACGGCAAGCAACGCAGTGGGAGAGCCGTTCGATGCCACGACGCAGGTCACGTTTGACACAGAGCCAAAAGGAATCGTCGAAGTCGCGGCGGATGGCTTGGTCACACCGCTAAGCGATGGCCAGACCAGGGTCCAGGCCTCGCTTGGGGGCGAGATGACTGCTGAGACAACGATTGAAGTGGTGGGCTTTGATGAAGACCAGCCCGTCAACTTCAGCAATCAGGTTGTGCCGATTTTTACCAAGTTGGGCTGCAACGGCGGAGGTTGCCACGGGAAGCTCGCCGGTCAGAACGGGTTCCGCCTGTCATTGCTCGGCTTCTACCCGCAGGAGGATTTCACCCATCTGGTGCTTGAGTCGCGGGGGAGACGCCTGTTTCCGGCTGCGCCGGAGCAAAGCTTGTTGTTGCTCAAAGCCGTGAACGAATCGCCGCACGGCGGCGGTCAAAGGATGTCGCGCGATTCCCATGAGTACCGCGTGCTGTACCGTTGGATCGTGCAAGGGATGCCTCTGGGCAGTGACCAAGATCCGCGTGTTTCGCGCATCGAGGTCTTTCCTGCGGCCCGGCGGATGCAGCGTGGTCAGACCCAGCAGCTTGCCGTGCTGGCGCACTATACGGACGGCTCTATCGAAGACATCACTCGGTCGGCGCAGTACGAGTCCAACAACCAGGAACTGGCCACGGTGGATGCGAACGGTCGAGTGATGACCCAGCAGGCAGCGGGTGACGCGGCGATCATGGCTCGCTACCAGGGGCAGGTCACCGTGTTCCGTGCTTCCGTGCCGCTGGGCGCCAGCCCCACAAACTGGCCGGAAGCGAAGAATGCGGTGGACGTGGCTACATTCGCAAAACTGCGTGAGCTCGGCATTCCCCCCTCGAACCCATGCGACGATGCGACGTTCCTTCGCCGCGTGACGCTGGATGTAGCCGGTCGCCTGCCGACGTTGGACGAACTGTCGGCATTCCTGGCCGACACCGATCCCCAGAAGCGGTCCGCCACCATCGATCGGCTGTTGGATTCACCCGACTATGCCAACTACTTC
>Ga0114939_10000730_pt1 | contig 26995 bp, 18 predicted proteins | sample AshMeaCrysSpring_FD_87196 | JGI IMG/M metagenome (GOLD analysis project Ga0114939, IMG submission 87196) | Groundwater microbial communities from Big Spring, Nevada to study Microbial Dark Matter (Phase II) - Ash Meadows Crystal Spring | ecosystem: Environmental > Aquatic > Deep subsurface >...
CGCACGAGCGCCTCGAGCGACCGACGCGTCGGTGCCGGGGCGAGGGCTGCGGCCGTCTCGAGATGGCCGATGATGCGATCGATGGCCTCGCCGTACCGCCCGCCCGATCGGCAGACCTCCTCGACAAGCCGGCCGTCCCGCGTCACGAGCCGCGAGTTCAGTCCGTACCGCTCCGTGAACCCGTCGAGGTCCGCCAGGGCCACCCCGGCGTAGAGGTTGTTCGCGCTCGCCGTCAGGATGTCCTGCCCGGGCGGCGGCGTCTTCACGGTGAGGCTCGGATCGAAGGCGGGGTCGAAGAAGCAGGGTTCCAGCAGGGCGAGCAGGGCGTCGAGCGTCTCGCCGGGCGCCACCGGGAACCGCGCGCCGTCCAGCGCCGCCGCGTGAGCGGCGTCGCGCAGGGCCGCGGGCTCGAGGCCGAGCACGAACTTCCGCGCGGTGAGGCTGTTGTAGGGGCCGGTGTGGATCCAGAACAGCGTCGTGTAGCGCCGGATCTCCTGGAGCGCCGCCGCGTCCACGCGGCCGGGGTGCCGCAGGATCCCCTCGAGCACGCCGCGCATCGCGAGGCCGTGGCGGTAGCGCTGATCGTAGTAGATGTCGCGGCCGGAGAGCGCGGCCTGGTAGAGGTGCCACGCCAGCACGCGCTGCTCGCGCGCCAGGTCGGCGAAGCCGTCCGCATACACCTGCACGATGGCCGCGTCGTCGACGCGCTCGAGCAGCCAGCGGCGATCGGGTGGCACGGGGATCGTCATCGGTCGTTGCTCCGGCGCGCCGCCTGACGCGCACGACGCAATGGTACCGCTATACTCCCCGCGTGCGTCCGTCGCCGCCCCGCACCGCGGTGCGAGCCGGTCTCGATCGGTGGCTGCCCAAGTCGGTGCTCGTGCTGCGCGAGGGGTACGCCTCCTCAACGTTCGTCTCCGACCTCATCGCCGGCATCACCGTCGGCCTCGTGGCGCTGCCGCTGGCGATGGCCTTCGCCATCTCCTCCGGTCTCTCGCCCCAGGCGGGCGTCTACTGCGCCATCGTCACCGGCTTCCTCATCTCGGCGCTGGGGGGATCGCGCAACCAGATCGGCGGGCCGACGGGCGCCTTCGTGGTGGTCGTGGCCGACATCGTCGCGCGGCACGGCGTGGACGGCCTGTTCATGTGCACGATGATGGCCGGCGTGCTGCTCGTCGGCTTCGGCATCACCGGCCTCGGCAGCACGGTGAAGTTCATCCCGCGGCCCGTGGTCGTTGGCTTCACCAACGGGATCGCGGTGCTCATCGCGAGCACGCAGGTGAAGGACTTCCTGGGCCTGCGGCTCGACACCGTCCCGAGCGAGTTCCTCGAGCGCGTGGAGGCCCTGGTCGCCCATCTCCCGACCGCCTCGCCGGCGGCCACCCTCCTCGGCGTCGCCTCGCTGCTCGTGGTGGTGCTCTGCGTCCGGTTCCTCCCGCGCGTGCCCGGGACCATCGTGGCGCTGCTGCTCGGCACGGCCGTCGTGGCCGCCTTCACGGTGCCGGTCGAGACCATCGGCTCGCGGTTCGGCGGTATCCCCCAGGGGCTGCCCGAATTCGCGGTGCCGGCCTTCCGCCCGCGGCTCATCTTCAAGCTGCTCTCGCCGGCGCTCACCGTGGCGCTGCTCGGCGCGATCGAATCCCTGCTGAGCGCGGTCGTCTCCGACCGGATGACGGGCGACAAGCACAACCCGAACGTGGAGCTGGTGGCGCAGGGCGTGGCCAACATCGTGTCGCCGATGGTCGGCGGCCTGCCGGCCACGGGCGCCATCGCGCGCACCGCCACCAACGTGCGTTCGGGCGCGCGGACGCCGGTGGCGGGCATGGTCCACGCCCTCACCCTGCTCGTCATCCTGCTGGTGGCCGCGCCGCTGGCCGCGCACATCCCGCTCGCGGTGCTCGCCGCCATCCTGTTCGTCGTCGCCTACAACATGGGCGAGTGGCGCGAGATTCCGGCCATCCTCAAGCTGTCGAAGACGGACATCGCCGTGTGGATCGTCACCTTCGCGCTGACGGTGTTCGCCGACCTGACGATCGCCGTCGAGGTGGGCATGGTGCTCGCCGCCCTGCTCTTCATCCGCCGCGTGTCGGACACCACGACCGTCGAGGTGCTCACGCCGGCCGAGATCGAGGAGGGGCGCGCCCACATCATCCAGGACAAGGACGTGCCGCCGTACGTCACGATCGTGCGCGTGCACGGGCCGCTGCTGTTCGGGACGACGGACAAGATCGCGGGGCTGCACGACCAGGTCGGCGACATGGGCGAGGTCGTGCTGCTGCGCCTTCGCGACATGACCGCGCTCGACGGCACCGGACTGCAGGCGATCGAGGAACTCGCGGACCGGCTGCACGCCTCTGGGCGCCACCTCGTGCTGTGCGGCGCCCGGCCGCAGCCGGCGCGGCTCATGGAGATGGCGGAGTTCCACGAACACGTGGGCGACGAGAACATCCAGCCGGACGTCGCCACGGCCATCGAGCGCGCGCGCCGCATCCACGCCGCCACGACGTGACAGTGTCGGCGGTCAGGGAGCCCCCCGGGGCAGGCCCGGGTGTTCGACACCCGGGCGGTGAGTGCGCCGGCAGGGCGTGAGACGTAGTAGGATCCCCACCTTCTCTCCATGGGTCTCTCCGTCGGCTCCACCCTCGGCAACATCCGGGTGCTCTCGGCCATCGGCCAGGGCGGCATGGGCGAGGTCTACCTCGGCCTCGACGAGCGGCTGCAGCGTCGCGTCGCCCTGAAGACCATCCGCGCCGGCCACCGGCTCGACCCGGCCTCGCGCGCCCGGTTCCTGCGCGAGGCGCGGATCCTCTCGCAGCTGGATCACCCGCACATCTGTCGCGTCTACGACTACATCGCCGGGTCGGACGCCGACGTGCTGGTGCTCGAGTACATCGAGGGCCGTCCGCTCACCGGGCTCGGCGGCGACTCGTTGGCGGCCGGGCAGAAGCTGCGGATCGCCGAGCAGGTGGCCGCGGCGCTGGCTGCTGCGCACGAGCGCGGCATCGTCCACCGCGACCTGAAGCCCGGCAACGTGCTCCTGACGCGCACCGGCGACGTCAAGGTGGTGGATTTCGGCCTCGCCGCGACCCCGGAAGCGGCCGGACCGTTCACGCCGGCAACCGTCGCAGACGCGGGGGCCGACGGGTCGGCGCCGGTTGGGCCGGACACCCCCACCGTCTTCAACGACAGTCCTCGCCGGGCCGGGCCCGACGACGGGCCCTTCGTGCGCAGCCTGGCGCCGCTGGCCGGGGACGAACACACGGTGGTGCCGGGACCCGCGCCGGCTGGGCCGGCGTTCCGGACCCAGATTGGCACGGTCATGGGCACGCCGCACTACATGAGCCCGGAGCAGGCGCGCGGCGACGCGGTCACGCCTGCGAGCGACATGTATGCGTTCGGCCTGCTCCTCCAGGAGGTGTTCACCGGTCAGCCGCCGCACTCGCCGGGATTGCCTCTACACGAGGTGCTCGACCGTGCTGCGGCCGGCCGGACGAACGCGCCCGGCGCGGCGAGCGCCGACATCATCGCCCTGATCCGGCGGCTCAAGGCCGCGGCGCCCGCCACCCGCCCGACCGCCGTGGAGACGAGGGTCCTGCTGCAGCGGATCCGCGAGAAGCCCCGGCGCCGCGCAATCCGCCTCGGGGCCGCCGCGCTCGGCACCCTGATCGCGTTGGGCGCCGTCAAGTACATTCTCGACGTGCGCGCCGCCCGCGACGAGGCGAACCGGCGCAGGGTCCAGGCCGAGGACCTCATCGGGTTCATGCTCGGCGATCTCCGCGAACGGCTCGAGCCGGTCGGCAGGCTCGAGCTCCTCGCCGGCGTTGCCGACAAGGCCTTGACGCATTTCGCCTCGCTGCCGGCCGATGACCTCAGCAATGACGACTGGTTCCGCCAGGCGCAGGCCATGATGCAGGTTGGCCAGGTGCGCATCGCGCAGGGGCAGCCAGGCCGGGCCCGTGAGGCCTTTCAGCAGGCGCTGTCCATCACCCGACGCCTCGCCAGCGAGCCGGCGGCACCGCTCTCGTGGCAGGCCGCGTCGGGTGCGGCGCACTTCTGGGTTGGCTTTCTCGAGTGGAACGAAGGACGGCTCGACGATGCCCTCGGCGCGTTCCGCCAGTATCTCGCAATCGCCCAGCGCCTCGTGGCCCAGGCACCCGACGACCCGCAGTGGCAGATGGAGCTGGCCCAGGCGCGCAACAACGTCGGCGCCGTGCTCGTCACGAGAGGCGACGCTGCCGGCGCCGTGCCGGAGTTCCAGGCGGCCGTCGGCATCAAGCAGCGTCTCGTGGCGCGCGACCCGGGCAACGCGGTGTGGCAGAAGGAGCTCGCCGACAGCCACTCGTGGCTTGGCGATGCGCTCCGCGACACCGGCGACCTGGCTGGCGCGATCGCCCAGTACCGGGCGACGGCTGCCATCTTCGATGCCCTGCGGCAGGCCGAACCCGACAACCGCCAGTGGCAGAACCTGCTCGCGCTCGCCCACAACCGCATGGGGCACATCCTGCGGACGTCCGGGACGCTGGCCGACGCGCTGGTCGAGCTCGCGGCCTCGCGCGATCTGCTGCTCGGCCTCGTGTCGCACGATCCGACGAACCTCGACTGGAAGCGCGACCTGGCCGGCACGCTGATGAACATCGGTCGCCTGCAGGCGCAGCTGGGCGAGCCTGCGCGCGCCATCGTGCCGTTCAACGACGCCATCGCCATCCAGCAGACGCTGCTCGCCGCCGACGGCGCCAACGCCGACTGGCGGCTGCTCCTGGCGGGCGGTCAGATCGGGCTCGCGCAGGCTCTCGAGGCAGCCCGGGCCTTCGACGCGGCGCTCGCCGCGGCTGCGCGGGCCCTCGACGCGATCGCGCCGCTCCTGCAAGCCAACGCACCGGACGTGCGCGTGCGGCGCCGCGCGGCGGAGGCGGCGCTGGTGGAGGCGCGGGTACTCGATCGAACCGGACGCAGCGAGGCGGCCGGTGCTGCGCTCGATCGGGCGCTGTCGTGGACCGACGACGTGGAGGCCGCCACGAAGACCGCCGAGGCGCTGGCGCTGCGGGCCGAAGCGCTGCTGCGGTCGCGGCAGCAGCAGGACGCCGCGCCGCTCCTCGCCGAGCTCGACCGCCAGGGCTTCACGACGAACTCGCTCACCGAGGCCCGCGCGACGCGCCGCGCGCCAGGGCCCGCCGACCCGCCACGACGGCCGGCCGGCGTCTCACCACCGCGGCGCTGAATCGGAGCGTCTCCATGCCACAGACCGGTCCCTCCCTCACCGTCCGCGTCATCGGGAGTGGGAGCACGACGCAGGTGAACGTCACTCCCGCCGCGGTCACCATCGACCCCAACACCGACGACAACATCACCTGGAACCGGGAGAACAACGCCACCTGGACCTTCGCCGGCATCGCGCAGGACGATGCCAACCACTCGCCGCTGCCGAATCCGCCGTTCAAGGCCCAGAACGTCCAGGACACCTCCATCGTCGTCGAGGACGACAACAGCGCGGTCACCGACACGACGTACAACTATGCGGTGCAGGTGAAGCTCAGCGACGGCACCCTCGTCTGGTCCGATCCGCAGATCATCAATCGCGGGGGCTAAGAGAGCAGCGCCGCCTGGTCGGACCGCGAACGGCCGCCTCGTCGCGGTTCCGACCTCGCCGTGCGGCGCGGCGCGACGCGGCCGGGCCGCGTGGTGGCGCAGACGGCCTCGGTCTTTCGTGCGTCGCTCCTGGTGCCTGTTCCGTTCCTGGGGCTTGGCTCCGGGTTCGTTCGTCGTGGTCGTGCCGGCCCAGTCACCTCACCTCCGGTGCGCCGTCGCGGAGCGCCGTGTCGACGGCGCCGCACCGAGAGCGAAGCACCAAGGACGGTCCGGGAACGACGAACCAGGCACGAGGACCCGGCGCCGCTCCTGACGGGTTGGGCCGATCTCAGAGCCCCACCGTTTCCCCGTGCGCCGGCGTCCGCACGTCCTTCCACCCGAGGCGCTGCGTGATCGCGTCGCGCAGCGCGTGCATCGGCCCCGGCTCGCCGTGCACGAGGAACGTCACGGCCGGCGGCCGCGGGCTGCTGCCCAGCCAGCGCAGGATCTCGCCCTGGCCTGCGTGCGCCGACATCGAGTCGATTCTCTCGACGCGCGCCCGCACCGGAACCATCTCGCCGTGGATCTTCACCTGCGGTGCGCCGTCCACGAGGTCGCGGCCGCGCGTGCCCTGGGCCTGGTAGCCCGAGAAGAGCACCGTGTGCCGGGGATCGGGGAGCGCCACCTTGAGGTGGTGCAGCACGCGCCCGCCCGTTGCCATGCCGCTCGAGGAAATGACGATCGCCGGCTTCTTCGAGGCGGTGACGGACTTCGACTGCTGCGGCGTGTGCACTTCCTCGAAGCGCCGCGTCGCAAACGCGGAGACCTCGTGCGCGCCGGGGCGCATGTCGGGATCCAGCTCGCGGTAGCGGGCCGAGTAGAACTTGAGCGCATCGAGCGCCATCGGGCTGTCGAGGTACACCGGCAACACCGGAATGCGCCCCTCTTCCTCGAGGCGCTTGATCCAGTAGAGCAGCTCCTCGACGCGGCCGATCGCGAAGGCGGGGATGATGAGCTTCCCGCCGCGCGCCACCGTACTTCCGATGATCTCCGCCAGCCGTTCCGCTCCATCGTCGGTCTCGTGCTCGCGGTCGCCGTAGGTGGACTCGACGAGGAGCGCGTCGGCCTGCCACGCTGGCGCGGGGTCGGGGAGCACCGGACGCGCATAACGGCCCAGGTCGCCGCCAAAGAGGATGCGCGGCCCGCCGTTGGCCGCAAACGACATCAGGATGCTGGCCGAGCCGAGCAGGTGACCGGTGGGGGCGAATTCGACCTCCACCCCGGGCACGACGCTGACCCGCCTCCCGTAGCCGACCGGGGCCAGCAGGCCGAGGGCACGGAACGCATCGTCTTCGGTGAAGAGCGGCAGCGCCGGCGCGTGCTTGGTGTAGCCGTGCTTGTTGGCCTGCTTCGCGTCCTCCTCCTGGATCCGCCCGGCGTCCGGCAGGACGAGGCGACAGAGGTCGGCGGTGCCCGGTGTGCAGACGATGCGGCCGCGGAACCCCTTCGCGGCCAGCCGCGGCAGGTAGCCGACGTGGTCGAGGTGGGCGTGCGTGAGCACCACGGCGTCGATGCCTCGCGGCTCGACCGGCAGGCCGTCCCAGTTGCGCTCGCGCAGTTCCTTCAGCCCCTGGAAGAGGCCGCAGTCCACGAGCACGCGCGCCTGCCCCGTGTCGACGAGGTACTTGGATCCCGTGACGGTCTGCGCGGCACCAAGGAACGTGAGGGTCGGCACGGCTTTCGACTCTATCAGAAACTTGCTAAGCTCCCCGCCATGTTTGCCTTGATTTCCCGCCGTCTCCGTGTCGCGTCGTTGCTCGTGCTGGCCGGCGCGGCGATCGTTTCGGCCGCCGGCCCCGCACTCGCCCAGCAGAAGCTGCTGACGCTCGACGATCTCTTCGACCCGCAGAAGCGGGTGGACTTCACTGGCACCGTGCCCTTCGGGATCACCTGGCTCGACGACACGACCTACCTGTGGCTGAAGACGGCACGCCCCAGTGGCGGCGGGCCGCCCGGGATGGGCGTGAGCGGGGGCGAGCTGCTCAAAGTGAACGCCATGACCGGCGCGACGACGCCGTTCTTCGACGCGGCGAGGATGGAGGCCGCGCTCGGCGCGATGGCCGGGGTCACGGCGGATGAAGCGAAGCGACTGTCGCGGAGCGGCCGCTTCACGATGAACCCCGCGCGCACGACGGCCCTGCTGACGATTGCGGGCGACACCTACGCGTACGACCTCGCCGGCAACCGGGTCACGCGGCTCACGAGCGATCCGGCGGCGGAGGACAACCCGACGTTCAGCCCGGACGGGCGTCTCCTGGCGTTCACCCGCCAGGGGAATCTCTTCGTCATCGACGTGGCCTCGGCGCGCGAGCGTCAGCTCACCACCGACGGCAGTGACGCGCTGCTGAACGGGAAGCTCGACTGGGTGTACGAGGAGGAGCTCTACGGCCGCGGCACGACCCGCGCCTTCTGGTGGAGCCCCGACAGCGCGCGCCTCGCCTTCCTGCAGCTGGATCAGCGGCCGGTACCGGAGATCACGCTCACCGATCACATCGCCCACCGGCAGTCGCTCCAGGTGTTCGACTACCCGAAGGCCGGCGACCCCAATCCGCTCGTGAAGCTCGGCGTCGTCCGCGCGGTCGGCGGGCCCGTCCAGTGGGTGGACACGCAGCGCTACACCGCGCAGGAGCACCTGATCGTCGGCGTCGGCTGGGCCCCCGACAGCAAGCGGATGCTGTACCAACTTCAGGATCGCGAGCAGACGTGGCTCGACCTGAACGCCGCCGATCCGGCGACCGGTGCGACCACCACGCTGTTCCGCGAGACGACCCAGGCCTGGGTCGATCGGAAGGACGACGAGCAGCTGGCCTGGCTGAAGGACGGGACGTTCCTCTGGGTGAGCGAGCGGTCCGGGTGGCAGCACATCTACCACTACAAGCCGGACGGCTCGCTCGTGCGGCAGGTGACGCAGGGCGACTGGGAGGTCAGGTCCCTCTACGGGGTGGACGAAGCCGGCGGCTGGGTCTACTTCGGCGGCACGGAGCGCAGCCACATCGGCGCGGACGTCTACCGGGTGCGCCTCGACGGCACGGGGCTCACACGGCTCTCGAAGGCCGAAGGCACGCACTCGGCCAACTTCAACCCGTCGATGACGTACTACATCGGAACCTGGAGCAACCTCACCACGCCGACGCAGACGCGGCTGCACCGCGCCGACGGCGCCGAGGTGCGCGTGATCGAGGCCAACGCGCTCGAGACGGTCGCGCAGTATCGGCTGAGCACGCCGGAGTTCCTGCGGGTGCCCACGCGCGACGGCTTCCAGATGGAAGCGATGGTGATCAAGCCGCCCGACTTCGACCCGGCGCAGAAGTACCCGGTGCTCCAGCAGACCTACGCGGGCCCGCACGCTCCGCAGGTGCGCAACGGGTGGGGTGGATCGCGATTCATGTACCTGCAGCTGCTCGCCCAGAAGGGGATCGTCGTGTGGGTGTGCGACAACCGGTCGGCGAGCGGGAAGGGCGCGGTGTCGGCGTGGGCCGCGTACAAGCGCCTCGGCCAGACCGAGATCGCCGACATCGAGGACGGTCTCGCCTGGCTGGCCCGGCAGCCGTGGGTCGACACCGCGCGGATCGGCATCAGCGGGTGGAGCTATGGCGGGTTCATGACCGCCTACGCCCTCACCCACTCCACGAAGTTCGCCATGGGCATCGCCGGGGCGCCGGTCACCGACTGGGCGCTGTACGACTCGATCTACACCGAACGCTTCATGCGGATGCCGCAGAACAACCCCGAGGGGTACGCGGCCGGGTCCGTCGTCGCCGCCGCAACGAACCTCACGGGCCGGCTGCTGCTGGTCCACGGCACCATGGACGACAACGTGCACATGCAGAACTCGGTGCAGTTCGCCTACGAGTTGCAGAAGGCCGGCAAGTCGTTCGAGTTCATGGTCTACCCGAGGTCGCGGCACGGCGTGTCGGACCCGATGCTGGCCAAGCACCTGAACACGACGATGCTCGACTTCACCCTGCGGACGCTGCAGCCGGCGGGCGCCGGTACGGCCGCCACGCCACCAACCGGGGCGAGGTAGACGCAGCCCAGTGGACCTGGTCAGGGCGCTGCACGGCCCCTCCCGTGTCGTCGCTGTCGAGTTGCGCCCGCCGCGGGCGCAACTCGATGCCGCCGCAGGCATGGACGCGTGGATCGACACGTACCACGCCGTGCGCCAGCTCACCCGATCGAGCCGGTACGTCTTCCTGACCGACAGTGCCGTGGGCACGGAGGAGGAGGACAACCTCCGCCATCTCGTGCTCAATCTCGGCAGCGAGACGCCGCATTCGCACGTGGTGCCGTTCCTCACGGCGAAGCACACGCTTGACTACTGCCTGCGGTACGCCGACCGCGCCCACCAGCACGGGTTCAGCTCGCTCGTCGTGCTGGGCGGCGACACGCGGGTGGGTGTGCCGCGCTGCCTCGAGCACGCGTGGCAGCTGCGCCAGGCGATCAGGGCGCGGCAGCCGGACCTGACACTCGGCGGGTGGGCCAACCCCCACGCAGACCCGGTGCGGCAAGTCGAATACCTGCTCGAGCGGGAGGTCAACGCGGAGTACTTCCTCACGCAGGTCGTCTCGCACCACGACCTGCCGGCCGTGTCGCGGTTCCTCGACGAGGCGGCGCGGCGGGGGCTGGGCCTGCCGGGCATGTTCGGCGTGTTCTACTACCGCAGCGCGAACCCGCGGACCCTCGAGACCTTGCGCGCGTTCCTCCCGGTGCCGGCCGCCGGGCTTGGCGCCGAGTTCGCTGGCGGAGCGACTGCAGAAGCCATCTGCGCCCGCACGGTTCGCAGCCTCGTGTCGGCCGGCGTCCGGCACATCTACATCAGCAACCTGCCTCTGACACGGACCGAACAGACGCTGCGGCGGATACTGGAGGGCAGCCTAACGCCTAGCGCCTAGCGCCCATCGGCTCGGTCTCCTTCACGCCTCACCGCGGCAACCGGCCTGCGGTTCCCGCGCTGGTCGTCAACGTACGTGGCGGCCGCCGTCGACGCGAATCGTCTCACCGGTGATGAAGTCGCTGTCGATCAGGGCGTGCACCGCCTTTGCGATCTCCTCGCCGCCGCCCCAGCGCCCGAGCGGCGTGGCGTCCTCGATCGCCTTCAGCTCTTCGTCGCTCGTGCCGGGTGGGGCGACGATGGGCCCCGGAGCCACGGCGTTGACCAGGATGGCGTCGCGGGCAAGTTCGAGGGCGAGCGCCTCGGTGAGGGCGATCACGCCGGCCTTGGCCACGTAGTACCCCACGTAGCCGACGTAGCGTGGCCGGCCGCTGCGGGCCACCCAGTCGCTCACGTTCACGATGCGGCCGCCGCCGGCGCGGCGGAGGTGAGGAATCGCCGCGCGGGAGCACGCGAAGACCGCGTGGAGGTCGACGGCGAGCGCCGCGTGCCAGTCCTCGATGGTCATGTCGTCGAGGGAGCGCCGGGCATACACCGAGGCCATGTTGACAAGCACGTCGAGGCGGCCGAAGTCGCGGGCCACCGTATCGACGAGCCGGGCACAGGCCGCCGGATCTGCCAGGTCCGCCGAATACGCCTCGGCGCGACGCCCGGCCGGTCGCAGCTCGGCAACCGTTCCGGCGGCTTCCGCAGACGAGTGGCGGTAGCTCAGCGCCACGTGCGCGCCGGCGGCAGCGAGCCGGCGCGCCACGTCACGGCCGATCCGCTTGCTGCCGGTGATGAGGACAACCTTGTCGGTGAGCAGCATGACGGTCGTAGGACGCTGGTAGGACCCCACCGGGTCGCGCTGCGGGCGGGACCCTGGCCGGGCCCGGCGAGGCGGCGGCCGCACTGCCGATGCTACAATGCGCCGCGCCTCGACGGTCTCCTATGCCCCGCCAGTTGTCGCCGGCTCAGTTTCTGGTTCTGAGCTTCGCCGGCTTGGTTGCGATCGGCGCCCTGCTGCTCTTCCTGCCCGTCTCGGCCGGGGCGCGACCAATCACACTCATCGATGCCGTCTTCACGTCGACGTCCGCGGTGTGCGTGACGGGCCTGATCGTCCTGGACACCCCAACCGACCTCTCAACAACCGGCCAGATCATCCTGTTGCTGCTGATTCAGGCCGGTGGATTAGGGTATATGACCCTTTCCACGGGCATCTTGGCGGCTTTTGGAAAGAGGATGAGCTTCAAGGCCCGGATGACGCTGCAGGAGAGCCTGAACATCGAGACGCGCGAGGGACTGATCCGGTTCACGTTCGTGGTCCTGAGAACCACGCTGCTGTTCGAGTTGACCGGCGCCGCCGTCCTGACACTGTGGTGGTGGCCACGATTTGGATTGGGTCGTTCGGCCTATTTTGGGCTCTTTCACGCGGTCTCGGCGTTCAACAATGCCGGATTCAGCCTGTTCTCGGACAACCTCACCCGCTTTCGTGGCGATGTCGTCGTCAACGTCGTCGTGTCGGGGTTGGTCATCCTGGGTGGCGTTGGGTTTCTCGTCATCCGGGAGGCCATTGAAATTAGGTCATTCAGGAGAATGTCGCTGCATGCCCGCATGGTGCTTGTAATGACCGGGGGGCTGCTCCTGGGCTCAACGGTGGCGCTGTGGGCGGTCGAGCGGAGCAACCCCACAACCCTCGGGGACCTCGCGCTGGGCGAATCGTGGCTCGCGGCGTGGTTCCAGGCGGTCGTGCCGCGCACCGCCGGATTCAACTCGATCGACATCGGTGCGATGCGGCCCGTGTCGCTCTTCCTCGTCATGGCGTTGATGTTCATCGGCGCCTCGCCGGGCAGCACCGGCGGCGGCGTGAAGACGACCACCTTCGGGGTGACGGTGCTGGCGCTGGCCGCAACGGTGCGCGGCCTGCCCGAGCCCGTCGTCATGGGTCGGCGCCTGGGCGCGGACCTGGTGCAGAAGTCGTTCTTCATCTGCCTGATTGCGTTCCTCGGGCTGAACGTCGTCGCGGGGATGCTGCTCCTCGCCGAGGGGCGCGACCTGCTGCGCACCCTGTTCGAGACGACGTCGGCGTTTGGGACCGTCGGCCTCTCGATGGGACAGCCGGGGACGGTGTTGAGCCTGTCGGGGGGATTCTCGCCCGCCGGCAAGCTGCTGATTTCGGCGATGATGTTCGCCGGCCGCGTCGGACCCCTCACCCTCGCCGTCGCCCTCGCGCGCCGGTCGCAGGTGGTGCGGTTCCGGTATCCCGAGGGCAAGGTGGCCATCGGGTAGTCGGCCGGCAGGTCCTCCTTCCACCACGCGGACACCGGCATGGCACGTCGTACCTTCGCGGTCATCGGCCTCGGGCGCTTCGGGTCGGCGATGGCAGCAACCCTCGCCGAGCTCGGGCAGGAGGTGATCGGGATCGACAGCTCCGAGGATCGCGTCCGCAACATGGCCGACATCGTGGGCCAGGCGATCGAGCTCGACGCCACTGACGAGCGGGCGCTGCGGTCCGCGGGCATCCAGGACGTGGACGTCGCGGTGATCTCGATCGGCGAGAACATCGAGGCGAGCCTGCTCGTCGTGATGCAGGTGATGGGCCTCGGCGTGAAGGAGATCATCGCCAAGGCGGTGACGCCCCTGCACGGCAAGATCCTGCAGCGGCTGGGCGTGTCGCGGGTGATCTACCCCGAGCGGGAGATGGCCATGCGCGTGGCCCACAGTCTGGTCGTCCCCAACGTGCTCGACTACATCGAGCTGTCGCGCGACTTCTCGATCATCGAACTGCCGGCGCCCGCCGGCTTCGTGGGGCGCACGCTGAAGGACATCAACCTCCGGCAGCGGTATGGCCTCCAGCTTGTCGCGATCAAGCGGATCGCCGCCAACGGGGAGGAGACGACCAACGTCGCTCCCGGCGGTGACGACACGATCCTGGAGGGCGACAAGCTCTCCCTGCTCGGCGACAACGACCGCCTCTCCCAGATCGACAAGCTGCTCGCGCGCTGACGAGGGGCGGCACGGGACCTGAAGGGCGCGCAGCCCTTCGGCGGTGACGAGCCCGGTTTCCTTCGCCTTCTCGTGCGGGCCGAAAAGGGGGACACTCTGTCCCCATGATCAGCCGACGGTCGTTCCTCCAGGCCGGCTCCTCCGCGGGCGTTGCGGCCCTCACGATGTTCGCGGGCGACGCTCCCGCCCGCGCGGCCCGCGCCGGATCCCTCGCCGCCGGCCGCACCGCGGCCGACATCGCACGCGACGAGTTCTACTGGCGCGAGGTGCAGGGGGCTTTCACGCTCGACCGCACGCTCGTCAACCTGAACAACGGCGGCGTGTGCCCGAGCCCTCGTGTCGTGCACGAGGCGCTGAAGCGCTACCTCGACATCTCGAACCAGGCTCCGGTGTACCACATGTGGCACGTACTCGAGCCGAACATCGAGGCCGTGCGACGCGGGCTCGCTCGGGCGTTCGGCTGCGAAACCGATGAGCTGGCCATCACCCGCAACGCGAGCGAAGCTCTGCAGATCGTGCAGCTTGGGCTGGACCTCGCGGCGGGCGACGAGGTGGTGACCACCAACCAGGACTACCCGCGCATGCTCGATACGTGGGATCAGCGGGCCCGTCGGGACGGGATTCGCGTGGTGCGCCTCTCGATCCCCGTGCCGGCCACCGACATGGGCGAGGTGGTGTCACGCTTCGAGCGCGCCATGACCCCACGCACCAAGGTGCTGCACTTCTGCCACGTGGTGAACCTCACCGGCCAAATCCTGCCGGTGCGCGATCTCTGCCGGCTGGCTCGGGCGCGCGGGATCCGCACGATCGTCGACGGTGCACACGCCTTCGCGCACTTCCCCTTCGTGCAGCGCGACCTCGAGTGCGACTGCTACGGCACGAGCCTGCACAAATGGCTGCTCGCCCCCGTCGGCACGGGCTTCCTCTACGTGCGCCGCGACCTCGTTCCGTCCATCTGGCCCCTCACGCCGGCCAACGAGCGGCTCACGGCCGACATCCGCAAGTTCGAGGAGGTCGGCACGCACCCCGCCGCGATGCACAACGCCATCGCCGAGGCACTCGTCTTCCACGACTCGCTCGGCGCCGACCGGAAGGCCGAGCGGCTGCGATACCTGAAGGCGCGATGGGCGGAGCCGCTGCGAGCGCACCCGCGCGTGCGGCTTCACACGAGCCTCGACCCGGCCCATTCGTGTGGCGTTGGGTGCGTCGGGATCGAGGGGATCGACCCCGGCCGCATCACCGCACACCTCTGGGATCGCCACCGGCTCATCGTCACGCCGATCAAGCACGCCGAGTTCGAGGGCGTGCGCGTGACGCCCAACGTGTACACGACCCTCGGCGAGGTGGACCTGTTTGTCGAGGTGATGCGTGGGCTCGCCGACAAGGGCCTGCCCGCGTGAACCGGCAGGCACCCCGATCCGAGCCTCTGCCGCCCGGCGCGGAGGCGCTGTGTCCCACACGCCGAGGGGCCCGCCCCTCAGGGCTGGGCTCCTGTGACGTCCGCTACAACCCCGACGCGGCCGAGGCCCGCTGGGCGTCGGACACGCCGAACACCGCGACCGCCATGGGTGCCCCCTCGACGGCGCCCGCGTAGGTGTAGTCGAGGTTCACGCCAGCGCTCGACAGCAGCCGCACGACCCCGGCGAGGGCGCCAGGCGTGTTGGGAATCGTGGTGTAGAGCACGTCGCGTTCGTCCACCTGGTGCTGCAGGTTGCGAAGGGCTGCGGCGGCGTGCAGCGGGTTGTCCACGATCACTCGCAGACGGCCGCTGCTCTCGAGGTGGAGCGCGAGCACGTTCACTCGCGAGTCCGACAGCACGTCGCAGACGCGCGCCAGCGCGCCGGGGCTGTTTGGGACCCGCAGCGACAGTTCAGTACGGATCGGCATGTCGACACTCTCGCGCATCGCGAGCCCGCACGACGGCCCGCCCCCGGGCGACCCGGAGGCCTCTGGCCCGTGCGGGCCCCGTTTGCGCGCTAGCTCAGCACCCGGATCACGACGCGCCGGTTCTGCGCGCGCCCGTCGCGGGAGTTGTTGGGCGCAACCGGCTTCGTCTCGCCGTAGCTGATCACGTTCATCTTGTGCAGCGGAATCTGGTGCTGCTCGTAGAGGTACCCCTTTACCGCCTCGGCACGCTCCAGCCCGAGCCGCTCGTTGGTCTGCGTCGAGCCCACGCTGTCGGTGTGACCCTCGATCTCGAGGAACACGTTCTTCGGGTCCGCCTGCACCTGCTGCACGACCCGGTCGATCTCGGTCTTGGCCTCGTCGGACAACTTGGCCTTGCCGAACTCGAACCGGCTCTTGTCGTCGGCGAGCACCACCTCGAAGATGAGCTTGCGCGACGCCTTGTCGACTTCCTCGGCCTTGGTCGCGGCGGCGGCCGCAGCGGAACGTGCCTCGGTGGCCGACCGCCCCGCATCCTCGGCCCGCACGGCCGCGGCGGCGGCCCGCTGGTCCACCTCGCCGATCTTCTGCTCGTTCTTCCGCGTCCGCTCCTGCGTTTCCTCCACCGTCGTCGACAGGGTCGAGACCTTGTCGTTGACCTCGCTCACCCGCGTGTTCACGTACTTCTTGGTTGCGCACGCGGTTGACCCGCCGGCCAGCGCGACAATCGCCAGCGCCACGATCACTCTCTTCATTCCATCCTCCTTGGCTGTGGGGACCAACGCGTCACCCGATCGGCCGGACCTGTGACGCGAAGTAGCCGCTGCGCGCACTGACCGACCAGTCGCCGCGGCGGCGAATGCGAACGTCGAGGGGACGCCACCCAGGTGCGCCCACCGACTCGAATGCCAGCAAGTACTGGTGCCGCAGTTCCACGAGGAGCCGCCGCGCCGCCACCGACGCCTGGGCGTCGTCGCTGACGACGAAGGCCTGGCCGCCGGTCCAGCGGGCCAGGTCCTCGAGCGCCCCCGTCGCCCTCGCCACGCTCCCGCTCCCCACGTAGGCGCGACTCGTCGCGTCGTCGAGTGGGGACATCACGGCCACGACGTAGACAGGCACGTCGGATCCGGCGGCCACACCGGACACCTGGGCCGCCGAGAGCCGACTGGCGTTGTCGAGGCCGTCGGTGAGCACCACGATGGCGCGCCGCCGGGTCGGTCGCCCGGCCAACTGTCGAGCGACATCGTCGATGGCGTCGTAGAGCGACGTGGTCCCGTACGCCTCGAGCCCGACGAGCGCGGCCTGCACGCGCGCCGGCTCGTTCGTGAACCCCTGCATCTCACGGAGCTCCCGCGCGAAGGCGAACACACCCACCTCGTCGGCGCCCGGCTTGAGCCACGCCACGAGGTGGTCGATCGTGCGCCGCGCCGCCGTCAGGTTGCTCGCCACGGCCATGCTGCCGCTGACGTCGACGAGCAGGGCGAGACTCACCGGGCCTTCCTCGGCCGGCGAGAACTCGACGATTGGGCGCAGGACACCATTGTCGTACACCTCGAAATCCGCCCGGGTCAGCGTTCGGATCACTTCGCCCCGCCTGTCGCGCACCACCGCCGCCACCGACACCAGATCCACTCCGGATCGGAACATCGGCCGCGATGGTCGCGGCGCATCCTGGCCTCGCAACCCCGCCACGGCCAATGCTACCAGCACCAACGAGGCGCCGCGCTTCCACACGCCACTGCTGCTCAAGACACGCGCCATGCGCTCGACCTGATCGAGAACCTCGGGCCCGAACGGCAGGGCCCCCGGAAGAGCTTGATCGGTCCCGGTTCACAAGGACCTCATGCGACTTGCGGCTCTTCGAGAGCTTATCGGATCGGGAGTCCGGACGCTACATCGGCTCGGGGGAGCCCGGAGGTACAATGTCGCGCATGGCCGTCCCGATCTCCACCGCCCTTCCCGTCGCCCACCGCGTGCACGGCTTCACCTACGCCATCCGAAACATCGTCGCGGAGGCGCGGAAGGTGGAGGCCCTTGGGATCGGCGTGCGCTACCTGAACATCGGGGATCCGATCCCGTTCGGCTTCGAGACGCCGGCTCACCTCGTTGCGGCCGTCGAACGCGCCATGCGCGATGGCCACAATGGCTACACCCCGTCGCCGGGCATTGCCGAGGCCCGGGAGGCGGTCGCGAACGACTTCACGCACCGCGGACTCGTCACCCACCCCGACCGCGTCCTGCTCACCTCGGGCACGTCGGAAGGCATCGAGCTCGCGCTCGGCGCCGTGGTCAACGACGGCGACGACGTGCTCGTGCCGACGCCGACCTATCCGCTCTACACCGCGGTGCTCGCAAAGCTCGGCGCGCGTCCCGTCTACTACCGCACCGACCCCGACCGGGGCTGGCTTCCGGACCTCGACCACTTGGAGAGCCTCATCGGGCCGCGTACCCGCGCGCTCGTCGTGATCGACCCCAACAACCCGACGGGTGCGGTGTACCCAGAGTCGGTGCGTCGCGAGCTGGTCGCCATCAGCGAACGCCACCAGGTGCTGCTGCTGGCCGACGAGGTGTACGGCGACCTGGCCTACGACGGTCCCGTGCCGCCGCTCGGCGCGATCGCGCCCGAGGCACCGATCGTGTCGTTCTCCTCGCTCTCGAAGGCCTACCTCGCCCCGGGCTGGCGGGCGGGCTGGCTCGCGGTCGGCCGCAGCCCTCGCCTCGACGACGTGCTGGCGGCCATCAAGAAGCTGGCCGACGGACGCCTGTGCAGCCCCGGGCCGATGCAGTATGCGATCACGGCCGCCCTCAACGGGCCCCGAGACCACCAGGTGGCGTTCCGCGCCGCGCTGGCGTTGCGCGCCGAGCTCACCACTCGGCGGCTGAACGCGATCCCGGGCATGCGGTGCGCCGCCCCGCGGGGCGCGTTCTACGCGATGCCACAGGTGACCCTACCGCCGGGCCGCACCGACGAGGACTACGTGCTCGGCCTGCTGCGCGCCACCGGCGTGCTCTGCGTCTACGGCTCGGGCTTCGGCGCCGACCCTGCCGGCGGTTTCTTCCGTGTGGTGTATCTCGCGGCGCCCGACGAACTCTCGAGCATCTACGACGCCGTGGCCGACTTCACCGGGCGGTTCCTGGCGGCCAGCTGATCCAACCGGAACGCGGCCGGCATGCGCTCCGGGACCCGCCCGCTCCTCGATCGCCTCGCCCCGCGCAGCGCGGCGGTGGCCGCCGCCTGGTTCGTGGTGCTCGCCGTGATCTTCACCTGGCCCGTGGCGGCGCGGCCGGGCCACGTGGTGCCTGGCGATCACGGCGACCCTCTGCTCAACTGCTGGATCCTCGCGTGGAACGCCGATCACCTGCTGCGCGCGCTCGGCGGCGAGATCTCCGCACTCACGCGCATCTGGCACGGGAACATCTTCCACCCCGAGCCCTACACGCTCGGATACTCGGAGCTGCTGCTCGCGCAGGCCGTGCAGATCCTGCCGGTGTACGCGGCCACCGGGAACATCCTGCTCTGCTACAACCTGCTGCTCATCTCGAGCTACGCCCTCTCGGGACTCGGGATGTTCCTGTTGGTCCGGCAACTGACCGGCGACTGGCGGGCGGCGTTCGTGGCGGGGCTCGTCTACGGGTTCCTGCCCTACCGCGTGGACCAGGCGCCGCACCTGCAGACGCAGTCGTCGCAGTGGATGCCATTCGTGCTCTACGGGCTGCGCCGTTACTTCGACCAGGGCGGCGCGTGGCCGCTCGCCGGGACCGCGCTCGCCTTCGTGGCGCAGAACCTGTCGTGCGGGTACTTCTTGATCTACTTCTCGCTGTTCGTGCCGCTCTACGTGCTCTACGAGCTGACGGTACGGGGACGGTGGCAGTCCGCCCGCACGTGGCTCGCCCTCGGGGCCACCGCCGCAGCGGTGGCCATCGGCACCGTGCCGTTCATGCGGCCCTACTTCGCGGTGCGCAGCCTCGGGATGGGGCGGGACCTCAACGAGGTGGCCACCTACGCCGCCGACCTCTACGCCTACCTGTCGGCACCCCACGCGCTCTCGTTGTGGGGCCAGGGCCGCCTGCAAGCGTTCGAGCGGGCGGAAGGTGCGCTCTTCATGGGGTTCGCCGCAATGGCCCTTGCGCTCGCCGGTGCCACGGTGGGCCTCCGGCAGGCCCTCGAAACGATGCTGACCGCGGCGCGGACCGTGGGCGCCTCAGAGGGCGAACGCCCGTGGCGGCACCCGAGGGTCCGGCGCCTGCTGGTGACCGTCGCGATGGCCGGCCTCGTCGTCTCGGCTGGCGCACTGGTGCTCTACGCGGCGACCGGCGGCGGCCGCTATCGGATCTTCGGGCAGCTCCTGCGGATGTCGAGCCTTGATCGGCCCCTGGGAGCCTTCGCCGGATTCCTCCTCCTGCTGCTGTTCGCCTCTCCGGCGGCTCGGGCCGCGGCGCGTGCCTGCTGGTCCGAACCGGCACGGGCGATGCCGGCCCCGCTGTTCTGGAGCGTGTGTCTTGCGCTCGCTTGGTGGATGTCGCTCGGGCCGCGAATCACGCTTGCCGGACGGCCCACTGGGTCCTTGGCCCTCTACGGGTTCTTCTTCGAGCACGTCCCCGGCTTCGACGGCCTGCGGGTTCCGGCGCGGATGGCGATGGTCGTCGGGGGCTTTCTCGCCATCCTCGCTGGATACGGGGTGACGGCGCTGCTCGGACTCCGGCCGGCAGGCGGCACGGCCTCCGGCGGGCGCCGGGCGTGGCCGGCCCTCGGCGCCGCCGCGATCGGGGGGCTGGTGCTCCTGGAATCCGCGGCGCTTCCCTACCCGACCGACGGGCCGGCCCACGCCGCGAGTGGGCTACGCCATCCCGACCGCGTGGTACACCCGGCCGCCGAAGCGCCGGGCGTCTACCGGTATCTTTCGGGCGCGCCGCGGGGGTCCGTGCTCCTGCTCGAGCTGCCGTTCGGCGACCACTCGTGGGACGTCCGCCATGTCTACTACTCGGCGGTGCACTGGCATCCGATCCTGAACGGCTACAGCGGGTTCTTCCCTCTCAGCTTCATGCGCCGGGCGGCGGTGTGGGGGCGGCCACTGCAGGCACCCGACGCGGCCTGGCGAGCGGTTGTCGAGAGCGGCGCCACTCACGTGGTCGTGCATGGGCAGGCCTACGCCGGTTCCGAGCAGCCTGCACCCGACGCCTGGCTCGTCGCACACGGCGCGCGCCTGGCCGGCACGTTCGGGGACGACCGGCTGTACAAGATCGGGCCAGTGCCGAGGGCCAAGCGGCGGGCGGCGGCTGGCTCACCCCTCGCCCACGCGGTGGCCGGCGGCCAGACCCCGCCGCGCTGAGCACTCGGCCCCTCGAGTCGTCAGGCTCGACCCTCGGGCGCTCGCCGCTGGGCGCTCGGCCGTTGTCAGAAAAAGAGGATGTGCGTCCACGGCCCGACGGCCGCCGCAAGATACAGGACCACGAGGACCGCAACGATACGATGGACGGCCACGAGGTGCAGGAAGGCACCGAGCGCCACCGCCACCGACTTCGACGCGGCGAGCGCGGGGCCGTCGCCCAACACGCCCATGAGCCAGGAAATCAGGGGATTGGCTTCGATCGCGCGGCCAAACGCCTGCACGCCGACATACGTGAACGCACCATCGAGCACCTGGCAGGTGATGAACGCCAGGATGATGACATTGCCGAACGTGGTGTGCGCCACGGAGGCTTTTCTGCCTGAAATGGGCAGGAATTCAGCTCTGGAGCTGACTTCGCACGTGTTTGGCATGCCGTAGGCCCTTCCAGCCTGGAACGTTCCAAGCGGCGTGCCAGAATCGTCAGCGCGTGAAGGCGTCAAGAGGAACCCCGGGGGGGCCCGGCACGTCACGGTAGGCGGAAGCCGCCGGCCCCCGGCCCGTTGAGTTTCACGATGACCACACGAGCCCGACCGTCCACCCGTGCGAGCGAGTTCTGGGAGACCTACACCCGCGACGTCACCGGAGACGAATTCCGACGGTTGCTCACGCACGACGCGCGCGATGCGTGGCGTTTCTACCTGCGTGGCGTCAACACCGAGTCGCTCTCCTCGCTCCCGTGGCACCGGCGCATCCCGGCCTACACGAAGCGCCTCTTTCTGGCTTTTACCCTAAAGTTATCGCCTGCTCGGCGGATGGTGTATGCCGCCAGCCTGCTCATGGTGCTGTTGGGGCTGGTCGAGCTGTTCCGCGGGTTCCACGGCGCCGCGCTGCCGGCCGGCATCTTCTCCTTGCCTGTGATCGCGCCGGCCTGGGAATCGGGCACCGTCCCGATCCTGCTCGGCTTCGTGCTGATGAACCTGCTCGTCCTCTTCGAGGTGGCCGATCGGCTCTCGCTGAAGAACGACCTCGAGATCGCTCGCGACATCCAGCACGCCATGCTGCCGCACGACACCTACCGCGCGTTCGGGGTCGAGCTGCACGGGCAGACGAAGCCGGCCAATACGGTGGGCGGCGATTTCTACGACATCCAGCCGCTCGAGGACGGGCGAGTTGTCTTCGCGCTCGGGGACGTGGCCGGAAAGGGCAGCCCTGCCTCGCTGCTCATGGCGCTGCTGCTCGCGATGCTCCGCACGTTGCTCGACCTGGGACTCGAACCGGCGCCGCTCGTCGAACGGCTCAATGTGCAGGTCTGGCGCCACGCGCCACGGTCGCGCTTCATCACGCTGCTCCTCGGTGTGTTCGACCCGGCCACGCGCCAGCTCACCTACGTCAACGCGGGCCAGACCCCGCCGCTGCTGCGCACGGCCGAGGGCGAGGTCATCTGGCTGCGAGAGACGGGCATGGCGCTGGGACTGAGGGAGCAGTCGAGCTACCTCGCCACCTCGCGCACGCTCGTGCCGGGCGATGTCCTGGTGCTGTACAGTGATGGCGTGACGGAGGCCGAGAACCCCGACGGCGTGCCGTACGAGGAACGTGGGCTCGTCCAAACCGTGGAGGCCGCGCCCAATGCAACCGCGCCCGATATCGGCGGCGCCATCCTGCGCGAGGTGGCGGCCCACGCGCGCGAGCAGCGCTTTGCGGACGACCTGACGATCCTCGTGCTCCGGGTGCTGCCACCCCTGCCTTCTGTCTCCTGACGGCCCGCGCCGCCGCGACATGCCCTCCGTCCGTTCTGCGCTCCTCGCCCTCGCCCTCGTCCTGCTGGCCTGGGGCTCCGCGCGCGGTCAGGACGCCGGGCTCGACGACGCCGTGGCGCGCCTGGAGGCGGCGCTGGGCGCGGCCGACGCCCAAGCCTATGGGCGTCTCATTCATCCTTCCGTTGGCGACGAGGATCGCGCGGCCTATCTCCGCGAGGCGGTGCGCCCCGGCGTGACGCGCGTCGTGCTGCGCGAACGCGACCGCGTGCCGCTTCCCTCCTCCGCGCTCGGCGAGGGCGCCCGCATCGTCACCGAGGTGCTCTATGAGTTCGGCCGGCAGGGCGCGGTCGCCACCTACCGTCTGGACCTGCGGCAGGATCCGCCGGCGGCGGGCTCGGACGGGGATACCACCGGCGCGTGGCGGATCGTGGCGCAGCGCCGCCTGACCGCAGTGGATGGCCTGCAGCGGCTCGAGCTCGACGGCTCGCGCCAGTTCGACATCAGGGACCTGACGCTCCGGGGCGAGGACCTGACGCTCGCGATCGCCTCCGGGACCGCCTTCATGGCGACCTCGCCCGAAGGACCGACCGCCATCGTGCTGCTCGGCGACGGGACGCTGACCTTTGCGCCGCCACTTGCCGCCGAGCAGACGCAGCTCCGCATCTTCGGCGGCCAGGACAGGCTCGTCACGCCGGTCACGGCCGCCTTCGTGCGGCTCCACCCGGCCGACCTGCGGCGCGTGATCAACGAGGACGCGCTCCGTCCGGTGGCCGTGCAGCGGCGCCAGCTCGCACGTGCCGAGGGAGTGTTCGCCACCGAGGCGGCCAAGTCGTTCGTGCTCGACTTGAGCGATCTCAGCCGCGAGTCCTGGTCGCTCGTCCCGCCGCTCGGCGATCTGCTGGTCGAGCTCCGGACGCGCAAGTACCGCACCCTGACCTACGCACGCTCGACCAACGACGCGGAGGACATCTCGTTTTTCGACCGGGCCCGCCGGCGCAACATCTCCGTCTATCCCTCCGCGGCACGTCGCGAGGCGGGCCAGCGCGGCTACGACGAGGACGCGTACGCCGAGTACGACGTGCTCGAGTACGACGTCGAGGCGTACTTCTCCCCGGACCGCGAGTGGCTCGAGGGTCGTGCACGCCTGCGGCTGCAAGGGCGGGCGTTACAGCAGGGTACGCTGACCCTGAAGCTGAACGATGCGCTCGTGATGCGCTCAGTGACCTCGGAGGAATTCGGCCGCCTGCTCGCGCTGCGCGTGCGCAACCAGAACAGCGTGCTGCTCACCCTGCCCGAGCCATTGCGGCGCGGCGAGACGTTGACGCTGGCGCTCGTCTACAGCGGCCGCCTGCCAGGACAGGTGCCCGACCGGGACATCGTGACGGTGTCCGCACAGTCGGTTCCGCCGCTCGCCGTGACCGCCGACGGTCCCGTGATCATGCCCGAGGCGCGGCATCTTTACAGCAACCGGAGCTGGTGGTATCCGCAGTCGTCGGTCACCGATTACGCGACGGCGACCCTCCGCATCACGGTCCCCACTGGGTACACCGTCGTCGCCACGGGGGACAGCGAGCCGATGACGACCGTCGAGGCCGCCGTCCCGGGCGCGCCGCGGGATGCGCGGCGCTTCTCTTTCACCGCCGGGCAGCCTGTCCGCTACCTTGCGTGGGTGGCGTCGCGGCTGGCGCCCGTCAGCACCATCGCCATCGAGATGCCGCAGGGCGCCGAGTCTGCCGGGGCCGCGGCGCCGCCGTCACCCGACCGGCACGGTGTCTACTACAGCGCGCTGAGCCTCGGCCTGGTGGCCAACCCCCGCCACACCGGGCGCGGCGCCCTGGCCACGACCGCTGCCGACATCCTGGGTGTCTATGCAGGGCTGGTTGGCGACGTCCCGTACCCGAGCCTGACGCTGACGCTCGTGGACAACCCACTACCGGGAGGGCACAGCCCTGCCTACTTCGCGCTCCTCTATCAACCGCTGCCGACGACGCCGTACAGCTGGCGGGGAGACCCGGTGAACTTCGACAGCTTCCCCGACTTCTTCCTGGCCCACGAGCTCGCCCACCAGTACTGGGGCCAGGCGGTCGGGTGGAAGAGCTACCACGAGCAGTGGATCAGCGAGGGCTTCGCGCAGTACTTCGCCGTGCTGTTCGCGGAGCGAACCTCGAGCCCGGGGGCGTTCCGGAACCTGCTCGCCGCCATGCAACGGTCGGCGGTGGCGTACTCGCCGCGCGGCCCGGTGTTCCTCGGCTACCGGCTCGGGCACATCGAGGGGGATGGCCGCGTGTTTCGTGCGCTCGTCTACAACAAGGGCGCCCTCGTGCTGCACATGCTCCGGCGGCTGCTCGGCGACGACCAGTTCTTCGCCGGGCTGCGCACCCTCTACCACGAGTTCCGGTTCCGCAAGGCCGGCACCGAGGACGTCCAGGCGGCCTTCGAGCGCGTGTCGGGCCGGTCGCTCGCCGCCTACTTCGACTACTGGATCTACGGAGCCGGGATCCCGCGCGTCGCGTACCGCTACGCCGTGGACCCGCCGGCGGCGGCCGAGGCGGCACCTGCCGGAATCCTGCGTCTCACCCTGGAGCAGCCGGAGACGCCCGTGGAACTGCCGCTGACCGTGACGCTCCTCTACCGCTCAGGGACCCGGGAAGACCGGCTGGTCCGCAGCGTTGGGGCCGTGTCGGAGCACCGCCTGCCGCTGCGCGAACCCCTCCGCGCCGTGCGCGTCAACGACGACCGGGCCACGCTCGCCATCGTCGAGGGCCGGTAGCCGCATGGGTCGCCGGCCCGCGCGGGCCCGGCGGCGGCGCCGACTCCACCCCGCCGAAGCGCCGCGGCGTTCACCGGTCTCGCCGTGGCGGCGCGAAGGCGGGTGCCGTATGATCTGAGACCTATGGAACGCGTGACCTTCACGATCGACGGGCGTCAGATCACGGTGGACAAGGGCACGACCGTCCTGCAGGCGGCCATCGCGCACGGGATCAAGGTGCCGTACTACTGCTACCACCCGGGCCTCGGGGTGGACGGCTCCTGCCGCGTCTGCCTCGTGAAGATTGAGAAGATGCCGAAGCTCCAGGTGTCGTGCTCGGTCGTCGCCACCGAGGGAATGGCGGTGCAGACCGACACGCCCGAGGTGATCGAGGCCCGTGCGGGCGTCTTCGAGTTCCTGCTCATCAATCACCCCCTCGACTGCCCGGTGTGCGACAAGGGCGGCGAGTGCCCGCTGCAGGACTTCTCGTACAGCTTTGGCCCGAAAGAGAGCCGGATGGAGTTCTCGCGGCGCACGTTCGACGGCGAGGGTGTGCGCGCCGACGTGGACTTCGGGCCGACCCTGATGCTGAACCGCAACCGCTGCATCCTGTGCACGCGGTGCGTGCGCTTCATGCGCGAGGTCGACGGCGACGCCCAGATCGGGATCGTGGACCGCGGCTACGGGAGCGAGATCGCGACCTTCCGCGAGGAGGGCGTACACTCGCTCGTCTCCGGCAACCTGATGGATGTCTGTCCAGTTGGGGCGATCACGACACGCGACTACCGGTTCAAGTCGCGTCCCTGGGACAACCCGAACGCGATCGACACCGTCTGCACGTTCTGCGAGCGGGGCTGCAACACGACGGTCTGGATCAAGGCGAAGCCCGAGTGGGCGAAGGGCTCGGAGCTCGTCCGCATCACGCCGCGCTTCAACCCCGACATCAACAGCTACTGGATGTGCGACATCGGGCGGTTCCAGTACCACTGGGTCGAGAGCGAGGCGAGGCTCACGCACCCCACGGTGAAGGAAGGCCGAGGCGCCGGCGGCGCGGCGCCTCCAGCGGGAGTCGCAGGGCGTGCGCTTCCGTGGACCGACGCGGTGGCCGAGGTGGCGCGGCGGGTTGACGCCGCCGGCCGCCAGGGGCTGCGCTTCCTCATCTCGGCGCACGCATCGCACGAGGAGATGTTCGCCACGGCGCGCCTCGCGCAGGGCGTGCTCGGCGATGCCGCGCAGGCGAGCATCACGGTTGGCTGGACCCGCAGCGTGAAGCCGCAGCCCACACAGACGAAATTCCGCGTGCCGGAGGTGGATGCCCCGAACCTCGCGGGCGCCAAGGCCCTCGGGCTCGTACCCGCGGACGCAACGCTGCCGGACCTCGGCGCGCTGCAGCGCGCCATTGCCGCCGGGCAGGTGTCGGCGCTCTACGTGCTCGACCCCGGTCCCGCCGGGTCGCTCGGCGACACCGCCTGGATCGCCGAGGCGCGCCGTGCCGGGCAGCTCGGGCTCCTCATCGTCGAGGGGGTGCTCGACTCCGACCTGACCCGCGCCGCCGACATCGTGCTGCCTGGGTCGGCCTGGGTGGAGAAGGACGCCACCTACACCAATGCGCAGGGCCGGCTGCAGGCGGTTTCGAAGGGTATCCTCCCACCGGGTGAAGCACGGGAGGACTGGCAGGTGCTGGCGGCCGTGGCCGAAGCCCTCGGCGCGCCTCTGGGGGCCTCCAACTCGGCCGACCTGCGCGCGGCCATCGCGCAGGTGCTGCCTGAGGAGC
>Ga0114939_10000732_pt1 | contig 26948 bp, 20 predicted proteins | sample AshMeaCrysSpring_FD_87196 | JGI IMG/M metagenome (GOLD analysis project Ga0114939, IMG submission 87196) | Groundwater microbial communities from Big Spring, Nevada to study Microbial Dark Matter (Phase II) - Ash Meadows Crystal Spring | ecosystem: Environmental > Aquatic > Deep subsurface >...
GCCAGCCGAGCGACCTGCTTCGCTTACGAAACACTTCGCGACCCGCAAGGTCGTCTGCCGCTGCTCACCCCGATGAGTGAGGTTGCCGGGCGGATGAGCATCCAGGAGGGTGCGAAGTACCTGGAACGTCCCCAGAGCGGGCGCGGCATTCTGCTCGGCGGCGTCCCAGGGGTGCAGCCCGCCCATATTACGATTCTGGGGGGCGGCATCGTCGGCGCGAATGCCGCGCGGATCGCCGCGGGATTTCAAGCGGATGTTGCGATCTTGGATGTCAACCTCGACCGCCTGCGGTATCTGGACGACATCATGCCGGCCAACGTCAACGTGCTGTACAGTGATCGGCACACGCTGCGGGAAGAACTCAAGTTGGCAGATCTGGTCGTGGGCGCTGTTTTGATCCCAGGTGCCAAGGCCCCTTACCTGATTCGACGAGAGGATCTTCGGATCATGAAGCCCGGAAGCGTGATCATCGATGTCGCGATCGACCAAGGCGGTTGCGTCGAGACCAGTCGCCCGACCACACATCGCCAACCGACATACATGGTCGACGACGTGGTCCACTACTGTGTCACGAACATGCCAGGCGCCGTGGGCCGCACCAGCACCTTTGCTCTGTGCAACGCCACCCTGCCGTGGGTCATTGAACTCGCCCAACAGGGAACCGAAAAAGCGATCAGTCGTTCGGCCGCACTGAAACATGCGGTCAACATTCACCGCGGGCAGATTACCAACCAGGCCGTTGCCGAGACGTTCGGATTACCATTCCACGACGCCGCAGCTTAGAGAGGTACCCGTCGGCTCGATGGTCTCTCCAAACGCCGACGGTCACGCGATTATTGACCGAGGACGCGGTCGATCGCCGCATTGTCGACAGGCTGAATGATCCCTCGATCCGTGATGATGGCGGTGACAAACCGGGCAGGCGTCACATCGAAAGCGGGATTGTAGACCGCAATCCCTTGAGGAGCGATTCGCTGCCCAGCCACCTCGGCGACTTCGTCGGCAGCCCGCTCCTCGATCGGAATCAAATCCCCGCTGGGCAGGTTGCGGTCGAACGTACTGTGGGGTGCCGCCACGAAAAATGGAATCCCGTGCGCCTCGGCCAAACGCGCTAATCCGTAGGTTCCAATCTTGTTAGCCACGTCGCCATTTGCAGCGATCCGATCGGCGCCAACGACCACCGCATCCACCAAGCCTTGCTGCATCACGGCGCCCGCCATCGAATCGGTGATCAATGTGCAGGGCACGTTGGCTTGCTGCAGTTCCCAGCTGGTCAGCCGGGCGCCTTGCATCAACGGTCGAGTTTCATCGACCCAGACGTGGAGCTGCGGATTGGCGGTATGGGCCTCGCAGATCACGGCCAGCGCTGTCCCTGACTCGGCGGTGGCCAGCCCACCCGCGTTGCAATGAGTCAACACCTGCTTGCACCCGCGCAGCAGCGGCCCCCCAGTTCGTCCAATCCGCTTACAGAGTTCGCGGTCTTCGCCATGAATCGCCACGGCCTCCTGCCACAAGCCCAGCAAGAGCTTCGCTGGTTCAACGGCGATGAGCCGATCGGCGGTCGCCCGCATCCGCTCAATCGCCCAAAACAAATTCACTGCGGTAGGACGGCTCGTCGCGAGATAGTCACAGACTGCATGCACTCGGCTCGCCCGGTCCGCCGGTCCCAGCGATTCCAATGGCTGCGCCCCCAGCACGACGCCGTAGGCGGCCGCAATCCCGATGGCAGGAGCCCCACGGACGGAAAGCCGCTTGATTGCATGCCACACATCGTCCGCTGTGCGGCACGGCAGATACTCGACTCGGCCCGGCAGCTGCGTCTGATCCAGCAACTGCAGAATTCCACGCTCACGGCCCTCCCATTGCAGAGACTGCACGGCAGACCGCGGAAGCGTGGCATTGGCAGACGACGCTCGCGGAGACTCATGCGTCATAGTAGAGCGAGAATTCGTGAGGATGCGGCCACTGTCGCAATTCATCCAGTTCACGCCGCTTCAGATCGATCCATGTCTCGATCACGTCCGGCGTAAAGCAGTCGTTTCTCAGCAGGAAATCCTGATCGGCCGCCAACGCATCGAGCGCTGCGGGAAGACTCATGGGCAGGCTCGTGCCATCAGTCATCGCGGCAGACCGTTCGCTTGCCGTCGCCTGGGGATCCCACGGTTCGCCTGGATGAATCTTCTCGTGAATCCCGTCCACGGCCGCCAACAGCACGGCTGCAAACGTCAGATAGGGATTGGCGGTGGGGTCCGGACAACGGAACTCCAGCCGCCGCGTTTCGGGACTCGTTCCTTCCAACGGAATGCGGACCGCGGACCCCCGATGGCGTTGCCCGAACGTTCGCGTCAGAGGAGCCCGCATTCCCGGCACGAGTCGGCGATAGCTGTTTGTCGTGGGATTCGAGAATGCCATGATCGCCGGCGCATGCTTGAGAATGCCGCCGATCGCATGAAGTGCGGTGTCACTCAGTCCGGCATATCCGCTTCCCGAAAACAGCGGATCACGGCCGCGCCAAAGTGAGAAGTGCGTGTGCATCCCCGAGCCTTGTTCTCCCTGGATCGGCTTGGGCATGAACGTGGCAGTTTTCCCATACTTGCGCGCTACATTCTTGACGACGTACTTGTAGATCATCGTCTGATCGGCCATCCGCACCAGCTCTTGATACTTCATGTCGATGACACATTGGCCGGCCGTGGCACCTTCATGATGGTGGGCCTCCACACGGACTCCGCACTCCAGCAATGTTTGCACGATATCGTTGCGAATATCGAACAGCTGATCCGCGGGAGGACACGGCAAATATCCTTCACGGGCTGGGATCTTATGAGCCAAATTGGGACGCTCGTCCCGACCCCGATTCCAGATAGCCTCCACACTGTCGATGAAATAGAAAGAACCGCCGGCCGCGCTATCGAACCGCACATCGTCAAAGATGAAGAATTCGGTCTCCGGCCCCACACAGGCCCGGTCGGCAATCCCTGTAGCGGCCAGATACTGGGCCGATTTCCGCGCGATATTCCGCGGATCCCGCGTAAAGTCTGCGCGTGTCACCGGATCCTGTATCTTGCAGGTCAGCACCAATGTCGGCAGTTGGCAGAAGGGATCCAGAAACGCCGTCGTCGGATCAGGCACCATCAGCAGATCGCTGTCTTCATACGGCCGACCGGTTCGCGTACTGGTTCCGTCGAAGCTGTAGCCGTCCTCGAAGGCTTCTTCGGTCAACTCACCCACAGGGACCGTCACATGACGCCAAGTCCCGATCAGGTCCGTGAAGCGATAATCCACAAACCGGACATCCCGTGCGCGGCATAGAGCCAACACATCCTTCGGCGTCTTCAGTCCTTCGGCCACAACGGTTCCCTTCTGTCAATCGGCGCTACAAAGCCCAGTCCGAATGGTTTCTACCGGCCCGCTGAGGGCGCGCGCCCTCAGCTCACGTGATGACGTCCGGCCGACGGTGGTCATCCATGGAGTCCACGTGATCCGCTGCCCGGCTCCGCCATGCCAGAAACGAAGGAAGTAAGATCGACCGAACATACAGCGAATCGACCAGCACCCCCAACGTCAAGGCAACTCCCAACTCGGTCATTCCGCGCAACGTTTGCGGACTTGATTGTGGAATTCCAAACACTCCGGCAATGGTCGGCCACCACGCCGCGGAGCTCATCGTCAAGAACGTTCCCGCCATGAGCAAACCACAGCTGGTGATGATTCCGCCTGTCAGCATCACCGCCCGCCTCAGGGCTAACAGCCGACTGGTGCCTCGCCGCATTTCCTCCCGAACTCGCGACACAAGATAAACGTTGTAATCTTGTCCCACCGCTACCAGGATCACGAATAAAAACAGCGGAACTTTCCAATCAATCCCCACATAGGTGTCCCCATACAGCCAGCGAAAGAACATGATCGTCACGCCGAGTGTCGCGAAGTAACTCAAGATGACGGTCGCCAGCAGGAAAAGACTCAGTCGCAAGTCACGCATCAGAAGTAGCAGCACGATCCCGACAGCGCACGTGACGGCCAGTTGGATACGCCATTGGTCGTTGCGCGTCGTGTGCTGCAAGTCAGCCAACCCCACGGCCGGCCCAGCCACGGCGACTTCTGCGCCCGCCGCCACGGCTCCCATCTGATCCAGTCGGTCGCGCGCTTGCGCGACGAGCCGCGGGACCAGCGCGCAGGCATCCGCTCCCAGAGGATTCCCGATCGGAACCACATCCAGGCGCAGAAAACGGCCTTCCAGCCCAGGCTGGTCACTCTGGAACAGACGTCGTGTTGCACGATGTTCGCGGAGTAAACGTCGACGCCATGCTTCGCGACTAAACAGACTCATCTTCTTGCCTGGGGGATATTCGCCCAACGGGTCCTCCAGGCTACGGACCGCCTCGACTCCCGAACTGTACAGGCTCTCGGTGAGTCCCTCCGCCAGCAACCGCGACTCGTCTTCATTCCAGGGACGCTGATTGAGTCCGGGGCGATGAACCAGCACCGTAATCGGACTGTTCCCGCCTACGGGAAACCAATGTGAAAGCTCCTGCAAACCGCGACGACTGGCGCTTCGTGGGTCGAGTTGGCTGCTGAAGTCATAGGTGACGTCATCGCGCAGCCACCAGCCGATGGAGGCCGGCAATGCCAGCGCAATGATCCCCGCAAACAGTGCCGGTGCCGGTCGCGAGGAAATCCATTGCGCCCAACGGCGCCACAGGCGGGATGGCTCGACAACTCCTATCGGCCGTGTTGGCCAGAACGAGCGTGGGCCCAGGACGCTCAAGACGGCCGGCGCAAATGTCACACAAACCAACAGGGCGACCACCAATCCAATGCTGATCGAGAGCCCCGTGTCGCGAAACTTCCGAAACTCAGCAACTCCCAGCATCGACAGGCCGACAATGGTCGTCCCCGCGCTGCCGATCAACGCAGGCATCACCGCAGCCAGCGCTTCGCGGACAGCAGCCAGCCATGGCCGACCACCACTGATTTCCTCGCGGAGTCGGCTGATCAGAAACAAACAGAAATCGACTCCCGAGCCAAACAGCAGCACGATCATGAAGGCACGCGTCGTCACGTAGATCTCAAGCTCCGGCCAACGCCCTCCCGATGCCTCTCCGATCCATGACCAGCCCGCACAAAGCCGTAACGCCACGAACACCGCCATCGTGACTGCTGCGACGGGAACAACGACCAACATCGGCGAACGGTAAACCAGCGTCAGCATCAGCAGCACAAACGCCAACGTCGTCCACTCTGTGTACCTGACGCTCTGCTCGCTGGCAGCCCGCATCTCACCGCCAACGGCCGCCGAACCGGTCAACTCGACAGTCAGTCCTGGCGGCACAAGTTGACTAAAATGCTGCCTCGTATTGCGGAGTAGCTGCTGCACATCGTCCAGCAACCGGCTGTTCTGATTCGCCAGAAACTCGGACTCAAGCGGCATCACGATCAGTCGTGCATGCGGATGGCCTTGTCCAAAGCGCTGTCCCAGCACTTCATCGGTCCAACTCCAGACATCCAGCACACTGTCCCAGGCATCATTTGATTCGCGTTGCTCCATCGGCGGCATGGACGCTACCGCCGGTCGCAGTTGAAGCGCGGTTTCGCGCAACTCGGCTGCTCGGGCGCCGTCGCCATTCCATGCGTACCATTGGCTTGCATCCTGGTAGGCACTCGCCAGGCGCGGCCAGTCCTCTTCCCGCTGAGCACCTTGGCCGGCCAGTCGATCGCGAAATTCGTTGTAGAAGTCCTCGTCCAGCTTCAACGCTGCATCCAGTTCGCTCCCCGCCTGACGGCGGGCGGTTTCGGCATACACGCTGAGCAACGGCTCGGAAGACGAGGTCTTCCGCGAGTACTGCTCCGCGCGCTGCCAACTGCTCACCGCCGCACGATGATAGAGTCGTCGGAGCAGATCGTAGGCGACCAGTTCGTCCTGTCGCGTGAGTGGCTCATCGGCGCGCGACAGAACGATCACCAGCTGGCTTCGCGAGCGCTCGTAAGGAAACGCGACGTCCAGAAGCTTGTCGCCGATGACGCTCGGCGAATCGGCCGGCAAGAAGGCCAGGTCGCCATCCTTGGCGAGAGAATTCCAACTCGGCACGGTTACCCACAGGGCAGCGGCCAGCACGAACCAACCGATGATAATCCACCAGCGGCGGGAGACGACGAACGTTCCGAGCGCCCAAGCCAGTCGCTCCACGATCGGCAGTCCTCGAAGGAACGAATCCGCGAAGCACAGCGCCCCGCTTTATCCACCCGGCGTCCCATTCACGGCGGCCCCTTGAACTGCCCCCGGCCCACCGGCGGACTCCGCCGAGCCCACCGCATTGTTCGGTGTGTTTGCGGCCGGTTGTCTGCCCTGTTCCGTTCGCGACCGGTCGCCCGCTGCCTGTCCCAGGGCGGCTCGTAAGGCAGCTTCGACAGATTTCCCGTTCAAGCCCCCGGAGAGCTGAATCACTTCGACATTCGACTGCGGCTTCGCCGCGCTGTCCAACTGCTCGATCATGTCTTTGATCAGTTCGAGCAATGGCTGCCCTTCGGCACTGACCACGATGGAGTTGGTGCGCTCATTAACACCTAAAGACAGCTTGCCCTTGAACCGAAAGCTTGCACGCCCGCTGTCTCGAGAGCGATCCGCGTTAACCAGACTCTGTCCCCCTCCGCCCTGCTGTCGCTGCGAATCACCACCGCCATCCTGACCGCCGCCATTGCCTTCGAACGCACGGTCATTACTGCTCAGCAGATCGCGGTAGGCATCCTTGATCGTGGCGACGATATCCGCAGCATTCGAATGCTTCACCCGAACAATATCTGTGTATCGCGATGTCTTTTCATCCGCTGGCTCAGGCACATCCCAAAGTTCAATCAGCTCTCCGATCGTCTGCAGATCCTCGCGATCCGCATTGGTAACCACGATCGAGTTGGTATCACTATCGGCGACAAAACGAAGTTTTTTCTTTTTGCCGAGCCCACCCGCATCACGATCCTTGTTCTCTTCTTCGTCTATATCGAAATAAAAACGAAAGAACCGATCTGCGCGATCGTCCTTCGCTTCAGAATCTTTGAAGAAGTCCTCGAGGTTCAGCACGACCCACGTCGGGCTTGCATACCGCAATCGGAACACGGCATAGGACCGCTTTGGCGGCCGCATCTGCAGCATCAACTCTTCCAGTTCGTCGAGCGCGCTGGGGTCACCGCCGGATAGCAGCAGGTTCCCCTGCGGATCGAACTCGATGCGGATCGGCGCAGGCTTGGCGGGCCCATCCGTCGCTACGGGTGACGAGGACCGGTTCTGCTCCACCATCCGGTCAAACTCGGCCGCAGAGCTCACTTCCGGCGCCCGCTGTCCTGGGCTCCTGCCCGGCGGATCGGTCTCCTTCATCTCCGTGGACGGCAGCCTCTCAGCCCCCTCGTCAGGACTGAATCCCACCAGCGCCGCCGAGGACGCGCCAAATGGCAAGGGCGACAAACCCCGAGAGACGGCCTCCGACGACTTCGACTCGGCGGGAGCCTGTTCCGGAGCCGAGGATTTCGGTGCCTTTGGACCAGGCGCCGCTTCCTCACCCACCGGCGGCTCAAATTGGTCCGCCGACGGGAGCACCAGCGGATGCGGGGAGATTCGCTCCCACTGGTCGCGAAGCTGTTCCAAATAACGCCGGGTCGCGTCCGTCGGCGCTGCTTCGATCCACCGGACACGTTCCCGCCGCCCGCCTTCGGGCGGCAATTCCCCGAGCTTCATCAACAGCTTCCGCACTTCCTGCATCTCAAGGTCATTCGCCCACAACAGAACCTGGTTGAAGCGTGTATTGGCTGAAACTCGAAACTGATCATCATCCTTCTTGTCTTCATTCGCCCCGAAGGGATCCCAGAAGTAATAACTGCGTCGGCTGTTATCCTTCTTCTTCTCGCCGGCCCCCATCAGGAATTCGATACTCTTGGCGACATCTTCCGCATCGAGCCGCCGGAGCTGCAGAACTTCGAACTGTCGACCACTTCCGTCCAGCCGTTCGATCACCTGATGGATGATGTAACGATCCGCCACGGAACCGTAAGCGATCAGTGCCCGATTGTCGGCATCCACTTGCAGCTGCGTACCGGGCTCCAGCGCGTTCATCGAACGCAACATTTCCACGAGCTTGTTCGGATCCAGTGATGCCAGACGGAAAACCTGGATCTTGGTCTGCAGCTCAGAAAGCGAGGCCAGCTCACCGGGTACGTCGATTCGCTCGATAAACTCCTCGACGATCGCCAACTGATCTCGAGGACCGTGGACGATCAACGCATTGCGACGATCGTCGACCACAATCGACACAGGGCCCTTTCCAGGCGCGCCACCCGCAGCGGGCTGACCGCCGCCTTGCTGCTGCTGTTGGGTTTGCATCCGCATCTGGATTTCCATCTGCGCCATCTGCAACTGGGTCATGTCCATCTGGTCGATCGCTTGTGGGGCTCCCAGCCCCAGGAACGCTTCCAGCTGAAGCTTGACCATTGATGCGCGGAGGTGCTTGATCATGAACTCGCGGACCAGCTCGCGACGCGCATCGGATGACTCTTCATTGCGGAGCAGTTCATGGATCTGCCGCAGGTTGGCGACCGTATCGAGTGCCTCCAGCCGATTCGTTGCCGACAGTGGATGCAGCTTGCCCGTCGCGCTGAGCATCGGCTTCAGCTCCTCGGCCATAGCGGGTGCCTTGAGCCAAGACAGGGCGAAGCTGGTTCGAACAAACGAATGCGGCGGGAGCTGCGCCAGCTGTTCAGGAGCCACTTGCGGTACAAGCGACGGGTTCAACTGCTCCAGCTTGACAACCGCGAGTCCCCCTTCGAGTTTCAGGAGCGTGAATCCCCGCGAGAGCAGATGGCGATTGATCAGGTCCGTGGTCTCCTCCAGCGTCAGCTTCCGTGGAGCAGATAAGTTGACAAAATCGCCGGGCAGTTCCTGCCAATCCAAAGGTTGGGATGAAATTTCGGACAACCAATCGAGGATGGCGGGCCAGGACTGATTGCGGAAAGTGAACTGGACCAGTCCGTCTTCGCCAAGCCGAACGTCAAGTTCCTTGGGGTCGGGCTTTTCCGGAGGCTCGGCGGAACGTTTCACCCCACCGGGAGCGGAGGCCGGCGCACTTGCATCGGCGGCAGGCTTTGCCGCCGAAGGTTCACCCGGAGCCGGAACAGGACTCCCTGGAGGAGTCCCCGGCGCGGGCTGGCCTTCAACGGCCGGTGCAGGGGTTGCCGCCGCAGCCGCCGGCTGGACGATTACCGGGGTCGCCCCAACCTGCACTTCAACCGCATCTTGGCACAAAGCAGGCCCGCCGCCACTGCCTAGACAGGCAGCGCATACCAGGGTCACAATCGATCGCTGGCGACTGTTCATGGACCGATCCGCGTTGATTTACGTTCGTTCACGTCGGTGCCGGCACGAACGTATTATCCCGTGGCGGGACACCGATGCAACGAAATCCTCAGGAGAGGCCGCCTCAACGCACCCCACCACCTTTCGCCGCGCAACTCGTTCAATGCGCAACTCGTTCAATGCGCAACGAGTTTGCCGTGCAACACGTTCGCCGCGAACCCGAGCCCCATCTCTAGCGAAGCTGCTCGCGGTAGGTCGTCCAGGCCAAGTAGATGAGAATCGCCCCGAACGCCGAGTACGCGACGTCCATCACCAAACTCGCGCCCTGAAGAGGAGCGAAGTTCGACATACCGAAGAGTCGCAGCAGTAAGTCGAGAAAAAACACGACAAACACTAGTACTGCGACCACAAGGCTGATGATACACAGGGCCTTGGGCATGAACGAACCTCGGCGGATGATCGCGGTGTCGACTCGCATGGGTGCTCAGCCAAGGTTGCTAGTATAGTTCGCGCGATCGCTCTGTCACGACGGCCTTGGGCTTTGAGCTCTTTTGCCAGTCCCAACTGGTTCCACACCATACCGTTGACTAGCCCATGAGTGGCCTGCCCACCCCGCCCTCGCAAGAAAAAAATGGCGATTTGCCGTCCGTATCGGCCGATCTTCCCGATCCGTGGGGGTGGTTCCGGGGGCAAATGCCGGTTGTAGGGAGTTGGGCCTACCTGGACCATGCCGCCGTGGGCCCCCTGTCCTCCCCTGCGGCAGCCGCTTTAACCCGGTTCGCCCGACAGGCTGCCACCGATGGCGACGTCCCTTGGCCATCCTGGGCCGAATCTGTCGAACAACTGCGGCGACGGGTCGCCCGCTGGCTGGGAGGCGTGACCGAGGGAGTCACATTGCTGCCCAATACCACAACCGGGATCAATGCGATCGCCGAAGGATTTCCCTTCCATACCGGCGACAACCTGGTGGTGCCGGCCAATGAATTCTCCTCGAACCTGCTGCCCTGGCTCAACCAACGGCGTCGGGGGGTCGAGGTCCGGTGCGTGGAAGCCCCTGCTGGACGCGTCACGGCCGATCTGCTTCGTCCGGCAGTGGATGGACGGACGCGGCTGATCGCCCTCAGCTGGGTGGGTTATGCGACGGGCTATCGGGTGGATGTCGATGCCATCCTGCAACTGGCCCACGACCATCAGGCGGTCTTGTTCCTGGACGCGATTCAGGCGCTGGGCCCGTGTACGCTGGACCTGCAGAAAACTCCCGTCGATTTCCTGGTGGCCGATGGCCACAAATGGATGCTCGGACCCGAGGGCGCCGCGATCGCGTACTTCCAACCTCATCTACTCGACCGCGTCCATTGCGGAACCGTCGGCTGGCACAGCCTTACCCCGGGCGAACAGTTCGCCGCAAAAACAATCCGGCTGGCCGATGCAGCGCGGCGGTTTGAAGGCGGGTCGCTGAATATGGCCGGATTCATCGCCCTGGCTGCCAGTTTGGAAATGTTCTGGCACGTGGCCGCCCAACATTCAACCGAAACGATCCAGGTCCGCTGGCTCGAGCGCGCGGCAGCCACGGCAGACGCAGTCCGTCGCGGGGGCGGTGTTCCCCGATATTCTTGGCCCGCCCAATCGCTCAGCGGGATCGTCATGTTCGATTGTCCCAACCACGATCCACAGCGGGTCCGCCGGCACTGCCTGGAACATGGAGTCGTGTTGAGTGTCCGCGAACGCGGACTGCGGGCCAGTACGCATCTGTACAACGATCAAGAAGATCTCGATCGACTTTCACGTGCCCTGCGGAGCCTCCACTGATGCTCTCGCCGTGCGGCACACTGCCGGCAGACCTGTTTCCCACTTACGCATCAGGACCTGATTGTGCCCACTCGTGCTGTCTACACCGGTTCGTTTGATCCGATCACACTAGGTCATCTCAACATCGTGCGCCGTGGTGCCGCACTGTTCGATGAACTGGTGATTGGAATTGGGATCAATGCCGAGAAGAAATCGCTGTTTGATTCGGCTGAGCGTATCGAACTGGTTCGCGGCGCGATCGCAGGTCTCTCCAACGTGACCGTCGCCACATTCAACGGCCTGGCTGTCGACTTCGTTCGTCAAGTCAACGCTCGAGTAATGCTTCGCGGCATTCGACCACTGACCGATATTGCCGGGGAGTTCACCATGATGATGGCCAACCGACAACTGGCTCGAGATATCGAAACGGTCTTCCTGATGGCAGATGAAGAGTTCGCCCACGTGAGCAGTTCATTGCTGAAGCAAATCGCCAGCCTCTCCACGGACGATCATGCGCTGGCCAAGTTCGTGCCACATAGCGTCATTCCGGCGTTGCGATCCAAACTGCGCCCGTAAGCTCATCCGGCTCAGGCAGGCCCGTTGAAGCCTTGTCATCTCGACGAAAGCACGAGAGCCAAACCCCCGACAGCAGCCAGCAGACTGATGAACTGAGCCATGAACAGCGAACGACATTTTCCCCATCGGAGTAGACCGAACACGTAGTTGAATCCAGGCAAAAGCAGCGCCATCCATCCAGTTCGTGCCGACTCCTTGAATGCGATGCGGCTCAGCTGCGCATGACTGATCAGATTGATCGGGACAAATGCAGCCATCAGCAACAGTCCCCAAAGCTGCGCCACAGGAATCCGATCAAGTCGACCTCGAATCGAGCTAGGATCGGCTGCCGCCACCTTCTCCGTGTCGCCTTCCTTCGGCTTGGTCGTAAAGATCCGATCGACCGTAAGCACGCCGATCGCGCCTGCCCCGACAAGAAAGACCAACAGGAACGCCAGCATCCACCAGGGGAAACCCACGGTCTTCAGCGTCTTTTGAATCGCGGCCTCCGACCGCATGCTCTCCGCCGCGTTATCGAGTGCCTCATGTCCGAACTCACTCTCAAGCTGACGTTTCTGGACCACACCGGCCACTCTCCCGCCAGAGCTGAGATCGTACCCGCACTGGGTGCATAGCTTCGCGCCGGGCTTCAACTCCTTGAAGCAGGCCGGACAAACCGGTCCCGCGCGACGCTGAATGCCTTCTTCGGCAAGCAAGTCTGCGACGCCGCCCCTGTCCGACGCGTCACTGGCGGCAGGCCGGCTGCCCGCAGTCGCAGCGGCTGGCTGGCCGACGCGAATGGCGGCTCCGCATTTGGGACATTTGATCGCCTTGCCCGCCAACTCATCCTTGACTCGGAATCCCTGTCCACAACTGCAGCGCACCGGAATCGGCATACGTCAGTGACCTTCGTTCGATGAGCGTTCAGGCGGCAACTGGGCCGGTCGGACCATTATGGTTTGCGTCTGCCCGACCGCCGCACTCCGGGCCCCGATTCTAACCGTTCAGGCGCTGGCCCAACGGCCGAAGGATCCCGCCCCCCGGCCCCGCCCCCCAACGCTCCGGCATTCCTGTCAGGATGGCAGCAATTCCTGAGCATGACTTTAGGCCTGAGCCACCGGATTGTCGTTACCTCTTCAAGGGCAACAAGTTGCAGTCGATCCTTAGATTCCGGCACGCAACTTGCTCTTGGAAGGGGTGGACTCGGTCTGGCCTGCCACGGCCGACCGCTGCGGGAGCCGAGGGCGGCTTTCCCGCTGCTGGGGGCCGGCCCGCCGCTCGGGTTGGCCCATTTCCCCCGTCACACGACTGTCGAGAGGTGTATTGGATATGGCGACGGCCACGAAATCGAAGACTTCTTTGCGACTTCAGCCGCTCGGCGATCGCTTGGTGGTGCAGCGTGATGAAGCAGAAGCAAAGACCGTGGGGGGCATCATTCTGCCCGACTCGGCAAAGAACAAGCCGACCCGTGGTCATGTGGTGGCAGTCGGCAATGGCCGCTTGATGGACGATGGCACGCGGAGCAAGCCCGAAGTGAAGGTCGGGGATCGCGTGGTGTTTCTCAGCTACGCCGGCGAGACCGTCGAAGTGGGCGATGACGAGTTCCTGCTGATGCGGGAAAGCGATGTCCTGGCGGTGATTGAAGGCTAAGGGGCGGCAACCGACGGCACGATGGCTGGCTGGCAGCGGGTCAGCAGTTTGCCGGAAGTTCGTTCGCCTCGCGACCAGATCACATTCCGGATTGGTTCAGACTTACAAAGAAATTTGACTCATTGAGAGGTCCACTCAGGCATGGCAAAGATCATTGCATTTGAACAGGAAGCCCGCGAAGCGATTCGCCGCGGAGTCTCGAAGCTCGCAAGGGCCGTTCGCGTAACGCTCGGACCGAAGGGTCGCAACGTGATCCTGCAGAAGAGCTTCGGCAGCCCCACGGTCACGAAGGACGGCGTGACGGTTGCCAAGGAAATCGATCTCGAAGACGTCTATGAGAACATGGGCGCTCGGATGGTGCGAGAAGTCGCCAGCAAGACGAGCGACGTCGCCGGCGACGGGACCACGACGGCCACTGTGCTGGCTGAAGCGATCTTCAACGAAGGTTTGAAGGCCGTGGTTGCCGGCGTGAACCCGATTCAGATGAAGACGGGTATCGAAAAGGCGGTTTCCGACATCGCCGAACGGCTTCACAAGATGGCAATCAAGGTGAAGAACAAGGAAGACATGGCGAATGTCGCCACGATTGCCGCCAACAACGATCGTGAGATCGGCAATCTGCTGGCCGATGCCATGGAGAAGGTTGGCAAGGACGGGGTGATCACCGTGGATGAAGGCAAGAGCCTGCACACGGAGCAGGAGTGGGTCGAAGGGATGCAGTTCGACCGCGGCTATCTCTCCCCGTACTTCGTCACCGATGCCCAGGCCATGGAATGCGTCCTCGAAGACGCGTACGTACTGGTTTACGAGAAGAAGATCAGCGCCATCAAAGATCTTGTGCCGCTGTTGGAACAGGTCGTCCAGCAAGGCAAGCCGCTGTTGATCATCTGCGAAGAAGTGGATGGCGAAGCACTGGCGACGTTGGTGATCAACCGGCTCCGCGGCACCTTCAGCTGCTGTGCCGTCAAGGCGCCGGGCTACGGCGATCGTCGAAAGGCAATGCTGGAGGACATCGCGATCCTCACCGGCGGCAAGCCCATCTTCGAAGCGCTGGGCATCAAGCTGGAAAGCGTCGGCCTGGCCGATTTGGGGCGCGCCAAGAAGATCATCGTCGACAAGGACAACACGACGATCATCGAAGGCGCTGGCAAGGGGGCTGATATCAAGGGTCGGATCGACCAGATTCGCCGCGAGATCGAAAACACCACCAGCGACTACGACCGTGAGAAGCTCGAAGAGCGGCTCGCCAAGCTGGCTGGGGGCGTGGCAAAGGTCAATGTCGGTGCTGCCACCGAAAGCGAAATGAAAGAGAAGAAGGCCCGCGTAGAAGATGCCTTGCATGCGACCCGCGCGGCCGTCGAAGAAGGCATCCTGCCGGGCGGCGGCGTGGCCTTGCTCCGCGCCAGCAGCGATTGCGCTCCGGCAGCCGACCTGCCGCAAGATGAGCGGACCGGCTATCAGATTGTGCTGCGGGCCTGTCGCGCTCCGCTGACGATGATCGCGGAAAATGCCGGTCAGGACGGCGGGATCGTCTGCGAGCGCGTCCTCGCGGGCAAGAATAACTTTGGTTACAACGCGTTGACCGATGCCTACGAAGACCTCGTCAAGGCAGGAGTCATCGATCCGACCAAGGTCACGCGGACGGCACTCGCCAACGCGGCCAGCGTCGCCACTTTGCTGCTGACCAGCGATGCCCTGATCGCCGAAAAGCCCAAGGACGATAAGGGAAGCAAGAAGGGTGCCGCCCCGGGCGGTGACTACGACATGTACTAGGCCGATCGTCGAGCAAATGCGGCGGTGACGCCGCCATCGCCGATGGCCGTCAGGCAACGTTCAGAACCCTCGCCCGATCGACTCGATCGTGGCGAGGGTTTTTTGTTGAAGATGCATCGTACGATGCAGAAGACGTTGCGGAGCACAGCGCCGCGGCGGACTCGTCTGCGAGCCCCTTCGTTCTCGCAGTTCACAGACTCTCGAGAACCGATCACGGATGTCCCTTTGGACCACTGACGAACTCAGCCCTGAAACGCTGGCCGCCCGACTTCGACAGCCTCTGCCCGGAGGCTCGGCGCACCGCCGCGCATCGCCTCCATTGGCATATGGTCGGCATCGTGGTCCTGCTCCCCGACAAACTGCAAACGCCGCGGTGCTGATCGCGTTGTGCCCCTCTCCTCACGGGATTCGCGTGCCGCTGATCGTCCGCCCCCACAATGCTCGACTCCATGGAGGACAAATTGGTTTGCCCGGGGGACGGTGCGAGGAGAACGAAACGATGGAGCAGGCAGCCGTCCGCGAATTTGCGGAGGAAATGCAACCATCCGGCGGAGCGGCCCCGCGGTTGCTCGGCAGGCTCAGCGAAATCTATGTATTCGCCAGCGGCTATCGCGTGGTACCCGTCGTCGGCTGGCTCGAAGGTTCGCCGCGCCTGATTCCGCAGCCAGAGGAAGTCGAACGCATCATTTGGCTCGAACTCGACCAACTCTGCGATCCGCGACGCTGGCAAAGGCTGCCCCTGAAACGGGCGCTTCGCGGCGCCTCCGGTCCCGTGGCCATCGATCTGGAGGTTCCCGCGTTATCCGTCGCCGAGGAGATCGTCTGGGGAGCGACTGCGATGATTCTGGCCGAACTTCGTGAGGTTCTGTCCGGTCTTCTACGAACGGCCGTGGGTACGGTTCCAGCGACGCCCTTGAGCCCACGCGGTTCGAACGGCTCGAACCCGTGACCTTCCAGCGGCCAACTGCCCGCTGCCTCCGCGGGCTGTGTGGCACGGCATGATCGGGCCAAGTCCGTTTCGCTGAAGGGGCGCTACCCTGGCCGCCAGTCAAGTAACTCGCTATTTGTGATGCAACGCTCGCTTCTGATGGTCCGCGAATTCTTTGATCGATGTCCTTTGCAAGGTGGCGTTTGACGTGAGTAGTTCCTCGATGCCCTCAATCCGCGCCGCGATCATCGGCGCAACCGGTTACACGGCACTGGAGCTGGCCAAGCTGCTCGTCCGACATCCCCGGGTCCAGATCACCGCCGCCACGAGCCGTCAAGAGGCTGGCTTGCCGCTTGCGGCGATCCATCCGTGGCTGGCGGATCGCTGTGAAGTTCAGGTATCCAATGCCGATCCCCGTCAACTGGCGGAGGTTGCGGACGTTGCCTTTTGCTGCTTGCCTCACGGTGCGGCCTCTGCCACGGTCCGTGAACTGGCGGCAGCCGGACTGCGTGTAATCGATCTCAGCGCGGACTTCCGTCTGAGTTCGCCGGCCCTCTATCAGCAATGGTATGGAGACCATCACGCGTGGCCCGAAAAACTGGGGCATGTCGTGTATGGGCTTCCTGAGCTGTTCGCCGGTCACCTGACCGAAGCGCGGCTGGTCGCCAATCCGGGTTGCTATCCGACCAGTGCGATCCTTCCGTTAGCCCCGCTGTTGAAGGCAGGTGCGATTGCTGCCGAGGGGATCATCGTGGACTCAAAGAGCGGCGTCAGTGGCGCGGGTCGTTCGCCCAAACTGGGGACTCTGTACTGCGAAGTCAACGAATCCGTAGCCGCTTACAGCGTTGGAGAGCATCGCCACCAACCGGAAATGAAGGATGTGCTCCGCCGCAGCACGGGAGTGGAAGCAAACCTGCTGTTCACGCCCCACTTGATGCCGATGGATCGCGGCATCCTGTCCACGATCTATGTCACGCCGCAGCGAGCCACCGCTGCGGATGTGATGGAAATTTGGCGCGAAGCCTACAGTCATGCGCCATTTGTGCGTGTTGTCTCGCATCTGCCAGCCACGAAGTTCGTGACCCACACGAATTTCTGCGACATCACGGTCCGCGAAGCGGGGGATCGCCTGATCCTGTTATCGGCGCTGGACAACCTGATCAAGGGCGCCAGCGGCGCGGCGATTCAGAATCTCAACTGCATGATGGCTTGGGACGAAACTCTTGGCTTGATGTAGCGCGCTGCAGCACCTGTGGCTGCCGAAGCCCCCTCCTACAGCAGCTCGATCAATACCGCCGTGGCATTGTCTCGCCCGGATTCCGCGAGCGCCTCGCGCACCAGGCGACTGGCCATCGTTTCGTCAGACACCTCGCTATGCGGTTCACGCATCCGCTCTTCAATAGCTCGATCCCACAGCCCTTCGATCACTCCGTCCGTGCACAGCAGCAAGCGATCGCCAGGCTCGTACTCAAAACAGCCCATCTGGGGATGGATGAATTGGGCGCCAGCACCCAGCGATTGCGAGAGTACGTTCTTGCGAGGATGGGTCCGAGCCTCACGTTCGTTCAATCTGCCCTGCCGCCGCAGCCAGCCAACATGCGTATGGTCCTCGGACACCATCCGAAACATGCCGGAGCGGTTCAGGCTGTAGATTCGGCTGTCACCGAGATGGCCGAAGAACACCCATCGGCCAATGATCCAAACCAGGCTCAGCGTGGCCCCCATATTGCGGCCTTCGCGATGACTTTGACCCAGCGTGCTCAACTGGCGATGCGTCGCCTCAAAGAGTTCCTGGAGGATTTGATAGAAGCCATGCGCGTTATGTCTCGGTGAAAGTCGAAAGCGCCGAGGCAATCGACGGGTGATGTTGTCGATCGCAAAGCGGCTGGCAAACTCTCCGGACTGCTCGCCACCCATCCCGTCGCTGACCGCGAACACGAAATCCAACCCGGCCAGCGGCACTTCACCGCTTTTTCCCAGATAGTGCAGATCGCGCTGGTCGAATGCAATTCCCAGCCAAGCGTCTTCGTTGTTGGGTCGGATCGGCCCTTTCTCCGTGGCGCCCGACCAGCGGACTGCCTGGACTGCGATGGCGAGTTCCGTCGACGGTGCCGATTCGACAGCCACCGCGCCCGCGGCAGGGTCAAGGATTGTGGCGAATTCAAAGTCGATGATGCAGAACCGTCCGTCCAAAGCGCGGTAGGTGATGTTTCTCAGAAACGGGTCGTCGTGCCGCACCCCGTACTGCTCGAGTTCCGCGAAAATCTCCTTGATCCGCTCCTCGCCCATCTGCTCGACCCGCGCGCCGCAATGGGTCGTGACGATTTCGAGCTTTTCCGGATCAGCCTCCAGCAGTCGGGGAACGAACTCGCAACCTCGCGCCTCCAGATAGCGGAGGACTTCGACCTCCCGTTCGAATCGCTGCCGTGCATCCGCCGCGCGATATGCTTTGTGGACACGGCCGTCATAGCCGATCCGAACCAGCGCACGCGCGGTATTCTTGGCCTCTTGCATGCCGACACTCCGGGTTCCCGAAACAAACAACGCCGCCGGATCGCATCCGACGGCGTTGTATTATGTCGACTCTGCCAGACCGCCCGAGGCAACGGGCGTTCCCGCGGGAACGCTCAGCCGAGCGTCTGCAGCGTCTTGATCAAACGCGAAACGATCTTGTAGGGATCTGCTTGAGAGTTCGGCCGCCGATCTTCCAGGTATCCCTTGTAGCCGTTGTTCACGAAGCTGTGCGGAATCCGAATGGATGCGCCACGGTTCGCTACCCCGTAGTTGAACTTGTCAATCGACTGGGTTTCATGCAGGCCCGTCAGACGCAGATGGTTGTCAGGACCGTACGCCGCGATGTGCTCATCACGGTACTTCTCAAAGGCCGCCATCATCTTCTCAAAGTACTCCTTGCCGCCCGATTCGCGCATCCGTTGCGTTGAGAAGTTGGTGTGCATCCCCGAGCCGTTCCAGTCGCCGCGAATCGGCTTGCAGTGCCACTCGATGTCCACTCCATAGGATTCACAGAGCCGCGTCAGCAAGTAGCGGGCGATCCACATGTCGTCGCAAACCTTGCGGGAGCCCTTACCGAAGATCTGGAACTCCCATTGTCCCTTCGCGACTTCGGCATTGATCCCTTCCAGTTCAATGCCAGCGTCCAATGTGATGTCGATATGCTTCTCGGCGATTTCACGCGCGATGCATCCGACATTCTTGTAACCGACGCCCGTGTAATAAGGGCCCTGCGGTCCCGGAAAACCATTCTCGGGGAAGCCCAGCGGACGGCCGTCCTTGAACATGAAATATTCTTGTTCAAATCCGATCCACAGGTCCGACATTTCGGGCACTGTGGCTCGGAAGTTCGACGGGTGGGGGCTGCCATCCGGCAACAAGACTTCGCACATCACCAAGAAACCATTGATCCGCGCGGTGTCCGGATAGAGCGCGACAGGTTTCAAGACGCAGTCCGACGAGTGCCCCTCGGCTTGCTGCGTCGAGCTACCGTCAAATCCCCAAATAGGCAGGTCAGCAACCGTTTTCGGCGCGTCGCTGACAACCTTCGTCTTGCTACGGAGGTTCGGTTCCGGGGTGTATCCGTCCAACCAGATGTATTCCAGCTTGTACTTCGATGCGCTCGACACGGGGCGGCTACCACTTTCTTGAGAGGGATTACGGAAGGTCCTGGCCACGCGGGCCACACGCGGCGAACGTCGGCTGCATCAGTACCCTGACTGCAACCGCACCCTATGCGAAGCGTCCGCCTCGCCCGCATCGAGTCCCGGCTCGCCGCCCCAAAATGTAACGCACCTCCCGCGACAACCGAAGCACCCACCAGCCGCAGAAATTCCCGCGATCGAGGTATTGCTTGGCAGGCCTCGCGCCAGACCAATCGCGTCGCGTGCGAACGCAAAAGGAAGCTCCCTTGCCAGCGTTTTGTGGCGGACCCAGCCACCTACCGCCCGTAAGAGCCGGTCGGCCAGATCTGAGATCCGAAGCTCGTCCCGTTCCCTGCACCGTGTCGCGGCGGGATTCGTTGGACCACGGCACCACCGGCGCGAGTTCCCGACTAGGGGCTGGCCGGCGAATGGTCCTCGGCGATCCCGATCACATGGCTCAAAGTTCGGATCACCAACAGGCCACCCGACATCGCAGGCGTGGACATGACGACTTCACCCAACGGATGCGTCGCCAGCAACTCATAGCCCGGTTCTCCCTTCAACACATAGACATCGCCTTGCTCGCTGATCGCAAAGATCCGACCATCTGCAGCGGTTGGTGATGCTGAGAACGCCGTGGCGGAACTGGCCAGCCGGACGCGATGGACCTGCTCACCTGAGTCAGCCTGATAGGCTGTGAGCACGCCGTTGTTATTGAGCGTCACCAGATGGTCTCGATAGAGCAATGGTGTCGGCAGGTAAGTCCCGCCCTTGAGATGACTCCAGGCGATCGCCTGGCTGGAAGACGCATTGGCAGGCGGCGACAGATCACCTCGTGAGCCAGCGCGGATCGCATACACGGGGCGAACCGGCGGATAACCGCCCGTCACGTAAACCATCGCTTCACCCGCAACGGGCGTTCCAACAATCACTTCCGAATTGGGCCCAAGACTCCAAAGCGGCTCTCCGGTCCGCGGCTGATAGGCACGAATCGTCATTCCATTGGTTACCAACTCGTCGCCCAATGGGCTAGAAACCACCGTGGGCGTCGCCCATGTCGACCGTTCGTCGCGGGGGACCCGCCACACTTCTTCGCCTGTCGCCATCGAGAAGGCCGCCAGAAACGAATCCGCGCGACGGTCTGCTTGAACGATTACCAGATCCTCCCAGATGATCGGCGAACTGGCGTGCCCCCATTCGGCGATCCCTGCTTGAGGATCGTTGGCTTCCAAAACACCGAGTTCACGCCGCCACAGTTCATTGCCATCCCGATCGACGCAAACAAGCAGTCCGATCATCCCGAACAATGCCACGACCCGACGACCGTCCGTGGCCGGCGTCGAATTGGCGAAACTCGACTTGAGGTGCCGCTTTACCGTGGGGGCCGCGTTGGCCAATTCCCGCTCCCATGTGATCGAGCCGTCACGTGCATCGAGACAATACAAGCGGAACGAATGAGGTGAGAGGTCATCCACAGAATCGCCGTCGCCGTAGTTGCCCGTTCGAAAAGTAGTGTCTCCCTTGGAACTCACCGCAGTGGCAATAAAGATCTGTCCGTTGTCAATGATCGGACTGGCCAATCCAATCCCGGGGATTGGAGTCTTGAAGCGGACATGATGGCCGGTCGCCATATCCCAGTCGGCAGTCACTCCTTGACCGTCCCCAATCCCGGTGGCGGAAGGGCCGCGAAACTGGGGCCAGGGTCGCGCCGCATCGCGCGGTCCGCTCTGCAACTGCACCTCCGCAGCTTGCTGCGGGCCGGTCAACTCCGCACCGCTGGCCAACGTGAGAAAACTCACCTCTCCATCCGCTCGGGTCACTACTGCCCATTCCACAGTACCGGCACGCCCACGGATTTCTAATCGGAAATCGCCTTGAGGCGTTTCGAATCGCTGTGGATCAATCGACACGAGAGCCAATGGCTCGGCGTCGTCAACCTTGACTGACAATCCATTTTCAATGGCTTGCACCTCGACCACGTGCTGTTCATTCCGATAACGGCCGGTGTAGCGACCGAGAATCGCCGCGTCGACACTGACAGGAACCGCTCGGCGCTCGACACTCGCACGGGAAAGCAACTCCACCATCCCGTCGTCTTTCTTTTCTTCGGCGGCGCGTCGAGCGGCCGCCAGATCCAGCGGTTCGATGCCCGGCAGGGCCAGCGCCGTGCGCGCCAGCTCGACGTCGCTATTCTCAACGGCCCACTGCAGCGCGGCTGCACGATCCTTCGCACCGCGCACCAGAAGCAGCTTTGCGATCTCGACCCGTTTATAGTTCAAGGCTCCTGCGACGACGGAGGAATTGAAAAACGATTCCTTCGCATTCAAGTCGGCGCCACGCTCCAGCAACAGACGGACCACATCCATGTTCCCGCGTTCAGCTGCCAACATCAGCGGTGTAACGTGATTGCGGGCCGGCGCGTCGACGGGTATTCCAGCATCGAGCAATCGCGTCACGGTGGCCAGATCGCCCATTCGTGCCGCTTCACGCAGTTCCGCCGCGCGCAGCTCGTCGGGCGAGTCGTCCGCAAGACTACTCCCGCAATACCCCACGCCGCACAGCAGGGTCAGCACGATGTGAAATCGAAGCGAAGAACTCATGCCTTTCCCCTTGAGCGACAGGGCCGTGGAGTTCGGCCAGACACGCGCTTGCAATGGCACGCCGAATGCACTGACCCGTCGAAAACTCGAGCCCACAGAATACTGGATCGCGGCTCAGATCCGCGACGCCTGGGTCCGGACCCGGCGACTGCCACCGCTTCAGGACTTGGCACGGGCCGCCCGTTCGACTCGAACCGGCCCATGCATCAGGGTCGCATCGCTCGGGCGACCAGATCCGCGTCGAAAAAGTTGATCGACATGGCGGCGTCGACGACCAATGATTGGGCGTTGATTCCACTGCTCCGCGGGCTCAGCAGAAAAGCCGCAACATTGGCGACCTCCTCGGTCATCAACGCCCGTTTTCGCGGGATCACCGCTTCGGCAAACAGATAGGAATCGACGTAACCCGGAATCCCGGCGGAAGCGCTCGTCTTGAGCAAGCCTGCCGCAACCGCATTGAAACGAACTTCGCTGAAACGGCTGAATGACTTGGCCAGGAATGCGAGTGAAGAATCAAGCGCGGCCTTGATCGGTGCCATGAAGCCATAACTTTCACTCGCCATCCGGGTCGTACTGATCGAAATCGTGACGACGCTGGCATCGCGCTGCAACACATCCCGCAGCGCGTGACAGACAGCCAACAGCGAGAAGCACGAAATGTCGACAGCCTGCAGAAACTGAGCACGACCTGTCGCATGAAACGGCTGGATTCCCGCCGAGTAATCTGCGAAAGCGATCGAGTGAACCAAACCAGCCAGTGGCTTGCCGTCAGCCAGCAATGCCGTGGCCAGACCGTCGATTTGTTTCTGGTCCGCGACATCACACACCAGCAACTTGTCGCTCGCAATCGTGCCGCTCAGTTTTTCGCGACGCGCCTCGGTGCGAACGCTGTACAGTACCTCGGCACCCGCATCGCTGAGTACCTTCCCGATATGAAAGGCAACACTCTTGCGGTTTGCCAAACCCATGACCAGGACGCGTTTGCCCTGAAGCTGCAAAAAATCGGTCATCACTTACTCACGGATTGCTAGGTGCTCACCCAGAGACTTGGCTTGTCCGTCAGGACCAGCGATGGATTCGACGTCGACAAGGGCATGGACCGCAGATCCTTGTGTCTGATCCGTACCGTTTGCAATTGGTCCATCCCATGATGGCTCGTTGGGCGACGAACAGGATCCTGTCGGCCGGTAACGCGATGTCGACCCGATCACTTATCTCCGGGGCGCGCCACAGCGCAGGCGAAATCCAGACGGGCGGCGACTTTGCTACCCAGTTTCACCCGGCCGGTAAGAAAGTAGGCGGGCGGGACCTGGTCCACCAGTTCGACCTCCACTTCGACGGTGTCGCCCGGCCGAACCATCTGCTTGAATCGCACGTTGTCAATCCGTGTCGCCACAGGAACCACGCTCCCGTCCTGCGGCGTAAACCGGCTGAGCAGCACGGCCCCCGCTTGCAGGCAGCACTCGCACTGGATCACCCCAGGGACCAGCGGGTACGCGGGAAAATGCCCCTGGACGAAGAACTCTTCGGGCATAAACGTCTTGCGGCAGACGATCCGCCTGTCGCTCTGCTCGACGATCTCGTCCAATAGACGCATCGGCGGACGATGCGGAATCGCCCGCTCGATCTCAGCAACGCTCATGGCAGCCTGCTCGAAAAAGATCGCCAGGAACGGTTAGCTTGGCAGACCGCCAATCCGCCCCCAGCGAACGGAAGGGATACTCGGTTGACGACACTGTATGCCAAAGGCAGCCCGACGTGTGCACTGGACCACAGTGATCTCGCAGACGCGATCGACGCTCTGCTTGAGGCTCATCCGACCGCTCAACGAATTCTGGCGATTCCGCCCGACCACACCCGGCTTCCCAGCCGGGCGGGTGAACTGACTTGCCTGCTGGCAGCTCGCGCCGGCTCACGGCTCAAAGATGTCTTGCCAGCGCTCGGCACGCACCAGCCGATGAATGCGGGGCAACTGATGATGATGTTTCCAAGCCTGCCATTAGAGCTCGTCCGCGAACACCGCTGGCGGACGGACGTCGTCGATGTGGGAACAGTACCCGCCGACTTCGTCGCTGAAACGACTGACGGACGCTGGACCCGGCCCTGGCCTGCTCAACTGAATCGTCTGGTCTGCCACGGCGGCCACGACTTGATTGTCTCCTTGGGACAAGTCGTGCCCCATGAAGTGATTGGCATGGCCAACTACAGCAAAAACCTGTTCATCGGCACCGGAGGCTTCGCGGGAATCCACGAGAGCCATTTTCTAAGCGCGCTTTGCGGAATGGAACAGACGATGGGCCGCGCCGACACTCCGTTGCGGCGGATCCTCAACTACGCAGAACAACACTTCTGCCGCGATCTGAATCTCGCCTATGTGTTCACCGTGATCGAGAGCCTGAAGGATGGCACTTTGGTGACTCGCGGGCTGTTCGTCGGGAATGACTATGCCACGTTCAAGCAGGCTGCGGACCTGGCTCAGCAATGCAACATCATTTCGTTAGATCCGCCGCCTCAACGGATCGTTTGCTACCTGGATCCCACGGAGTTCCACAGCACCTGGTTGGGCAACAAAGCCATCTATCGAACGCGAATGGCAATCGCAGATGACGGTGAACTGATCATCCTGGCACCCGGCGTGCAAACCTTTGGAGAAGACTCGAAGATCGATCAGCTGATCCGCCGTCACGGCTATCAGACGACTCCGGCAATCCTCGAGGCCGTCGCGCGCGATCCGGAACTCGCCTCGAACCTCTCCGCTGCGGCCCACCTGATCCATGGATCCTCCGAGGGCCGCTTCCGTGTCACCTACGCGCCCGGCATTCTCAGCCGCGATGAAATTCAATCCGTCGGTTACCAGCATGCCGCACTAGAGCCGCTGCTAAGTCGCTATCCCGTCGACTCATTGACGGACGGGTATCACGAAGATCATGACGGCCAGCCGTTCTATTTCATTCGCAACCCGGCGCTCGGCTTGTGGGCCAATCGCTCCCGACTGGCCTAATCGCCACCTGAAAACTTCCCCAAACCGCCGCGGCCCGCTTCCCGCTCGTCACTCCCAAGGGACGCATCCCCCTCCCGACGATCCTTCTTGCGCAAGCCACTAAGGCTCGGCAAACGTGGCGGTTCTTTATCGGGAATGACGAAGGAGCGGCGGAGAGGCTCAATTTCCGGCGCGGATGTGCCGATCGAACCGAGGGGACGGGTTATGAGGGTTTTGCGGGGCTTGGTTCACGGGACCTGCCCGCGTCTCACTCCCCGGTTTTCCCTTCAGACAGACTACTACGGATTACGAGGTACCAGCCGATGCGGGCATCCCTCGCCTTGACGATCGCGCTTTTGGGTGCTGGAGCCCAAGTGGCCGTTGCCCAGCGTCCCATCGTGCCAGGCACAGGCAAACAGCTGACCGAAGTCGGCGACAACTTCGAAGACCGGGAATGGAAGTACGTTCCGCGGAACCCGAAGAGTACCGAAGACATCGATGAAAACCAGCGACAGCCGACCGGGCGGTCGACCAATGGACGCTGGTATGAGGGGATCAAACGCGGACACCCGGACATCGTCCAGTGGATTGAAACTCCCGAAGGCGGCTTGCCCAACAGCAGCGGATCGCTGTTGCTGCAAACGATGTTCTCAGGGATTCCCAACCGACCCCGTGGCGAGATGGGGCAAGACGACTTCGTTTGCAATATCCAGTACCGGCTGAAGCGAAAGATCCCGGTCGCTGAAACACCGAGTGTCGTGACGCGCGTCTACTTCCCTCCGATCGAGGAATGGGAACGGCGCAACGGACCGCACTTTGGTTTCCGCTTGGCGCTCGAAACGACGGCAATGAAGGAATCGGGCGGCTTCCTTGGATTCGGTTCCAAGAAGGAAGACGACGAGGTCTACTGGCCGGGGATGTTTGTTTGCTACGAAAAGCAACGGGACGGACAGGTAAAGACGTACTTCCGGATTCGCGGCGATCGACGAGGCGGCGACTTCCGTGGCCCTGACATTGAACAGCTTGGCTGGTGGACGCTCGGCATGTCTGTGACCGCTGACGGTATGGTTCACTACTATGCGCACCCAGGCGTGGAAGATCTGACGGAAGAAGACTACATCACGAGCCAATATCCCTACGGATACAAGGCCGAACGTTTCCGCACGTTCTTCTTCAATGTCTGCAGTGCGGACGACGGCCGTCGCTGGAGCACGCCGTTTATCGTGGACGACAGCTGGATGTATCTGGCTCGATCGGCCGGCGTGCAGATGGCTTCCGCGAAAGGCAAGCAGAAGGTGCAACGGCAATAGTCCGTCGCAGGTCGTTCAGCCTCGCGGATCCGATTTTTTTCGGTAGGACATAACGTGAGATCGCAAGTGCGGATGAGCCTCCCACTTGATCGCTGGCGGACGTCCGCACGGCAGCTCGAGGTGTCCCAGTTCCCAAGCTCGGATGAAGTCCGGGACACTGCCCAGCAGGTCGGTCCGCTCAATCAGCGAATGAGCGGTTGACCAGAACGCCTCTGCGACTTCCGCCGGATTGGGTCGGAGCATCGCATCATCGGGGATCTCGGCCAGCCACCAGCTGAGGTGCGTGCCCCAACGCGTGCGACTCTCCCAGATCCGTTTTCGCGGCAGGGCTTGAACACCCAGTTCCTCTTCCATCTCCCGCACCAGCGCGA
>Ga0114939_10000733_pt1 | contig 26945 bp, 26 predicted proteins | sample AshMeaCrysSpring_FD_87196 | JGI IMG/M metagenome (GOLD analysis project Ga0114939, IMG submission 87196) | Groundwater microbial communities from Big Spring, Nevada to study Microbial Dark Matter (Phase II) - Ash Meadows Crystal Spring | ecosystem: Environmental > Aquatic > Deep subsurface >...
GTGCTGTGTAAAGATTTTAGCTATTGTCTGGCGGAGAGTGACAGTAAGGCTTGTATTGCCCCATATCCAACCATTAGGTTGTGCAAGATAAGAATTATTCACCATTACTAATAAATCGATATTAGATTAATCTAAAATAGAGATTACATTAATACCTGATACCCGAAACATTGGTTTTGTTGGCTTTTCGGTTGTAATAAATTCTTCTGCACCCAATGATAGTGCAGCAGTAACTAGCACCCCAGAGTCAATAAAACTTACTTTCATGGGTCTTGTTGTAAACCACCGCGACGACTGGCTATTTCTTTTTCAAGTTCTTCTTTGGTTAATAAATGTTCACCGGATGCGACTATTTCCCTGCGTATTTGGCGTAAGCGCTGTCCTAGTTGAGATTTGTTAGCAGGGGTTGCGGGTTGCTGTTTTGCTGTTTTAACGTGGAGAAATTCAACAAAATCTAAGACTTCATCTTGTTTTTCTTTGGGTAAGGCACGCCATTTAGCTAGTAATTCTTGTTCTGGACTCATTTTCTATCTACTTTAATATAGATAGGACTTACGCAAGCTCTACGAAATCTTGGCGTTCTTGGCTTCTTGGCGGTTAAATAAATCAAGCTTTCTGAGGATTTTTGCGTAAGTCCTGATAGATTATAAATTGTTAAGGCAGTGCCTGACTACTGGAATACGAGAGAAAATAGACTGAAATAAGATTGTCAATCACCGTCTCTTTAGAGCGGTGAGAGTCAATGACCCGCTCTAAATATCTGTTCTGGGGTCAAGTTTAAATCTGGGAAAGTAGGGGATATAATACGCTCCTCACCCCGAAACTGAGTAACTTGATATTCACCGTCGATTAACTGATAAAGTGAGAAAGTAGGTTGTTTAGGATTACCAATAAACTTTCTTGCTCCCAATGCTGCATAGTCAGCAACCCAATATTCAGGGATACCCATTTCCATGGCACTGTCGTGCCACGCTTCGCGAACATAATCAGCAAGTTTGAGATAATAATCATCACGCTAATTGGTGCTAACAACCTCAATTACCAAAGGAATTGATGTACCCTTAGTTACAGTAGAATACTTCTCCCAAAGGGGTTCAAGAGCTAAAGCATCGTCATTTAATATCAATACATCTGGAAAATAACCTGATTCTCTTTGTGGTGGTTTTACTATTGCTTGATTGGGGATAAAATAGGGAAGTTCTAATCTACTAAACTCTACAGTTACTTTGGCTGCTAAAAACCCTTTTACTCTTTCATGCTTAAGAGTGGGTTGAGACATTTCTACTATTTCCCCGTTGTGCAGTTCGTATCTTGACCCAGAGTTTTCTGGTATCCACGTAATAAATTCCTCAAATGTGACTATTTTTGGTAATGCTTGGGTCATGATGCTTTGATTATATTTGGGTTTACCTTCATTCTAATAATGCTTCGGTTTCCGCTTCTGTTTCCGCGTCACCTTCTAACAGCAGCATCAACGCTTGCATTTCATCCATCGCGGTTTGCAATTTCGTCAACATTTGCTGCTGCAATTATTTCTGGTTCGGGTAAATTATCCCCAGACTGTAAGCTTTCATCTCGCAACCAAGTAATATCTAAATTTTCTCCCCGTTTAGATATTTCTTCCCTTGTAAAACAACGCCATCTTCCCGTTTCCCCTTCATCCGAGCGGGCGAATAGCCCTTTGGGCATAGCGTTCCGCATCGCACCATTGGGGTCTTCACCATAAGCCAACTCAAACGCTTTAAAATGTTCCTGGGTTAAAGGGGTGCGCTTACCAAAAGCTGGCATATTGGTACGCATATCATAAAACCATATCGATTTCGTATTATCCTTATCGCTGACACCCCGTTGGAAAAATAAGACGTTAGTTTTCACACCTTGAGCGTAGAATATCCCCGTAGGTAATCTCAAGATGGTGTGCAAATTACATTTATCCATCAAGTCAGCGCGGATGTTACGTCCTTGACCGTCTTCAAATAACACATTATCCGGCAACAGAACCGCAGCCCGACCTCCAGGCTTTAACCCTCGGTAAATATGTTGTAAAAATGCTAACTGTTTGTTGCTAGTAGAATAAGTAAAATCATCCCGCGTTGGCAAACCGCCACCTTTTTTAGTTCCAAAGGGCGGGTTAGTTAAAATTACATCAGCTTTCGGTAGTCCCTGTCCATCACTAGATAAGGTATCCCCCAAAGACACCTCGCTTTCAATACCGTGTAATAACATATTCATCAGTAATAACCGATGAGCATCTTGTACCAATTCAATGCCGTAAAAAGCTTGATAGCGTTGAAAAGATTGCTCTGCTTCCGTCAAATCAAACAAATCATCCGTATGACGTTTGATATATCTATCACTAGCAATTAAGAACCCGCCAGTTCCTGCCGCCGGGTCTTGAACCATTTCTCCAGGCTGCGGTTTGATTAATTCCACCATACAATCAATCAGGGGACGCGGTGTAAAATATTGCCCAGCACCTGACTTTTTCTCCGATGCGTTTCTCTCTAATAAATTTTCGTATAAATCGCCCAATCCTTCTTGTTTAGCCGAGTACCAATCCAACTCGTCGATATTTTGCACCAACTTTTTCAAAATACGCGGTTGTTTGAGCGCAGTTTGGGAATTAACAAAAATGCTTTGGACGCGATGGGAACTATTGGTTCCTAATTGTAAAAGTAGCGCACGGTAAAAAGTTAGTTGCTCGATACCATCAAGAGTTACCAAATCACCCCAGCGATACCCTTGGGGAAGTTGAGTTTCTGTAGTTGTCTCTTGCGCCATTTTTAGGAACAGCAGGTAAGTTAGTTCTGTGACGTATTGTAGGTAGGTGATACCGTCATCGCGGAGGACGTGACAGAGGTTCCAGAGTTTTTGTCCGATGTCGTTTGTCGCGTTCAAAGGGCGATTGTATATAAATTAAGATACCAAGCATATGATTCTTGCATAGGGAGTGGTGTTAACGCTAGGGATTTTAAATTTGTTCACATTATGCAAGAAAATTCAAACATATTAGCAGGACTTACGATATTGTCACATTGTTTTTGTTTGTAGTTGGGCTTTAGCCCACATTTTTGGAGGGAAGACAGCCCAACTACGAACCTTTCCGCAGTGCCAGTTGCGGCTATCCCTGATTAGAATGTTTTAAAAGTAGCGATGCTGATTAATTTTTACCCTTCCCTTTGTGCGGTGAGGAGAGTAAAAATATAACATTTTGCAGATAAACAGGACTTACGATATTGTCACATTGTTTTTGTTTGTAGTTGGGCTAAGCGCCCATATTTTTGGAGGGAAGACAGCCCAACTACGAACCTTTCCGCAGTGCCAGTTGCGGCTATCCCTGATAAATAAAGATTTACTTTGATAGCAGATAATTAATATTGTCTGTTAAGGTATGAATGAATGATTCCTGAATTCGATGAAAATGGTAATTTACCACCAGGGGTGCATTGGGCTGAGTGGTCAGAATTTAAAGAAAGATTTGCTTATAATAGGCGTCGCGTGCTGTTAATATCAGGTTTAGAAATAGCGATGCAGGAATTACAGGCAGCAGGGTGTAGAGTAATTTACATAAATGGTAGCTTTACGACAAGTAAATCTGACCCAGGTGACTTTGATGCTTGTTATGATAGGGAAACAGTAGATACTGATTATCTTAGAGTAAATGCTCCCCGACTGTTTAACCATTATGACCGTGCTGGAATGAAAGCTCGATACAAAGGTGAGATTTTTCCATCTAACCAACCTGTTGGTAACTATGGAGAAAATTCATTCGAGTTTTTCCAACGTGATAGACGTAAAAGAAAAAAAGGCATTATAGCCATAGATTTAATGAGGTGGAACCATGATTAAAGATGATTTAGAATATGAAGTTAGTCAAGAATGGGTTACTAAGTTCAAAAAATCTATAGCTGCAATGGATAAAGATGAAGCAGCTATTCAACAAGATTATACCCGGTACTCACAAAACCAAAGTGCAATACTTGGTCATATAGAACAGTTAGAGGCTGAAATAGCTGAATACGAAACACTTATTAATTGTACAAAAAACGAACCAATCACAATTAAAGTAGATTCTTTCTGTAAATTACCAGATGCTTTAATAAAAGCTAGAATTGCTGCTAAACTCACTATTGATGAACTTGCTGCACTGTTAGGTATTGAAAGTGCGCGAGTAATTGAGTACGAAAAAACTGATTATCAATGTGCTAGCTTTGTGGAAATTCTCGAAGTTACTGCTGTGTTAGGTGTAGAATTTGAAAGTGCTACTGTCCGTGTGGATTTTGAAGAAATTGAGCATGTTAAGAAAGTTATTTCTAAGTGGGATAAGGAAAAGGCTAATGTAACGAGTAAAGTCTAATAAATTAAATTACACTTATTGGCAGGGTGATTAAAAATAGTAACAATTATGCTACTTAAAAGTCATGGTAGATAATTTAAACTTCTTCTTTCTTCTTCTTTTTTCTTACTCTTTCTTCGTCTCTTCGCTTCTAAGCGCTACGCTTCACTTCGTGAACGCGGTTCACCCAACATCCCCCCACAACTCCTCATTTATCCGCACCAAAATATTCTCCAACTCCCCATCAAACGTCTTATTCAACCGTTGAAACCCACCCCCCTGACTTTTAAACTCCCCCTGGTCAAGCGCTTCTTTATCAACAATAGTTTCTGCTTTTAACTGCTTCCCAATTCTCTCCAACCATTTACGTTGAGGAGGAGTCCAATTTTGCGAAGCAATAATCTTCCTCATTGCTTTATCCACCCGCTCTTCATAGGGAATCAAAGCATCCCCCAGCGCAGCTTTACGAATAAAACCAATTATACTTGCTGCAATATCCTCATTGGTCATTTCTCGCCACGCTGTTTGTAAATTGCGCTCGCTATAACCAGAGGTATCTAATAATAAGCGTAATTCCTTAAGTTGTTTTCTCGTTAGTTCCCTTGGACGCTGAGTAACTACCATCAAAGCAGGAATTTTATTTAAATTCTCTCGCAAAAATGCGGTAAAATTATCCAAATAATCTTGCGGTTTTTCAGCGTTACCATAACCCCGTTCTATTCTTCTAAACTCATCCCCATGTCGAGATATTATTAAAGGTTTCCTCCCCCCATCTTTTGCGTCTAACATTTGGGCGATCGCACTGCGTTGTTGAAACCATTCTTTAAGTTGCTGTGGTGAAGATTGCCGCCAATAGTTTATCATATCTTCTAACGGCATTCTCGCGATATTTTCGATTTGCTGTTGAATATTTTGGTTATTTATTTGGTAGGTTCCACCTGCTTCAGTAACGCGGGGTGATGGTGTTGTGGTATTTCCAGCAGAATTAATCCGGCGGCGCAGTTTAGCGATAAACTGGTCAATAACTATATTCGCAGTTGTTGTATCTTCAACAGTGTTAATTTCTTCTACCAATTGAGTAAAAGTAATCTTCGGATTTACCGCGACTGGCTTCATTGTCGAGATATTTTCTAACGCTTCGTAGAGGTTTACAGCATCGTATATCCGAAACACCTCTTTACCAATATCATCGCATCTTCTTGTCGCTCTACCTAACATTTGTTCGTACAATATCCGCGAATTGACGCGACGAATAAAGACTAAATTACAAATAGCTGGAACGTCAATTCCTGTGGTCAGTAAATCCACAGTCACAGCAATTTTCGGGTTTAGTTCGTTTTTGAAGCGTCGAATTAATTGTAATGGTTGGTCAGCTTTACCAGTTATTTTGATAACCGCGTCATCTTCGACGCTACCATATTTTTTTTCCAGCGCTTGCTTGAGTAAATTAACAATAATATCCGCGTGGGAGTCGGTAACGCAAAAAATCAAAGTTTTCTCAGGTTCTAACGGGTCGATATTTTCTGCTAATTGTTCGCATACCACGCGGTTAAATTCTTCAGTTACAACTTGTCGATTAAAACTCTCGACTTCTATTTTTATTTCATCCGGTGCGTGAACTAAATCAATAGTATCTGTAAGCGGGTCAAAATATTCTATCTCCTCCCCAGCTGACCAAATAATACCATCTTCTGATAGCGCGGTGATAATTTTATAGGGTGGTTCGCAGTCAATTAACCAACCTTCAATCACCGCTTCTCTGTAGCTATATGTATAGACAGGTTCGCCAAATATTTGTGTTGTATGCAGCGCGGGTGTGGCTGTTAAACCGATTTTTACTGCATCGAAATGGTCTAAAACGCGGCGATATTTGGAGACATAATCATTAAAATCTCTAAAGTTTAATTCGCTTTCGCTGAGTTCTCTATCAAGTAAATATCCGCGATGACATTCATCAACTACTATACAATCATATTGGTCGGCTGTCGGTTGTGAAGCATCATCGCTGGGGTAGAGAATGCGCTTGACAAATGCTTGAACTGTAGATATTTGTACCTTTGTATCGCGATCGGGTGTGGCTGTTTCTAAGTCTTTAATATCAAAAATATCCGCAAAAGTTTGTAAATTTTCCATCCGCGTTTCGTTAAAAGCATTTGTTGCTTGTTCACCCAATGCTTTGCGGTCAACTAAAAATAATATGCGGCGAAAACGTTTACTTTTCAGCAGTCGATAAACAAGCGCGATGGTAGTTTTAGTTTTCCCCGTACCTGTCGCCATTGCAATTAATATTTCTCTTATATCATTGGCTAATACAGCTTCTACATTTTGAATGGCTTTAATTTGATAATCCCGCAGGGCGAAATTATAATTAAACCCTTCTTGCTGTAATTTTTCCTGAGCTTTTTCTGTGTCTTGCGCTAACAAATCCTGCAAACCTTGGGGCGAATACCAGGTTGACAGGGGACGATGCAGGTTATTTGGGTTGCGTAGGTCGCAAAACCATATTCCGCTTTTTGTTTCTAACTGTCGCAGATAGGGACGGCCGTTGGTGGCGAAGGTGAAGGGTACTTTATATGAGTCCCAGGAACCAGCGGGTAATGTCTCGTTACCTCTGATTGTATAACCGCGACTGTAACGTTTTGCTTGGTCGATAGCGCTGTAAACATCGGTGCTGGTGCGTTTGGCTTCAACTACCGCGACGACTTGTAAGCCTATACATAATATATAGTCAGCCCGACCGTCGCTGGTGGGATATTCTGCAAGAGCTAAATTTTTACCTTTAACTGGACGAAAGCCTTTACCGTAGGTGAGGTTTTCTGAATCCGCTTCCCAACCTGCTTGGCGCAATTGTATATCAATCAGACGCCGAGTTTCTCTCTCGTCTAGGTCGATATTATCCCCTGCAACTTGCGCTCTGGAGATTGTTTCTTGAATTGTTTGTGCAGATTCGTTTTGCGCTGCTGCTTGAATTGATGCGAGTTGGGCAGTTGTCTCTACTTGAGATAGTTCCCTGGCTAACTCGGTTGTGGATATACGCAATTGTGCTTCTTGCTGTAAGCGTATCTGGGCTAACTCGGCTGCTGTGCGGCTGGCTTCTAATTCAGCGCGGAGGGTTGCTAGTTCGTTTAATAAAGCTTGGTTTTCTTGTTTTGGGTCAGGTGGGGGAACGAATGCACCGGGGTGGAATTCGGCGTCTTTGGTGACGGTGCGATGATACCAAATAGCTAGCGATCGCGCATGTTTAAGATTACTAAGAGCGACACGTTGATTACCACCAAAAGCATGATTTGCATCGTTACCAGCGCGCCGCAGTTCGTCGAATAAGTCGTAAACTTTGGGCTTTAATACGCCTTTATCCCGCAAACGCCGCATTAGGTCAATCTGGCGCTCGCCTTCAATGTCGTACATCCGCACTCTGGCGGCAAGTAGCTGTAACAAATATTCGCCGTATTGTCGTAGTTTTAATAAACATGTATTGGGGTCGTCGATGAAGTATCTTTCCGCTAATGTGCCTAAGCGCGCTAGTTGCTCGTCGTGCTGCGCGATGAATTCAAAGTTGGGCGATGGCGGGTGGGTCATGCAGGTGTTTGCTAGCTACATGGGGGTTGTATATTTTATAGCATAAAGGGAATAGGGGAAATGATATCATATCAAATCCGCACTTCTTCGGTATTATTCTCTCTTTTCTCTTCCCTTGGTGTCCTTGGCTCAGGAGCGGTTTTATTACTCATAAGCTACCGGATTTGATATCACACCCTACAACACTCCAACCACGAAGCATTAGCCAATAACCATTAACAATTAGCCATTAGCCATTAGCCATTAGCCATTAGCCATTAGCCATTAGCCTGTTTTGAATTAGCCTAGGAACTTAGATTATTGGTATTAGAAAAAGGTAACTCTTGATTGATTGCATCAATTTCTTGTTGTTCGAGCTGATTTACCTCGCTAATATAGGGAAGTAAAATTTGTGATAAGTGATTATTATAAAAGCGATGGAGGCTGTAATTAGCAGCTGCGGGAAAACCACGACGTTTTTTATGGCGCCCCCCTGCCCCAGGGTCAAACATTTGAATACCATTATTAATAGCCCACTCAATGGGCGTATAGTAACAAGCGTCAAAATGTAAGTTATCAATTTCTTGAAAACTACCCCAGTAGCGCCCATAAAGTTTATCCCCTTTTGTAATGCAAAAAGACATACCTATGGGTTGATTGATATTTTGCTCTTGATAGGCACCTACAATCAATACTCTGTGAGCATAGTTATCCTTGAGATTTTCAAAGAAACGTTTTGTTAGATATTTACTACCCCACCAGCCAAACTTATCACAGGTGTCAGCATAAAAATCATATACGAGAGGAAACAGAGATTGAGGAATATCATCGCCAATAATAGCCTTTAAATGTAAGCCAGCTTTTTCTACAGCTTTACGTTCTCGCTTAATATTACGTCGTTGGTTAGCGTTAAACGCATTCAGGTAATCATCAAAATTATTAAATCCTTGATTTGTCCACACATAACTGTGGTGTAGCCAAGGGGTAAATCCTTGACCTTGAATAACGGGTTGCCATTGGGGGTCAACATAGAGAAAATGACAACCAGAAATTCTATTTTTGGTACAGAAAGCATCTATTTCACGTACCATCAAAGCTGTTATTTCCCCTTCATCCTCCCCTGGGGCTATTAAAAATCGATAACCTTCCGCTGGAGTAAAGGGAGTCATTCCCAACATCTTTGGATAATACTGTACTCCTATACGCTCGGCTAATTCTGCCCATTGGTGGTCAAAGACAAATTCTCCATAACTATGTCCTTTGATATAAAGGGTAGCGGCAGCAATCAGGTTTTTGTCCCGCCACAAGGTTAAGTGGTTGGGCAGCCAGCCAGTTTTAGCTGTGGCGCTACCGGATATTTCTAAGTTATTTAGCCACTCCCACTCTAAAAATGGGGTTTTTAGCGGCATCGCTAAAGCATCCCAAGCTGATTGAGGCACGGAAGCTATTTTGTTAATCCAAGCGACAGAATAGCAAGGCTTTAATTTTTCCACGGTTTACAAAGGAAGGGCTAACGCTCTCTATAGGTTAAACCAATCTCGCTTTTCTCACAAATATCACAAATATGGGGGAATTACGGAAGGTGGGAAGCATTCCTTCCTATCTACTGGAAAATGTTTCAACAAGTCGTCAAAAAACCTATGGAAATCATTTTCTAAATCATCGTAATTGTTTATTAGCTCACATACAGCAGCTTCTAACGCCAAAATTTCGGCATTTTTACTGTCACTATTCTGCAAATATTCAGATTTTGGGGTAATATTACTATCTTTATCAAAACCATTTAAAAATCTTTTTCTACGTCTTATTAATAACTTATTTGAAATTCGTCGCAATCCAGTTTCTATACCAGAAATATAACGATAATGGCCTAACCAATCTTCTTTGACTATATATGTGATTATTTGCTTTACTTCTGCTGGTAAGTATCCAGGATAACTTTGAAAAGAAGAATATATCTCTGTTGTAAATTCATCTAAAGAATAGGTCAAGTAAATCGATCAGTTTTGTGCTAAAAAATGGTCATAAAAAACATCTATTAAAATCCCGGCAAATCTTTTGTATTTATTGCTAATACGTTGCTTACTACACTTGAATATGGGATGAGAATCAGTAAAAATATCAATGTTTTGATGATATCTGATACCTTCTTGAATAGGAGAACTTAATCTTTCTATAGAAGTACCTTTTACAACATCAGCTAGTATATTACCTAGACGGCTTTCAACATCAGGTTTGGATAGTAACAAATGAGCAAGCCAATTCATAATTTTTTTTTCTGAAGCAGAAATATTAATAATAATTAATTAACTCTCTGATTAAGCGATAATGAAGAAAGACTTCTTGCTCAACGGTACGACAAGCTAATAGTTGTAGGCGCGGAGCCAAATTGGGTAAAAAACCGCCACCTGCAACCGATGTGGGGGCTAGACTACCTCCTAAAATCAGAGGACAAATAGTAAGCCAAATTTCATCGATTAAGTCTAACTCCATCATTGAGGCTACAAGTTGACCACCACCCAGTACCGCTAAGCGCTGAATACCTAAAGACATCAGGTGCTGCAATGCTAGTTCTAAGTTTATTTTCCCTTCGGAATTGTCAAAAACTAAGGTTTCCTCAAAAAAAGCACGGTAACTTTTTTCCCATGAAAGTGCCCCTGGTGAAGTCGTAAGTAACCAGCGCCTAATAGACTGTTGAAAAAAACGAATTTCCGGATTCAGCCTCCCAGATTGTGAAATTACTATATGGATAGGTTGGGGCGGTTTACCTGCTTGGGTTCGAGATTGCAGCAGTTGTGAATTAGTGATGGTCAAGGTAGTACCGTAGGCGCGAAGAGTGTTAGCCCCAAATATAACCGCATCATTGGTAGCAATTTGTTCTTCCAGGTGTGCTTTATCAGCCGTTGAGCCAAAACGGGCAGCTTTGCGATTTGTATCAGCAATTTTACCATCTGCGCTCATAGCCAAAATTACTGTGGTAAAAGGACGATTTTTTTGCATTAGCGCTCTTTTGATTTATAAAGTTGATTTTTTATCGGTAAAATAGCTACTTTTGATTATTTTCCATTCGCAAACTTTTTTTGTTACATTTTCATTAGAATTTATATGTTACAACAATCCCTAATACAGCTACTTTTTACAGGTGTTTGTGTAGTTAGCGTTCTTTTGTTCTTAAATTATTTTTTCCTGTACGTATGGATAAAAGTAATATTGATGACTTAATTCTATCATCGGCTAGTCAATTTTATTTCATTTAATTGCTCTTGTGATTGCATCAAAGCAAGTGAGACCGTCGATGGATAAAAACCGTCAATCTTCTTTTCGTAGGATTTTATTGTTAAGAATTTTACTTTTGATAGTCCCAGTTTTGCTGATTGGAGAGTTTGTGACTTATAAAAAGGCACGCTCTAGTCTTCTAGAAACTGCTCGACAAAATTTAACAGAAAGTGCCATCATCAAAGGAGAAAAAATTGGTGACACTATAGAGTCATTAAAAAGCAATTTATCCACAGCAGTAGAAGCTAAGGTTTTTCAATCTGGCTCAGCAATTGAAATACAACAATTTTTACATCAATTAGCTGGCAAATCACCTAAATATATAGACTGCATTCAGTTAAGAGATACACAAGATAGCAGTATTATTGCTAGTACTTGTGGAAGTCAGCCTATTGGTGATTTAAAATTGAATTTCTCTAATCAAGGGATTAGTATTGACCCAATAGTACCCAGAAAAACAGTCACATCCGCCATTGGAGAGGGTACAAATCAACTTAAATTATTATTATCAGCTCCAGTTTTGGATGGTGCTGGAAAATTACGTTATATATTAAGTTTACAATCTGCAGCTTTACAACAACCAACAAAACAAGTTTCAGGAGTTTTTGTTGGCGCGACAATCGTAATTGCCGAAGATGGCACTATTTTGGCACATCCCATTGCCGAGTCTGTGGGAACAAATATTGCTAGTCATCCAGATGCTTTGAAACTGAAAAAAATTGTTAAAAATGCCATTGCAGGGGAAGAAAAAGCTAGTAATTTATATTTTGAGGATGATACAGAGTATATTGCAGGCTATACTGCTATCCCTAATCCTATTAGTGTCGAACAACAGAAATTAGTTATATTAGCCGTTAGCAGTGTGGAGCGATCGCTCTATGGACTGTGGGATATTAAGCTCATCTTAGTTATTTTAACAATGGGGTTAATTGGTACAAGTCTACTTGCTTCATTGTACTTGGCCCGTTATTTAGCCCATCCAATGGAAACTTTACGAGATTATGCTTTAAATCTTCAGACTCATCATAATACATCAGTACCGCAAGATTTTCGAGTCAGGGAGTTAAATCAATTAGCCCAAGCCCTAAATAGAATGGTGTGGAGGTTAAAAAATTCTGCCTTGGAAAGTGAGAAAGCTTGGAAGGAAGCCCACTTAGCCAACCAAATGAAAAATCAGTTTTTAGCGGTAACTTCCCACGAGTTAAGAAATCCATTACATACCATCATTAATTGTTTGAAGTTAGTGGTGGATGATTTATGTGAGGACAGAGGCGAAGAGTTAGAGTTTCTCCAAAAAGCTGATGAAGCTGCCCTGCATCTTTTGGGGATTGTTAATGATTTATTAGATATATCTAAAATCGAAGCTGGTCAAGTGTCCTTGGTTTTAGAATTTTTAGATTTGCGGAAACTTCTTCAGGAAGTAGTAAATTTACAATCTGTAAATATAAAACAAAAAGGTTTATTGTTTATTGTTGATATAGATAAATATTCTTTTCCAGTAAAAATAGATAAAGCTAAATTTAAGCAAGTGTTAATTAATGTCATTGGTAATGCTACTAAATTTACGGAGAGGGGTAGTATTACTTTGACTGCAAAAATAAAAAAACGTGACGGGCAGTCACTTGTTCTTATAACCGTTAAGGATACAGGTATAGGAATTGATCCAGATAATCAGGATAAATTATTTAAACCTTTTAGCACAGCAGACGAGAAAACTAGCCGTAAGTTTGGCGGTACTGGCTTAGGATTGGCGATTTCCAGAAATTTAATCGAAATGATGGGAGGTAGTATAAATATTAATAGTCATGGTATAGATAAAGGCTCTGTAGTCACTATTTGTTTACCTCTAGTTGAGTTTTATAAGGATGCTGGAGATAGTCAATTCACAGTAAAAAATGTTTCCCAGCCAAAAACTGGGAATTCAATCAATGAAACAACATCTGTATTAAATAAAACTCTTGGTTAAAACTCTAATTTTGGTTATGGGGGTTTATAACACAATAGGAATACCACCTTGGTTAAGAGATTTCGTTAAACAAGTAAGAATCTCCACTAATTCGGTGCCAACCCAACCGGAGGAAATATCAGAAGCTGTATTGGATAGGATACTAAAAATAAATTTATCACAAACTTTTTTCAGAGGCTCATCAGCTTCAATACTTATAACCTCTTCGCTTTGATTTACGGGAATAAAAAGATTATCTTGCTGTTGAAATTCCCCATGTAAAAAAGTTAAAGGCGCACTACTCCTCATCTCATCAAAAATTAAACTACCAAGACTACCAACAATAGCTAATCGACGCTGTTTATCTGGATTTAACCAGCAAAGGTGAATACAGGCGGTAAATCCATCAGGGTAAGTAAGGGTTAGCCAAATTAAATCTGATAATTTAGAGACTGTTGGATTCTGATTTGAGGAAGTTGCCTGTAAATCTGTCCCCGTCATGTTTCCATTTTGTAACCAAACTGTCCCATTGGCTTGTACTTGTACGGGTTTTTGTTGTAACCAAGTATTAAAAATAGCTATGTCATGAATGGCTAAATCCCATAATGCGTCTACATCTTGACGAACAGGCCCCAGGTGAGTACGGGTAGCATAGCCGTATCTTAATTGACCTAGCTGTTTTTCAGCTATTACTCTTTGTCCCCTTTGCACGGCTGGATGAAATAGATAGGTATGGTCTACCATTAGTTGAAGTTGGCGTTTTTCTGCCAGTTGGCAAAGTTCTAAACATTCTGTAGGGTTAAGAGTTAAAGGCTTTTCTGCTAAAACATGGTAGCCATTATTGAGAGCATTACTTATTAATTGATAATGAGTTGTAGCGGGAGTCGCTATCACCACTGCCTCTAAGTCTGGAATTTGCTTTAGGGCTAAGAAATCGTTAGTTAATAATATTTTTCCATTTGCATTTTTATTTAAATGGAATTGTTCTTTAATCGCCATTAGTCGTTGTGGTGTGGGGTCTACCACAGCAACAACCTCAGCATTTGGATGTGATAAAAAGTTTCGGAGTAAATGTACACCCCAGCGTCCAACACCAACAATGGCAATTTTAATTTTATGAGACATTATTTATTGTTTATCAGGGTAATTCAACCTTTGATTATCTATCCCTGAGAGCCTTAGTGTGTTCCGAGTTTTTACTGAGGGTTGATTAACTGAAAAGCAACTTTTGCAGCTTCTTGCTCAGCGGCTTTGATGGAGCGTCCTTTCCCTTCACCAAGTTTTTTCTCCCGAAACCAAACTTCTGCGAGGAAGCGATCGCTATCTGGATGGGAGTTAGTAATTTCCACAACCCGGTACTCTGGTAAAAGTTTATATTCGGATTGTGTCCACTCTTGAAGTGCGGCTTTATAGTTGAGTCTTGCGGGGTCAAGGCGGATTTCTGCCACTAGCTGTTTAAAATGAGGATCGAGCCAAGGACGAATTAGTTTAAAGTTATTACTACTGAGATATAGTGCTGCAAGAACAGCTTCAAAGGAGTCCGCAAGGCGGGATTGTTTGCCTAGAGAATCTCCCGTGGCACTACCTGCGATTATTAGGTAGAGGTCTAAACCATATTCTCTAGCTAGTTGAGCAAGAATGCGATCGCTTACCAACACGGAACGAATCGCAGCAAATTCTCCCACAGGTAAATTACTATAATTTTCCCATAGAACTTCCGCAGCCACCAATCGCACAACAGCATCACCGACAAACTCCAATTGTTCGTAGTTCGCACTATCTGAGGCGCTGGAATGAGTTAAAGCTAAATCTAGTAATTCCCACTTAATAGATGCTGTGGAATATATATTAAATTTCTGAATTAATTTTTCTAGCTGTTTTTGGCGACGGGGGTATAAGACGGTCATTGATGGGAGGTAGGGGAGGTAGGGGAGGTAGGGGAGGTAGGGGAGGTTGCCTGTAAAATTAAGAGGAAAGAGTAGAACATAAGCCGGGTTCTGTTATTGTCCGAAGACAACGGCGATTATCTATCTGGGACATTTGTTACCAAATGCCTCAAGCGGCTCTCTTTTGCGGAACTGGTAAAAGACCAACCATAGTTCCTTACCTTGCTTCCAACCGGGGTTTACCGAGCCAACGCCTCTCGACGTTGCTGGTGCGCTCTTACCGCACCTTTGCACCCTTACCAAATTATTCCTAAGTTTAGAATTTTAAAAGAAAGAAGAAAATCCTCTTCTCTTATTACCCATGACTTAGTAATGATTTTGGCGGTATTTTTCTGTGGCACTATCCTCACGCTCGCACGCACTGGCAGTTAACCAGCAAGTCTGGTCTTTGGGAAGCCCGGACTTTCCTCAAATAAGTGCTGATTGCTCAGTACCCATCTGCAACCACCTCGTCTACTCTCTCCCAAATACAGTTTAGCCTAAAACAAGCGCTGCCATAGAGAGGGGTCTTTCTATTACAACCTCAGGTTTGCATTTGGTACTTAAGTACTAATAGCAGAAAAGCGATCGCTCATCGCCACTTTCAGGTTTTCATAAGCTCTAACTAAGCAAGCCTGAAAATAACCTTTTTCTCATAGCGCCTTTCATACTTCGGAAAATAATCTCGATTTTGTGTTTTTAGAGACTTACGCAATCTTTCCTAATAAATATCGTAATTCTGTTCTAGCTTTTTCCAGTTAAAAATCGAAATAGTCAGAGTATTAAATTCATTGTATTTTTACAAGATAGTCTGGATTATGTAGATTCAATAGTTGCAACAAGATATAAATAAACTCAAAGCTAGAAATATCCAGGAAACTTGATGAAACTATAATATATAAATACTACCTGTAAAAATAAGGAGAAAATATGACCGATGCAGAGCAACCACAGGATATAGATTTAAGGCTGGAAAATTTAGGAGATGAAATTGACCTACTTCGCACCCAAATGCGACAGGTGAGGGAAGAAACAAGGTTTACCAGTCAAACAGTTAGTCAACTTCAAAGTACTGTGGCAGAATTAGCTGAAATAGCAAGATTACATCAGCAAGCTTTGCGAATTAACGAACATAACGCCCAGCAAGACCGTCTTTTTATGCGGGAAATGCAAACCGAAGTACGGGAACTGCAAACGGAAATACGAGGTATTCAAACTGAAAATCAGCGTATTTTACAGTACTTATTCGGACAGCAATCTGAATAGACCTAGGCGTGGAAATGAGATATTGACCCTTACTACACAAGGCTTCTATATTCTTTCCCGAAGATGTCTAATAGGCTTTAATCGGCTTTAACCCTGAATTTAAGGGAATACTGCGGGCGTTATCTGAGTCATGATAGTTTTTGCCCCCGCTCATCCCCCAATTTTGGGGGACTTCAATAAATCTTGCTCCGCTCTTATTTGGGGGTTGGGGGGTTATCCCTTGTAGTATTGGAATTCAAGGGATAAATCCCTCAATACAAACAGCAAACCCATATAAAGACTTTTGATAGCTGTCTATACATGGGTTGCGGTTTTTTAGTCTTATAACCTCGATGATGTCCAAGGGGCAAAGCAAGAGTGCCCCTATGTCAACAAAGATTTTGCATGAATTTTCAACGCCAAAAAAGACACACTCTTCTTTAGCCTAGTTTTTCGGTGTAGTTAATTCTCTTGGGAAGGTCTACATTAATGATGGTGATGGTGATGGTGATGGGTTGCTAATTGAGGATTTACAGCGGTGCCCTGTTCATTTAACAATGTCTCAATATGAGATTGACTCCAGTTGGATACCATTTTTAGAAAATCAGGATTATCATTAACACAAGGCATTTGAATGTAGTTCACTTCGGGGTGCTTTTTCTCTAAAGCGTGAATTATATGATGTACGTCCAAAAGTGTTTCATGATTTTCTGTGGCAAAACCAATGGGCATAAATACTAAGGCTTTTGCCCCAAGTTGAATCAAATTTTTCCCAGCTTGTTCGACATTTGGTTGTGTCCAGTCAATTAGTGGGGTGTCATGATTTAACCAACCAACAGAAATTAATGGGTAACGGTTAATTAGTTTTTCCCTGACTAAATCATATAATGCCTGACTCTCTGTAATTCCAGATGTAAAACCCTTGGCTTTGTGGGGACAGCCATGATTCATCAATATAATCCCTATCTGGGAAGGTAAATAGGCTTGAGCAATTTCTTGACTGATTTTCTCCTCTACAAGGTCAGCTAAGAGATTAATATAATCTGGCTCGTTGTAAAACGATGGGATATAGCGCAAGGCTTTAACCCAGTGTTTATCCCCATCACCCATGCTCGCTAAGGCTTTATTGACTTGTTCAACTGCAATACCGCTAGTAAAAATAGAATCTACTACCAGTAGGGGATAAATAAGTAATTTATCAAAGCCTTGATTTTTGATTTCTTCTAAAACTTGATGGGGTAAAAACGGTTTACAAAAGTTAAAGGCTTTAAATACCTGTACTTTTTTTCCCCATTTTTCTTGAAGTTCTTTTTCAATGCCAGCCCGCTGTTGTTCAAAAATGGCATTGTGAGGAGAAACAAAATTATGATGCTGGTGTCCCCATTCATGAAGGTCAAATATAGCTAAGAGTTTAGCTAGAGGGGGATAAACCCATGTGGGCACTGGGGCAAATTTTGCCGTAAGTAGATTTAGGGCTTCTTCATTATAGTTGGCAAAATCTTCATAACTTTCAACTTCGCCGTAGCCCATTAATAATACAGCAACTCTTTCTTCACTGGATGCTGTGTGATGGGTATGTTGGAGTTTTTCTGGAGTAGCGACCACAATGCTTTCCTCAATGAGAATGGAGTCCTAATGTCACCCTAGTAAGATGGCTTTAACACTTTTGGTTTACTGACTTTTAATTATTATCCCATCCAGGGGCATATGGTAAATGATTTTAGTTATAGATTTGTTGAGTTTTGTTGGGGGAATTTGATAAACGCTTACTCTCGAAATCCTGCAAAAATGAATTATTTTGAGTAATTGCCACTGTCGAATAGATATCTTTTTTTATTAATGGGGCATAGCCACGAAAAAGGCGTATAAATCTCATATATCTCCTCTTTGTCAGAAATTTTGGCTCATAGACTGTTTCTTTCTACCTCGATTTTTAATTAATTAATAAATTGTTAAATAAAATATTAAAAGAAGATTAAAACGTCAAAATTGTGAAGATCATAAGTAAATAAAATAAACTGATAAAAGGATTAATGAATATAATTATTTGTCCTGGAATTCATCAGCCAGAATTAACTAACAGTTTTATTTCTGCTCTACATTCCTTACTTGACGATGATTTTGATGGCAAACAATCAGAAGAAAGTACAGTAAATATACTGACTTTTGATAGACATGATATATTTGTTTTGTCACAATTTAATATCTTTCATTTTTTAAAAGACAATTTGTCTAGCCGTTTCACATCACCAGTGATATTTATTGCCTTTAGTGCTGGGGTAATAGGGGCTATAGGGGCTGCTACCATATGGCAAATGGTTGGAGGGAATGTTAAAGCTTTTATTGCCATAGATGGTTGGGGCGTACCTTTATGGGGGAGTTTTCCCATACATCGCATGAGCCACGATGAATTTAGTCACTGGAGTTCATCTTTACTTGGTAGTGGAGAAGATAATTTTTATGCCAATCCGGATGTAGACCATTTAACCATGTGGCGATCGCCCCTGGAGGTCAAAGGCGATTGGATTAACTCATCGACTCCTAATACAGTTGTGAAGCAGCACCTAAGTGCTGGCTATTTTCTACAAATGCTTTTATCTAGATATAGTCAGTTATAAATTTTCAGTGTGGTATTTGCTTTTTGAAGTCTATTTTCAGCAACCCGGTTTTTAGAGGAAACCGGGTTGACGATAATTTTACATAATACCTTTGCCTAAACTTTGCCTCAACACCTACCAAAGAGTACATTCGGTATTAAGCACAACAAGTTTCTGGACAACAAGCCCTATTTGCCGATTGAATATTTTCCTGTGGTGCAGTATCCGCCAGTTTTACGACAAACACCTCCCAACTATTACCATCTGGATCTGTTACCCATACTTTATCTTGCAAAGCATAGCAACAGTCGGTATTTTCCTCCGCAAACAAATTCAAACCAGCATCAGCAAAACGTTGAATTGCTTCCTTAACTTCTTGAGTGCTTTCTACCTGAACGCCTAAATGAGACAGCGCACCACCAGAATTAATTGTCGATGCCTGATTTAATGTTAAATTTAACGGTGGGTTAACAATATCAAATTTGGCATAATCAACTTTGTGTTTGACTGGTTCGATACCAAACATCGCTCGGTAGAATGCGACTGAATTATCTATGTTAGTAGAGTTTAAAGCTACATGAGTTTTGAGAACTGCCATACATTTTACTCCCTAAAAATCGTGAAATTACTTAAAAGCATTAAAATAACTGGGGTCCTATTGGGTCGAGCCAAGTTATCAAGCAATGCGTCTGAGTTAAGCTAAATCTTGCCCACCCCAATTGTGGGGGAGAAATATGCAAAAATATTTAGTCAAACCAATTAGCAAATTAAATTCGTAATTTGTCAATTGTTTTTTGACTTTAGGGGCTGCTTCCGGTCTTAACTGAACCGTATTGAGTTATCAAGGATTAGAGTCAAATCAAAAAAAATTGATATATACATAATACATCAAAAAAGTTGATGCGTGTGGGGATAAAAATAATCAAAGTTATTTCTTAATATTTGCTGGTGATTCACTATTTTAAACCTGAGTTTGATAACGCTACTGTATTTCATCACTATAGGCAACCAGAAGCATTTTAGTTTCGCCTATATAAATTCCAACCCTTATCTGTATCATTGATAGCCGTTCCTATAATTTCTGGAGATTCTTTGTTGGCGCTCTATGCGCTCTTTGTGCAGTCTACGACAAAGGCTTCTAGGAATGCGGCTTCGCGTCAAACTTTGCCACGAAGAGAAGTTTATGGGGAGGGTTTGCGTCCACAAAACTATGCCGCGAAACTTTGCCACGGGGATACGGACAGTGGCAAGATTTAACGCTCTTAGGCGGTATATATTTATGATTTTGATGACAGAAGAAATTGTGTAGTTATGAATTTTAGTTTTTCATTTAAAATGAAGTCTTAACTACAGAAACTAAACACTACTTAGCTATTGCGCGAGGTTAGACTGTGCCTTCTCAAAGTGTTTCCTCAGGAGAGTCCGTTTTCTCTGCGACCAATCAACCAACCCAAGGTAAAACTCAATTATCAGTTTCTCAATTACCAGAAGTGACATCTCAAAGGGCATCTGGCGGTTTTGCACTGCTAGATAGCTTAATTCGTCACGGAGTGGAAGTAATTTTTGGTTATCCTGGTGGTGCTATTTTGCCAGTATACGATGACCTATATAAAATAGAAGCTTCCGGTAGAGAGATTAAGCATATCCTGGTGAGACATGAACAGGGTGCTGCCCATGCGGCTGATGGTTATGCTCGTGCAACGGGCAAAGTTGGTGTCTGTTTTGGGACTTCCGGTCCAGGGGCTACTAATTTAGTGACTGGTATTGCGACCGCCTATATGGATTCTATTCCAATGGTGGTTGTAACAGGTCAGGTTCCCCGTCGTGCTATTGGTACTGATGCTTTCCAAGAAACAGATATTTATGGTATTACTTTACCCATTGTCAAGCACTCTTATGTAGTGCGTGACCCTAAAGATATATCAAGAATTGTTGCGGAAGCGTTTTATATTGCCAGTACCGGGCGCCCTGGTCCTGTATTAATAGATGTACCAAAGGACGTTGCCTTTGAAGAATTTAATTATGTGCCCGTAGCGCCAGGTGATGTTAAGTTGCCGGGTTATCGTCCAACGGTTAAGGGTAATCCTCGTCAAATTAATGCTGCTATTGGGTTAATTAGGGAAAGTCGCCGTCCTTTGTTGTATGTCGGTGGTGGGGCGATCGCTGCCAATGCCCATGAGGAAGTCAAAGAGTTTGCGGAATTATTTAATATTCCTATAACTACAACTTTAATGGGTATTGGCGCCTTTGATGAACACCATCCCCTATCTGTGGGTATGTTGGGAATGCATGGTACAGCCTATGCTAATTTTGCTGTTTCCGATTGCGATTTACTAATTTGTGTTGGCGCCAGATTTGATGACCGAGTAACAGGAAAATTAGACGAATTTGCCTCCCGCGCTAAAGTCATTCATATTGATATTGACCCCGCAGAAGTTGGTAAAAATAGAACTCCAGAAGTTCCTATCGTTGGCGATGTGAAAAATGTTTTAGTTGATTTACTAAAGCGTTGCAAGCAATTAGGCATTGGAAATACGCCTAATCAAACTCAAGAGTGGTTAAATTTAATTAATCGCTGGAAGGAAGATTATCCTTTAGTTGCGCCTCAATATGCCGATAGTATTTCTCCCCAAGAGGTAATTGTAGAAGTTGGCAATCAAGCACCCAATGCTTTCTACACCACAGATGTTGGACAACATCAAATGTGGGCGGCGCAATTTTTAAAGAATGGCCCTCGTCGTTGGATTTCCAGCGCCGGTTTAGGAACTATGGGTTTTGGTGTACCCGCAGCAATGGGCGCCAAAGTAGCATTTCCGGATGAGGAAGTTATCTGTATTAGCGGTGATGCTAGCTTCCAGATGTGTTTGCAGGAATTAGGAACCCTAGCGCAATATGGTATTAATGCTAAAACAGTGATAATTAATAATGGTTGGCAAGGTATGGTGCGTCAGTGGCAACAAGCATTCCACGGCGAACGCTACTCTTGTTCAAATATGGAAGTAGGGATGCCTAATGTTGAGTTGTTAGCACAAGCCTATGGCATTAAAGGCATTATCGTCAACAAACGAGAAGATTTAAAAGATGCCATTGCCGAAATGCTAGCATCCAACTGTCCAGTTATTCTGGATGTTCACGTTACCAAAGATGAAAACTGTTATCCAATGGTCGCCCCCGGTAAGAGTAATGCTCAAATGGTGGGTTTGCCCAAGCAGTTACAAAAATCTGAAGACCCCGTTTTATGTGGTAATTGCGGGACTAAAAATTCCCATAACCACAATTTCTGTTCCGAATGCGGGACTAAATTGTAGTCAGTCAATTCCTTTGGAATGTAAATAAAAGCCTCCTCTTTATCGGGGGAGGTTTGAAGACCTAATAACTATTTAATAAATTAAATAAAACTAAATAAAATTACATTAAATTAAATTGAGAAGGTTTATATTTATCTAACATCTAGAGTATAGAAGAGATAAGAAAATGACAGCAACCAAACTAAGACTTTGGACAGTGGAAGAATATCATCGGATGATTGAAGCTGGAATTTTCCCATCTGAGGATAAAGTCGAACTATTAGATGGACGTATAGTCAAAATGAGTCCCCAAACACCTCCCCATGCCGCAACAACTCAGCGTATAGATAGGTATCTACAAAACTTGTTATATAATCAGGCTCAAATAAGAGTCCAGTTACCTGTTACCTTATCAACATCTGAACCTGAGCCTGATATTGCTGTTGTGAGAATTGACAATAGTTATTACAGCAATATTCATCCTACTACAAATAATATTTTCTTATTAATAGAAGTCTCCTGCAGTACATTGAAATATGACAAAGAAGAAAAAGGAAAAATCTATGGAAGAGATGGAATTACCGATTATTGGGTTTTAGATGTGATTGAAAATCTTGCTTATATTTACCGTAATCCTACCACCACAGGGTATAAACAAGAAATCATTCTTTCCCCAAATGATATTATTACCCCCTTGGCTTTTCCGAATACAAGTATTTCTCTATCTGACCTTTTTCTTCCTTAATTACTATTTTGAAACAGCCTTTATTCGTGCTAGTAGCTAATTATAATAAAGTATAATAAATTAATTAGGACTTACGCAAGCTCTACCAAAACAATCTGGTTCTTGGCTCAGGAGCGGTTACACAAATCAAGGTTTCTGACAATTTTTGCGTAAGTCCTGTTAATAATAAATTATAATTTGACTCATCACCAAGAGATAGCGATCGCTCTATCCTTCTCCTGATAGTAAAAAAATCTTGGAAATGTCCAATGGCATCCAAACCAGAATCCCTGACGGTAGATATAGAGAAAACAGAATCATTTTTACAAATATTTCCTCGAAGTCCGGCACAAGTAAGCGATCGCCTTGAAAAAGCGCGGCTCATCGCCTTGAAAAAGCGCGGCTCATCGCCTTGAAAAAGCGCGGCTCATTGCGTAATCTGTCCAGGATTTTCCATCGCCAAGCAGCTTGGGAAATGCCGGAAAATCCTCTATCCCAGCAGATATTAAGCATTAATATTGGCTCGGCGACCAAAGTTGAGTGGGTAATTGATGGACGGTTTCAGCAAGAAAAGGAGATTTTAGCTTGTCGGATTTGGTTGGCGTGGGATAAGCAAATTAGGACTATATTACAAACCCAGGACTTACGCAAGTATCACAACATAAGGTCAACTGGTACATACATTTCAATCTGAAGCTAACGCTTGTAAGTATTGACTTATAAATGTTAGAGCCAAATAAATTTCATGTGATAGTTTTCATATAAATAAATGTGCCAGTTACGTAAGTCCTGAAACCTAATAGTTGAAGAAATTTTACAATTTTTGTTTTTGTTGTTGCTAAGCTCTATCCAAAGTAGTAGACAGCAATGTAATTAGTTTAACTGCGTAAAATTGTTAATTTGCATAGGGATTGAGTTAAAAATTTACATTTTTATGCTTAGGTTAAAACTTATTAATTCTTTCTAAATGATTGTGTTGTGCTATCTTGAAAAGCCTATGATGTTTAAGCCTCAATCTATGATGTGGTAATCGGTTAATGGCTAATGGCTAATGGCTAATGGTTAATGGTTAATGGCTGATGGCTGATGGCTAATAAGCTTGGGAGTGGTCATTTGTCTGACTATTTGGTTTGCTTTTGTAAGTGCGTTGGATAAAAATCGCCGTTGCTTTGAAAGCACCGTGTGGGAAGCGCATAGATGGCTATTTTTGATCACCAAAAAAGACAAGTGGTTTACAAAATATTTGAGGATTTGATGATGACAAAGCACAAACGTATTGGTATTCTTACCAGTGGCGGGGATTGTTCTGGATTAAATGCAGCTATTCGAGCGGTGGTGCATTGTGCGACGGGTAGTTATGGATGGGAAGTTTTGGGAATTCCTCAAGCTACTTTGGGTTTAATGGCTGACCCTCCACTATTTACAAAACTTGATATAGACCAAGTTGACCCGCCCAATGGTTATTTCTTAACAGCAGGGGGGACAATATTAGGCACAACTAATAAAGGAGACCCATTTGCTTTTCCCATGCCCGATGGTAGCCTTTGCGATCGCTCTTCTGATATTGCCAATGGTTATCGAAAATTGGGTTTAGATGCGTTAATTGGCATTGGTGGTGACGGCAGTTTAGCAATTCTTCGCCGTTTGGCCCAGGAAGGAGGGATGAATTTAGTTGGTATTCCCAAAACCATTGATAACGATATTGGTATTACCGAACATGCCATTGGTTTTGATACCGCTGTGAATATTGCCACAGAAGCCCTTGACCGCTTACATTTTACAGCGGCAAGTCACAGTCGGGTGATGATATTAGAAGTCATGGGAAGAGATGCCGGTCATATTGCGATCGCTGCCGGAATCGCAGGTGGTGCCGACGTGATTTTAATACCAGAAATCCCATACACTGTTAACCACATTTGTAACAAAATCAAAGACCGTCAAGAACAAGGAAAGAATTATTGTTTAATAATAGTTTCGGAAGCTGTACGCACAGAGGAAGGAGAATTATTAACAATTACTAATACTATGGGGCAATCTAGATATGGCGGCATTGGGCAATATCTAGCTGATCGAATTAGCCACTCTATCAATGCCGAAACTCGCGTTACTGTATTGGGTCACATCCAACGGGGAGGCACGGCATCACCTTTGGATAGATTAGTGGCATCAGCATTTGGTGTGGAAGCAGTTAATCTCATTGCCGAAGAAAAATATGACCATATGGTGACATGGCAAAATCGAGAAGTTCTCAGCGTCCCCATTTCTGAGGCGATCGCTCAATATCGGGCAGTCAATCCCAACGGTACTGTTGTTAAAACTGCCCGTGGCTTAGGTATTTATTTAGGAGATTAATATCTTGTCGGTGGCATATCTAGAATAGACTATCATCTACTGGATTCCAATGACGGAATCTAGTAGATGATATGAAATCACGCCCAGATTCCTATATTTATCGCGAGAAAGATAAAAGATAAAAGATAAAACTCGATTTTTGAGAGGTGGAGTCTGGAGTTTGAAGAAATTGAGATAATTTATTGAGATAATTTATTTACGGTGTGGCGGGATAAAAAGTATGGGATGCCAACTTTCCCGTAATATCTCAGCCGCGAAACTAGATACTAACCATTCTTGAGGCTTACCAATAGTAGCAGTAGAAACAGCGATCGCACTCACAGAAAATTTTTTTGCTGCTTCTAAAACCGATGTCACAGAAGAACCTTCCCTGATTTCTGTTGTCACCATTAAATTAGCTTCTTCTAAGTCTGTTTTTACCTGTGATAAGGTATTGCTTACTTCCTCAAAAGAGTAATTTTTAGAAACATCTCTAGTATTTTTACTCTTGGTTATCCAGCAAAGTAGACAACTTTCTAAAGGCTTATTTGATTGTTTTTGAGCGAATTCCTTAACTTGAGCGACTAGGTAATTAGCTGCTTCACTATTATTATAGGGAATTAACAAAGAGCGAAATAAATGTTGACAACGAAGGGATAACTCCTCTGGAGTATAGGTAGATATTAACTGCGGACGCAATACAAGTAAAGGAATTTTTGTTTTCTGGGATAACTCAGCCATTGTGCTACCTATCAGCTTCTCAGCGATTATAGGGCGAGCTTGAGAACCTAATATAATTAATTGTGATTGATAATTGTCAGCAACTTTAAGAATTTTATCAACTGGTTTTCCTGATAAAACTTCAACTTTAACTTCCATCCCATCAGGTACTTCAACAAGCGATCGCGTCAGCTTAGCCCTAACCTCTTCTATTTTCTCATCATTGATTTTTGTAATAACTCCTTTGTCTTCTACCATGACGGTATGTAGAAAAACAATATGCTTGATTCCTGTAACTCCTAACTCTGGTATAAAAGCTGCAAAACGCTGCATACCATCAGAAAAATCAGTACAAATTAAAACTCTTTCAAACATATCTTAATCACCAAAATTATCACAAGCTTCGCCCTTATTATAAAAGACGTAAAGGAATAGGAAGGTAGGGGAGGTGGAGGTAGTCAAATATTTCACTTTTCTCAAGTAGTTAAATCGAATAATTCTCAGCTAAGCTAAAACAAGACTTTTGATGTAAAAAAGACCAACAACATGACAGCGACTAATCCAACTATTCTTGCCTTAGACTTTGATGGTGTAATCTGTGATGGTTTAATAGAATATTTTGAAGTAGCCTGGAAAACCTATTGCCAAGTTTGGTCATCAAATTATGATAATCAACCTGATGGCAATCAATGCTATGAGGGCCCACCAGATGGCTTAGCGGAAAAATTTTATCCCCTGCGACCAGTAATTGAAACTGGCTGGGAAATGCCTGTTTTAATCAAAGCACTACTAGATGGATTTACACAAGCAAGTATTTTGCAAAGTTGGATAACTATCGCTGAAGAAATATTACAAAAATCTAATTTAAACTCTAAAGATATTGGTAGTAAGCTAGATAAAAATAGAGATGAGTGGATAAATGATGACTTAGATGGGTGGTTAAATCTTCATCGGTTTTATCCAGGAGTTGTTGAAAAAATAAAAGCGACCCTCAAAAGTAA
>Ga0114939_10000734_pt1 | contig 26944 bp, 27 predicted proteins | sample AshMeaCrysSpring_FD_87196 | JGI IMG/M metagenome (GOLD analysis project Ga0114939, IMG submission 87196) | Groundwater microbial communities from Big Spring, Nevada to study Microbial Dark Matter (Phase II) - Ash Meadows Crystal Spring | ecosystem: Environmental > Aquatic > Deep subsurface >...
CCTGGTGGCGGTCATGGTGATAGGCGGCATCTATCCCACGCTGATCCTCGATCTCTCGCGTGCGGCCGCAGCAGTTCTCTTAAAAGTTTGACCGGCGCTGAGCGTTTCTTGCGACCCGCCCGGAGAAAGACCCATGGGCGTGCTTTCACTGGAACAGGTTGGCGAGCTGCTGGGGACGACCGCGATCCCGGGAAACGAGAAGGAGCTTCAGGTGCTGGCCGTCCGCTTGGGAGAGCTGCTGGAGCTGAACGGCGCGCACTGGATCCGCGAAAATCGACTGATGCTCCTGGAGCAGTGGCGGCGGGTCGTTGAGTTGAAGACCATCCGTTAAATGCGGACGGTGCTGAATACCGGATACTCGATAAAGAAAAAAAAAGAGGACCTCTTTTCATCGAGTATCCAGCATCTCTCGGGGTTGCGGCAGGATGGCCGCCGCCGCCCACGAACATGGCGCCAAAATCGTGCTTCAGATGGCGCATGCCGGCTATTTCGCCGCCCAAAAGCTGACCGGCACGCCGCCGCTGGCCGTCTCGGCCGCGGTGAAACTCAATGACGTCTTCCGCCGCGAGCTGACCCCGGACGACATCGGCGATGTGGTGCAGGCCTTTGCTGCGGCGGCCGTCCGCGCCAAGGCGGCCGGGTTCGACGGGGTGCAGCTCCACTCCGCCCACGGCTATCTGCTAAACCAGTTTCTTGCGCCCCTTTTCAACAAGCGCACCGACGAATACGGCGGTTCTCTCCCGAACCGGGTCCGGGTGCACCTCGAAATCCTGCGGGCGGTGCGCCTGGCGGTGGGGCCCGACCACCCCGTCCTCGTCAAGCTGAACGGCCGGGATTACGCCGAAGTCGAAGGCGGACTCGAGCTCGAAGACGCCCTCGAAGCGGCGGCCCTGTTGGAACGGGCAGGGCTGGACGGCCTCGAACTGAGCAGCGGGATGACGCAGTTCTCCACGTTCGGCGCCGCCCGCACGCGCATCGGCACCCAGAAAAAGGAAGCCTACAACCAGGAGGAGGCCAGGGCCTTCAAGCAGCGGCTCAAGATCCCCCTGATCCTGGTGGGCGGCATCCGCTCGCTTCCGGTGGCCGAGCGGCTCGTCCGCACGGGCGTATGCGATTTCATCTCCATGAGCCGGCCTTTCATCCGCGAGCCGGACCTCGTCCGCCGCTGGCAGTCCGGCGACCGGCGCAAGGCCGCCTGCACCTCCGATAACCTCTGCTTCGGCCCGGCGCGCAGCGGCGAGGGGCTGTACTGCGTCACGGCGGCCAAACGCGGGAAGGCGGCCGCCGGGAAAAGCTGACGGAACCCCGGGGCCTACGCATAGCGCTTCATGACCTCGCGGAAAATGACGAGCTTCTGAACGTCCTGGGTGCCTTCGCCCAGGGAGGAGCCCCAGGCGTCCATGGGGAACTTGTGGATCGGGTGCTCGAACATGACGGAAGCGGCGCCGAAGATGTCCGCGGCCCAGGCGGTCGTCTTGCGGGCCGCCTCGACCGCCAGGAGCTTCGCGATCGAAGCGGCCGCGCGGAAATCCTCGCCGCGGTCCACCTGCCAGCAGGCCTTCCAGACCGCCAGCCGTGCGGCCTCGATCTCGGCGTGCCGCTCGGCGATTTCGAAGGACTTGGCCTGGTGGTCGGCAATCCGACGGCCGAAGGCGCTGCGCTTCGCGGCGCGGCGCACCGCCAGGTCGAAGGCGCCGGCGGCGGTCCCGAGCGTCAGGGCTGAAATCGCGACCCGGCTGTGGGTGAAAATTTCCAGCACCTGCGCCAGCCCGTAGCCGCGGCGGCCGAGCAGGTGGTCCGCAGGCACCCTCGCCGCCTCGAATTTCAGCCGCGTGAGATCCGACGGCACCCAGACCTGTTTGCTCAGGCGGGTGCGACAGACCCCTGGCTGGTGCAGGTCCACCAGAAACATCGAGATCCGGCGGGTGCGTTCGGCGCCGGGGTCGGCGACGGCCGTGACCACGGCCAGGTCGGCGACGGCGCCGTTGGTCACGAAGGATTTCGTGCCGAAGAGCGTCCAGCCATCGGGGGCGGGTTCCGCCTGCATTGCGATAGACGCCACATCGCTTCCGGCATGGCCTTCGGTGTTTCCAAGGCACATGATCGTTTCGCCCGCCAGGCTTTGTTGCGCATAGCGGCGTTGAAGCGGCTCCGACCCGAAAAGGCAGAGCCCCATCATCCCCAGATCGGCATGGGCGAGGGCGGCAATGGCAGCGCCGGGCGAACGCCGGGCGAGCTCTTCGGCCAGGAGAGCTTCCCGGAACGCCGATCGCTTGACCAGCTTGCCTCCCGATAGCTGGAACCCGTAGACGCCGGCTCGGCCCAGATCCCCGAAGAATTCCCGCGGCAGCTCGTGCTTCCGGTACCAGTCGTTCAGCCTGGTTTCAAGCCCCCCGCTGAGAAGGCTCCTGAAGCTTTCGACTTCCGACAGCGTTTCTGGCGACCATGTAAAATCCATCTTCTTTCTCCCTTTTGAATCGGATGCTTCTTTTGTGAGGCTCCATGAGAGGTTGCCGCGAGTCCCTGCGGCGGAAAACAAGACAAGATGAATGAAATTTAATTTTTGAAGTTTTCTTGCATTGTTTGGCTGACCCATGCTAAAAATGCAGTCGATGTGCTGTCCCTCGATCATCGTTCCGGCAGCGTGCTGTGGGATCCTGATGGTTTTTCCTGATACCGCGAACTGCAGGCAGAAGAGGGGGCTCTATGAAAGAGTTGATCGAACACATCGCGAAAGCCCTGGTGGACGACCCAGAGCGGGTGAGCGTCAATGTGCTGGAAGGCAGCCAGGCAACCGTGCTTGAGCTCAACGTGGCCAAGATGGACCTCGGCAAGGTGATCGGAAAGCAGGGCCGAACGGCCAAGGCCATTCGCACGATCCTCGGCGCAGCCTCCGCCAAGAACAAGAAGCGCGTCATGCTTGAAATCGTGGAATGATCTCCCCTGTGACCACCCCGACCCGTCTGCAGGCCCTCACCCCGAGGCCGCCATCTGGCGCCGAAAGCAGCCGGACCGTCGACTTGCCGTTGGCCGCCGCGGCAATGCCCTTGGGGGCGGGCGGTCATCCCCGCCGCGGAAGGCGTCCTCGGCATGCGAGGACCCTGCCGTCTCCCGAGTGCAGGTGACCCGAGCGCGCCCAGACCCTTGACGCCTTTTGATCGCGTCGCATATATATCCCAAAAATACAACCTGCGCACACGATTCCAAGGGCTGTCGCGCTCGCATCGGGCCCGGCCGAAAGAACCACATCGAACCAAGAGGATGGCCTCCATGCCGAAAACCAGAATCGCGCTTCCGGACTCAATCGACCATCTGTCCATTCTCGACGAGCACGGGAAGCTGGATGCAGCCCTTGAGCCGGCCATCGACGACTCGCTGCTTCTGAGACTGCATCGCACGATGCTTTTGGCGCGGCGCTTCGACGAGCGCCTGCTGAGCCTGCAGCGGCAGGGCCGCATCGGTACGTTTCCGCCGATTGCCGGCCAGGAGGCGGCCCACCTGGGCGCCGTCGCGGCGCTGCGCGGCTCGGACTGGGTCGTGCCGGCCTTCCGGGAGATGGCGGCGGATCTCTGGCGCGGTCGACCCATGGAGAGCATCATCATCTACAACAACGGCTTCAACGAAGGCAGCCGCATTCCGGCCGAACGCAACGACATGCCCATCGCCGTGCCGGTGGGCTCCCAGATCCTGCACGCGGTCGGCATCGCCTGGGCCATGAAATACCGCGCGAAGGACGACGTCGCAATGACCTTCTTCGGCGACGGCGCCACCTCCCAGGGCGATTTCCACGAGGGGCTCAACTTCGCCGGCGTCTTCGAGGTGCCGGTGGTCTTTGTCTGCCAGAACAATCAGTGGGCCATATCGATCCCGCGCTCCAAGCAGACCCGCTCCCAGACCCTGGCCCAGAAAGCGATCGCCTACGGGATCCCGGGGATCCAGGTGGACGGCAACGACATTCTGGCGGTCTTCGCCGCCGCGCAGGAGGCGGTCGCGCGGGCCCGGGCCGGGAAGGGGGCCACCCTGATCGAGTGCGTCACCTACCGCATGGCCGTGCACACCACGGCCGACGACCCCAAGCGCTACCGGACGGACGCCGAGGTGGAGGAATGGCGGCGCCGGGACCCCATCGCCCGCTTCCAGAGCTATCTCACCGGCAAGGGGCTTCTGAGCGCCGAGGCCGTCAAAGCCGAGGAGGAGGCGATCGCCGCCGACATCCAGGCGGCGGTGGACCGAGCGGAGGAGCAGATGAAGGCCTTGGGAGACCCGCTGCTCATGTTCGAACACGCCTACGCCGGGATGCCGGATTACCTCAAAGAGCAGCGCGCGGATTTCATCCGCTTCATGGCCGCGGCGCCGAAGGAGGACACGCATGCCTAAGATGACCATGGTGCAGGCGCTGAACCTGGCCCTGCGGCAGGAAATGGAGAAGGACGACCGCGTGATCGTCCTGGGCGAGGACGTGGGCGTGGATGGCGGCGTCTTCCGCGTGACCGACGGCCTGATCGAGCGCTTCGGCGAGCAGCGCGTGGTGGACACGCCGCTGGCCGAATCGGCAATCGCCGGCATGTCGATCGGTATGGCCGTATACGGCCTGCGACCGGTCTGCGAGATGCAGTTCGACGGATTCAGCTATTACACCATGCACCAGATTGAAGCCCACGCCTCGCGCCTGCGCTGGCGCTCCCAGGGCCGCTACCACGTTCCCATGGTGCTGCGGGCGCCCTACGGCGGGGGGGTGCGCGCCCTCGAGCACCACTCCGAGAGCCGGGAAGCCTTCTGGGCGCACATCCCGGGGCTCAAAATGGTGATCCCCTCCGGCCCCCGCAACTCGCGGGCGCTGCTGGTCAGCGCGATCCGCGATCCGGACCCCGTCATCTTCTACGAACCCAAGGCCGTATACCGGGCGTTTCGGGAGGAAGTGCCCGAACAGGAGGAGACGCTGCCCATCGGCCGCTCCCAGCGCGTGCGCGAAGGCCGGGATCTGACCCTGATCGCCTACGGCGCCATGATGCGGCCGACGCTCGCGGCGGCCGATGAGCTGAAGAAAGCGCACGGAGCCGAAGCCGACGTCATCGACCTGCTGACGATCTCTCCGCTGGACGACTCCCTGCTGGTCGAATCCGCACGCAAAACCGGGCGTGTGGCCGTGGTGCATGAAGCGCCGCGAAGCTTCGGACCCGGGGCCGAAGTGGTGGCCCGCCTGGTGGAAAAAGCCTTCTATCACCTCGAGGCCCCGGTGGCGCGGGTGACCGGCTACGATATCGTCATTCCGCTCTTCAGCCGTGAAAAATACTACCTGCCGACGGTTGCCCGCATCGTCGATGCGGCCCGTAACCTGCTTGCGGCGCAATAAGGAGGCGATCATGGCCAAGGAGTTCAAGCTGCCGGACCTGGGGGAAGGAATCCACGAAGGCGAGGTGCTGGCCGTGCGGGTCAGCGCAGGGCAGGCCGTCCGCGAAGGCGATGTCATCCTGGAGGTTGAAACCGACAAGGCGGCGGTGGAGATACCGTCGCCCTACACCGGTACCGTCATCGAGATCCGCGTCAAACCCGGCGATACGGTAAACGTGGGACAAGTTCTGATGGTCTTCACCGAATCCGGGGAAAAGCCGACCGCGGCTGCCGAACCGGCGGCCGCCGCTGCCTCCGGGACGGCCGCACCGGCGCCGGCGGCCACCCCCGCCCCGGCCGCCGGTCCGCGCCCGGGTCCGGTTCCGGCCTCGCCGGCGACCCGCCGCCTGGCCCGAGAGCTGGGCGTGGATCTAACACGGGTGCCCGCGAGCGGCGCCGCCGGCCTGGTCACGGCCGACGACGTGCGGGCGTTCGCCGCCGCCGGCAACGCCGGCCGACCGCCGGCGGCGGCGCTTCCGGCAGAGGCAGCGGCGCCGATATCCGAGAGCGCCCCGGAACTGCCCGATTTCTCCAGGTGGGGCGCGGTGGAGCGGGTGCCCTTCCGGTCCATCCGCCGGGCCACGGCGAGACAGATGAGTCTTGCTTGGTCTCAGATCCCGCACGTGAACAGCGAGGACTACGTGGACATCACCCGGCTCGAAGCCTTCCGCCGCAAGCACAAGAAACAGGTCGAAGCGCTGGGCGGGCGCCTCACGCTCACCGTTTTCGCGCTCAAGGCCGCGGCGACGACCCTGAGGGCGCACCCGCGGATCAACTCCAGCCTGGACCTGGCCGCCGGAGAAATCGTCCTGAAGAAGCATTACCACATCGGGGTGGCCGTGAACACCGAAGAAGGCCTCGTCGTGCCGGTGGTGCGCGACGTGGACAACAAGAGCATCAAGGATCTCGCCGTCGAACTTGACGACCTCGTGCAGCGGGCGCACTCCCGCAAGATCCAGCTGGAGGAGTTCCAAGGGGGAACCTTCACCATCACCAACGCCGGTGCGCTGGGGGGGTGGACGTTCGCCCCGATCATCAACTTCCCCCAGGTCGCGATCCTGGGGCTCGGGCAGGGGCGGCTTCAGCCGGCGGTCGTCAAGGGGGAAAAGGGGCTGGCGATCGCCCCCCGGCTCATCATGCCCGCCGTGCTGTGCATCGACCACCGGGTGCTGGACGGAGCCGACGCCGTCACCTTCCTGAGAGGCTTCAAGCAGATCATGGAAGATCCGGACGAACTGCTGATGTCGCTCGCTTGAAACCGTTTGACCCAGGAAGAGGCTCGGCGGATGCCAACGGACTGGGTTTCCATTTGGAGGCACTCCATGGTGATGGGTGAGCTGGCGCAGGACACCGAGCTGCTGGTGATCGGAAGCGGACCGGGCGGATATGCCGCCGCCTTCCGGGCCGCCGATCTGGGCATGGACGTGACCCTGGTCGACACGGCGCCGCGGCCGGGCGGGGTCTGCCTTTACAAGGGGTGCATTCCGTCCAAGACCTTCCTTTTTCTGGCCGAGCTCATCTTCGACGCGGCCCGGGCCGACGCCATGGGGGTATCGTTCGGCCCGCCGCGGATCGATCTCGACGGCCTCCGGCGCTGGAAGGCCGAGGTCATCGAAAAGATGGCGAGCGGGCTCATGAGCCTCGCGAAGCGCCGGGGCGTTCAGCTCGTCAAGGGACGGGCGGAATTCGAATCCTCGGACAGCGTCCGATTGCACGAGGCCGAAATCAGCCGCATCCGCTTCCGCCATGCGATCATCGCCACCGGTTCGCGGCCGATCCCGTTTCCGGGAACCGATTTTGCCGCCGGCCGCCGGATCATGAGCTCCACCGGGGCCTTGGCCCTGGCCGAGGTGCCGGGGTCCCTGCTCGTTCTCGGCGGGGGGTATGTCGGCTTGGAGCTCGGCACCGTCTATGCCGCCCTCGGCAGCCGGGTCAGCGTGGTGGAGCTGCAGGACCGCCTGCTGCCGGGGGTGGACCCGGACCTGGTGGAGCCGCTGCGGCGGCGGCTGGATTCCATTTTTGAGCGCATCTGGCTGAACACGCGGGTGACGCATCTCGCGGAAGACGACCGCGGGGTGGCGGCGGGTCTGGAGGGCGAGGGCGCGCCCGCGACGCATCGCTTCGACCGGGTGCTGGTCGCCATCGGACGCAGACCGGCCACACAAGGGCTGGGGCTGGAGCACACGGCCGTGCAGCTGGATGCGAAGGGGTTCATCCGGGTCGATCGGCAGCTGCGCACCTCCGAGCCGCGCATCTTCGCCGTCGGGGATGCCGTGGGCGGCATGATGCTCGCCCATAAGGCGAGCTACGAGGGCAAAGTGGCGGCCGAGGCCATCGCCGGCCAGCCGTCCGAGTTCGACGTTCGGGCGATACCGGCCGTGGTCTACACCGACCCGCAAATTGCCTGGTGCGGGCTTACCGAGGAGCAGGCCCGTCGGGACAAGCTGGCGATCAGCGTGCAGCGCTTTCCCTGGAAATTTTCCGGCCGTGCCGCCACCATGGGGGCAGCCGAAGGCCTGACCAAGATCCTGGCCGATGCGGCATCCGGACGGATTCTCGGTGTCGGGATCACCGGCCGGGACACGGAGGGGCTGATTTCGGAAGGGGTCCTGGCCATCGAGATGGGCGCCCTGGCCGAAGACGTCGCATCAACGATGCACCCCCATCCGACCCTTTCGGAAACCGAGTCCGAGGCCGCCGAACTGTTCCTCGGCCGGGCGACGCACATCATAGGGAAGAGGTCGCCGCTTGAGGCTCAAAGCTGAAAAAGGCAAGAGCTGAAAGCTGAATGCCTTTCAAGCAAGTGGGAGGCCATTGCCGTATTGCTTGTCGCGGGAGCGGCGTTGCCGCCGCGAAGTCAAGGCCGCAGCTCGCTACCTGACTCGCTTTCACTCTTCTGCTTCGAGCTTTCGGCTTTGAGCTTATCACTCCAGTCCGCCGGCATCTGCACGGTGACGACCTCTCCGCGGGCGCAAAGAACTCCCTTCGCCGACAGCCGGATGTCGAGCGTCACCCTCCGGCCCTTGATCTCCTTCACGCGTGCCCGCAGCTCCAGCAGCGCATCGATCGGGGTCGGCGCGAGAAAGTCCACGTGCAATGAGCCGGTGACAAAGCGCAGCGGCGGTTCGCTGCCCGGCTCGCGGCCTTCCTCGCGGTATTTGGCGGCGGCCGCGCTGCCGGTGGCATGGCAATCGATGAGCGAGGCGATCAGCCCGCCGTACACGTAGCCGGGAACGGCCGTGTGATAAGGGCGGGGCTGAAAGCGGCACACGCTTTCCTCTCCCTCCCAGAAGCTCTTGATCTGAAGGCCGTGCGCGTTCAGTCGGCCGCACCCGTAGCAGTGGCTCACGTCGTCCGGATAATGGTCCTGGATGGCTTTGGGAGTCATGGATTTCCTCTCCGAGGCTGCTTGGGATCGCAGGAAGGCAAACGGAGGCGCTGCGGCTGTCAACGGAAAGGCCGACGGGCAGGCGGCCCGCCGGCCTGAAGGCCGCTGAGGCAGGACCTTCGGCAACACCCAGCCTAGTCTTCCTTCTGGTACTTGAAGGACAGGCTCACCCGCGCCCGGTAGGCGGTGACCTTGCCTCCTTCGATTTTCATGTCGAGCTTGGTGATTTCGGCCACCCGCAGGTCTCTGAGGCTTTTCGAGGCGGTTTCCACCGCATTTTTCGCCGCTTCCTCCCAGGACTTGGTGCTGGTGCCAATCAATTCGATGACTTTGTAGATGCTCTCGGCCATGGAATCCTCCTTTCTGGTGAACACGCATGATCGCAGGCTCGGAGGCGGCCGGGGACAATCCCCGGTCCCTCCGGAGGAGATGAGGCGCCACCGCGCTGGGCACGCGGCGACCGGCTGCACCGGCATTGGATGTGTACCTAACTGGAAACGACACTGGAAGTCAAGTCACCGCGGAGGGCCCGGCGGAGTTCCGGCTCTTGCAACGCCGACGGTTCCTTTGTATGAGCTCGTTGGCATGTTGCGAGTCCAACAACCTCGGACAGGGGTTCGTCGAAAGGTGTGCCGAAATGGAGCGGGATCTTCTGGAGCTCGGACCTGAGCCGGAACGTGCGATCGACATCGGTGCACCCGCGGCCCTCATCGCAAGGACTCAATTGCCGAGCGGCGAAATCCCCTGGTGCGAGGGGCAGAAGACCGACCCGTGGGACCACGTGGAAGCCGCCATGGCGCTGGGCATCGCCGGCCGCCGAGAAGCCGCCCGCGCGGCCTTCGAGTGGCTGGCCGGCGCTCAGCTTCGGGACGGCAGCTGGTACAGCGCCTATCTCCAGGGCCGGGCGCAGGACCGAACACGGGATGCCAACCTGTCCGCGTACGCAGCCGTCGGGGTGTATCACCATTACCTTCTCACCGGAGATGAGCGGTTTCTGTCGACGCTGTGGCCAACGGTCCGCGCGGCGATCGACTTCGCTCTGAGCCTGCAGGCCCCCCGCGGCGAGATCCACTGGGCCATCAGCCCGCATGGCCGGGTCGACCGCATGGCGCTCCTCACCGGTTCGAGCTCGATCTACATGAGCATCAAGTGTGCGCTGGCGATCGCCGCCGTTTTAGGCCATGCGCGGCCCGACTGGCATGCCGCGCTGCACCGGCTCGGATATGCCATCCGTTGCCAGCCGCATCTGTTCAATGTCACCAAATCCCGGTTTTCGATGGACTGGTTCTATCCGGTTCTCTCCGGTGCGGTGACCGGCGACGACGCCGGGCGGCGGATCGAGCGCGGCTGGCGCAAATTCGTCGTCGAGGGCCTGGGCGTGCGCTGCGTGGCGGACCAGCCCTGGGTCACCCTGGCCGAGACCTCCGAGCTGGCGCTGACGCTGGCGGCCATGGGACGCCCCGAAAAGGCGCGGATCGTCTTCGGATGGATCAGCGACCGGCGCTTCGAGGACGGTTCCTACTGGGCGGGTTTCACGTTTCCGGACATGACCATCTGGCCGGAGGATCGGCTGACCTGGACCAACGCCGGCGTTCTCGTGGCGGCCGACGCCATCTTCGAATTGACTCCGGCCGCCGCCCTTTTCAACCACCGCTTCTGGAACGGGGCGGGACGTCGCTGACCTCCGGCCCGCTCGTTCCGCCTCGCCGCCATCGAAAGACGCCGAACGCCGCCCCGCCCGCCAGAGCGATCCCCGCGCTCATCTGAAACAGCCCGAAGGTGCCCAGCTTTCCGTAGAGCGCTCCGTTGACGAGGAACCCCACCATCAATCCGAGGCCGTAGGTAAGCGCGTTGTTCACGGCCTGACCCATGTTCTTGACGCCGGGCGGTGCCAGGCGGTCCATGTAGAGAATGCTGGCCATGTGAAAGGTCCCGTAGGTCATGGCATGCAGGAGCTGGGACAGCAGCAGAGCTGCCGGCGCCGAGACGGCTCCCAGGAGCAGCCAGCGCAGCGCGGCGGCGGCAAAGGAAGCGAGCAGCACGCGTTCGAGCGCAAACCGGTTGAAGATCGCCTCCGAGTAGAGCATGGCCAGAATTTCGGCCGCCGAGGCCACCGCCCAGCTCAGTCCGATGAAGGCGCTGGAGTATCCCAGGGTTTCAAGGTGGATGGAGAAGAACCCGTAATAGGCTCCGTGGCTGGCGAGCATCAGAAAGCCGCTGGCCAGAAAAACGACCGAACGCCGCAGCAGCGCGGCCCGGGCGCCGGGGGGCATCGCGGATATCGGCGAGCGGGAGTCGCGCGGCACCGTGGCGGAAATCAACGCGAGCAGCAGCGAGCCGGCCAGGATGCAGCCGAGGATCAGCCGCACCGAGAACCACTCGATCAGCTTCCCGAAGACGAGCACCACCAGGATAAAACTGACGGACCCCCATAGCCGGATGCGGCCGTAGCTTCTGCGACCCCGGCCCAGGGTTTCCATGGTGATCGCTTCCAGGAAGGCGATGACCGGCGAGTAGAAGATGCCGTACCCGACCGTCACCAAGGCCATGACCGCAAATTCGTCGGTGAAGAGAAAGAGGGCCCAAAGGACCGCACTCAGGGCGTTGCACAGAATGTAAATCGGTCGCCGTCCCCGGGTTCGGTCCGCCAGCGCGCCCCACAGCATGGGGAAGACCACCATCGTGACCGATCGCAATGCGGACAGCGTGCCGATGTGGAACCCGGAGAACCCCAAATGGTAGCAGTAAAGGTTGAAGAAGGGCAGGTACAGGCCCATAACGCCGAAATACAGAAAGTATTGGGAGGCGATCGCCGCTTTGGAGAATGAATGCGTCACGAGGTTCGGGCCGTTCCCGATTCAGGCGCAGCGGCCGATCAGCGGCATCTGGCTGCACCGGGTGTCGTTTGACGGTGCCTATGGCCACCGGAACCCTTGTCCGGCAGGGTGCTGCAGGCGTTTCCCATCATACGGCAGTTTGGCCGCGGCGCAAAGCGCAGATCGCCGGACGGGTGGCGAAGCCTTGCCGGGTCGTGAGCAGAGGGTTCGCCGCGGTTTACAAAGAATAGCCGAAATGCTATTTTTAAGTTTCGGTTTTACGGACAGGCGTTTTTCAACCGGGCACCTCCATCCGAGGTCCGGCGCTGCCGAGGTTCGGCGGGCGCCCATCAGGAGACGGGCATGGACATCATCAAGATCCGCTTTGCGGCCGACTTCGAAGAGCTCAACGAGGAGATCGAAAAGTCGATCGAGGACATGTTTCGGTCTCTCAGCCCGGTCTTCAGCCTGGCCGCGCGCAGCTGGAAACCGGCGATGGACATGAATGAAACCCCGGAGCAGATCATTATCCTGGCGGAGCTGGCCGGAGTCGACAAGGATGACCTGCAAGTCGAGATCAGCAGCAAAGCCGTGCGGATCCGCGCGATGCGACCGGCGCGGAACTGCGGGCCGGACGCCACCTACCGGTTGGCCGAGATCCAGTACGGCCGGTTTGAGCGCGTCTTGTTTCTGCCCGCGCCCATCGATCCGGAGATCGTTTCGGCGGCCTACACGAACGGCATCCTGGAAATCCGATTGGCCAAGCAACCCCATGAAACGATGTGCTGAAGGAATGCGACCCATGGGGTGCCGGCATGCGCGGAGGCCTGGATCATGCACCTGCCGGCGGTGCCGGGTGCCGGAATCCCGGAGGACTGCATGACCGAGCCTGCCACCCCGCTTCCATCTCCTCCCGATACGCTTCCGGAGCTGCTGCCCATTCTGCCGCTGTTCGACGCCGTCTTGTTTCCGAAGATGGTGCTGCCCCTGATGATCGTGCAGGAAGAATCGATCCGATTGGTGGACGACGTCATGGCCAAGGACCGCCTGCTCGGCCTGGTCGCCTCCTTGCAGGGCGGCCCCCCGAAGGCGGATCAGGTCAAGGACGCGCTGGCGTCCGTGGGCACCGGGGCGCTGATCCTCAAAATGGCCAAGACCCAGGACAACCGCACCCAGCTGCTGGTGCAGGGGCTCAGCCGTTTCCGCATCCGCGCTTTCGTGGAGGGCAAAGGCTTCTTGGAAGCCCGCATAACGGCCTTGAACGACGTGGGAGCAAAAGACAACGAAACCGAAGCGCTCATGACCCACGTCGTCAACCAGTTCGGCCGGATCGTGGAGCTGTCACCCGGGCTGCCCCAGGAAATCGGCCAGATGGCGCGCTCGATTCAGGAACCCGGGACGCTGGCCGACATGGTGGCCTCGAGCATCAGTGCCAGCCTCGAGGAGAAGCAGCGGGTGCTGGAACTGGAGCAGGTGAACGAGCGGCTGCGGGCGGTGGTGCGTCTGGTCAACCATCAGCTGGAGGTCCTGGAGCTGGGACAGAAGATCCAGACGCAGGTCAAGGGGGACATGGAAAAGAGCCAGCGCGATTATTACCTGCGCCAGCAGCTGAAGGCCATCCGCGAGGAACTCGGCGAGAAGGATGACGCGTCGGGGGAGATCGAGGAACTGCGCCGAAAGATCCTCGCCAAGAACCTGCCCGAAGTCGCCCGCAAAGAGGCGGACCGGGAATTGGAGCGCCTGGCGCGCATGCATCCCTCTTCGGCCGAATACACCGTGGCGGCCACCTATCTCGATTGGTTGACCGCACTGCCCTGGCACGACGCCACCGTCGACCGTTTGGATATTCCGCAGGCGCGCAAGATACTGGACGACGATCATTTCGGTTTGGAAAAGCCCAAGCGGCGTATCATCGAATACCTGGCCGTGCGCAAGCTCAAGCCGAATTCGAAAGGCCCCATCCTGTGCCTCGCCGGGCCTCCGGGCACCGGCAAGACGTCTCTGGGGCAATCCATCGCCCGGGCGCTGGGCCGCAAGTTCCACCGCATCTCGCTCGGGGGCGTGCGCGACGAGGCCGAGATCCGCGGCCACCGGCGGACCTACGTCGGGGCCATGCCCGGCCGGGTCATTCAAGCCCTGCGCCGCGCAGGGTCCAACAACCCGGTCTTCATGCTGGATGAGATCGACAAGGTGGGCAGCGACTTCCGCGGAGATCCCTCGTCGGCGCTGCTGGAGGTGCTCGACCCGGAGCAGAACCGATCTTTTTCGGACCACTACCTGGATGTGCCCTTCGATCTTTCCCGGGTGCTGTTCCTCGCCACAGCCAACGTGCTGGACACGGTCCCTCCGGCCTTGAGAGACCGGATGGAGGTCCTGACCCTGGTGGGCTACACCCTGGACGAGAAGCTGAAGATCGCCCAGCGCTACCTGATTCCCCGCCAGCGCGAGGAGCACGGCCTGAGCGCCAAGCAGGTCCGAATCACCACCGGCGCCGTGCGCGACATCATCACCGGTTACACCCGCGAAGCCGGCCTCCGCAACCTGGATCGCGAAATCGCCGGCATCTGCCGCCATGCCGCCAGCAAGATCGCCCAGGGGCGGGCCAAAACCGTGAACGTGGGCCGCGTCGAGCTGCACGGCATCCTGGGGCCGGTGCGTTTCATCGATGAGCCGCGGGCGCGCGTCACCACGCCGGGCATCGCCACCGGCCTGGCATGGACGCCGGTCGGCGGGGAGCTGCTCTTTATTGAGGCCACCGCCATGAAGGGCAAAAAAGGCCTGACGCTCACCGGCCAGCTCGGAGACGTCATGAAGGAGTCCGCGGCGGCGGCCCTGAGTTTCATTCGCGCCAACAGCCCGTCGCTGGGGATCGACGAGGAGTTTTACGAAACCCACGACGTCCACATCCACCTGCCCGCCGGCGCCATCCCCAAGGACGGTCCTTCGGCCGGGGTCACCCTGCTGACGGCGCTGACGTCGCTGTTCACCAACCGCCCGGTGCGCCAGGACCTCGCCATGACCGGCGAAATCACGCTGCGGGGGCAGGTGCTGCCGGTGGGCGGCATCAAGGAGAAGGTGCTGGCCGCCCATCGCGCGCGCGTCCCGACCGTGATCCTGCCGTCCTGGAACCGCAAGGATGTAGAGGATATTCCGAAAAACGTGCAAAAGGAGATCCGGTTCCACTTCGTCGACCGGATGATGGACGTTCTGGAGCTGGCCCTTACCCCCGAAAAACGCAGACCTCCTTCCCGGAGGCGTCGCAGAAGATGATCCTCCTGGCCCGACGGACAAACCGAGAGGCCGGAACCGTTCCAAGCCGGCGGCAATTCGGCGCGTCAAGGCTGCGGCAGACCCTGGCGTGTGCTTCGGCGTTCGCCCTTCTGCTGACGCTCCTGGCCGGCTGCAGCGCCCGCCCGCGTCCGCTGCCGCCGGCCCCGCGCCCGGAGGCGGCGGCCCCGGAGGCCCGCCCGGGCGAGCCCAGGCCGTACAAGGCCCTGGGGCAGTGGTATCAGCCCCTGCCGGATGCCAAGGGCTTCCGGCAGGAAGGCATCGCCTCCTGGTATGGTCCTGATTTTCACGGCAAGCGCACCTCGAGCGGCGAAATCTACGACATGCATGCCATGACCGCCGCCCACAAGACCCTTCCGCTCGGAACGCTGGTGCGGGTCCGCCATCTGCAGAACCAGCGCTCCGTCGAACTGCGCATCAACGACCGCGGGCCGTTTGTGGGCCATCGCGTGATTGATCTGTCCTACGAGGCCGCACGGCAGCTGGGCGTCATCGGACCGGGAACCGCGGCGGTGGAGGTCGTGGCGATCGGTGTGGCGGCCGGCAGCCCGGTCGACCTTTATTCCGGCAATTTCACGTTCCAGGTCGGCGCCTTCGCCAGCCGGGAAAGCGCCGAAAGACTGAGAGCCGAGTTGAACCCCCGCTTCGGCAACGCCCACATCGTCGAATTCGATCGCGGGGACCGGCTGTTCTACCGGGTGCGCGTCGGCAGGACCGCCTCCCTGCAGGAGGCGGTCGCCTACGAGGCGCACCTTACCCGCAACGGCTATCCGGATGCCTTTGCGGTGGCTGAATAGGGGCGGTGCAGCGTGCGTGGCGCTTGGGAAAGACGAATTCCTGAAAGGGCGACCGATTCGATGGCCCGGTGAAAAGACCCGGGTCAAGCTGCACGAATCCCGTGATGCGAGGCCACCCTATCGGACGCCGCAGCGGCAGTCCGCACGATGGCGGCAAAGCGGCAACGCTGCGGTCGGCTTTTTTGCGACGCCATCAGGTTTCGGAATCGGGGGCGGTCGGCAGAGGGATCTTCAGGAACTGGACGCCTTCCTGCGTGAGGAGCTTTTCTTCTTCCTGGGTGCTGACGCCACGGATGTTGCGGGGCTCGGCAGCGCCGTAGTGGATCTTCAGCGCCTCGCTGGCAAACTGGCATCCGACGTTGTCGAAGTGCTTGTCGAAGAACTCGATCATCTGCCGCCCCAGCTGGGCCATCGCCTGATCTTGCTTTGCGCTCGTCTCCTTCGGTCTTAACCCGGAGGAGGTCTTGATCGCGAATCGGGAAGGAAGCCGGGAGACGGCCGTGTCGTTGCAGATCGGGCAGGCGATCAGTCCTTTTTTCTTCTGAGCGTTGAACGCCGCGCTGTCCTCGAACCAGCCTTCGAAGACGTGTCCATTTCCGCATTGCAGGTCATATGCCATCATGACGACGACCAGGGGTAATGCCACGGGGGCGCGGAACGGCCCCTCGCAGGGGCTCTCCAGCCGCTTCGCCCCCGGGCTGGATTTGTGCAGGAATATAGTATACCTTGAACATAACGTATGCGCTCGGTTTCGTCAATTGAATGTCGGGCTTATGGGAAGGAGCGGGCAGGGCCATGAACCCCCTTTGGCAATGGATCTCCATCGTGATCATCGGGATGTCGGGGTTCAGCCCCTCGGTGCGGGCGGAAACGGCCTATGTCGTTGACAGCATCAAAGTCGCCCTGCGTTCCGCTCCCGGCAGCGACCACAAATCGGTCGCCACGACGGAAAGCGGCCAGCCGGTGGAGGTTCTGAAACCCGGTGAAGAATGGTCCCTGGTTCGTTTGGGAAACGGAGCCGAGGGCTACTTGTTGACCCGCCTGCTGACGACCAATCCGCCCCTCCGGCAGCGATTGGACCAGTTGCAGGAGAAAAACAAAACCCTGAGCGCGCAGGCGGCCGTGCTCATGGAGGAAAACACGCGATTAAAAGCGGAAATCGAAAGGCTTGCCGACGTGGTTTCAGCCGGGGAGAAGGAGGTCGCGGAGCTGCAAGGCGAGTTCGACGCCTTCCGCACGGAGGCCGCCGATGTGACGGCATTGAAATCCAGAGCCGATGCCCTGGCCGCCGAGTTGGATCAAAAGAAATCGGAACTGGCGCGATGGGAGTCCGGCCCGCTGGCGATCCTGGAAAATGAAAACATCCACTGGTTTCTGGCGGGGGCGGTCGTGCTCCTGGCCGGGTTTATTACCGGATACGCCGCGAAACGCCAGCGCCGATGGTCTTCGCTGAATTGACCCGGCCGCGGCGGACATGCCGATTTGACGCGACCCCTCCGAACGCAATGCCACTCCGCAACAGGTAAGGCATGTTAATGCACCCCTTGCTTCTGCTTTTCGGGATGCTGGCGCTATCCGTCTTCTTTTCCGTCTCGGAAACCGCGCTGGCGGTCATCAGCCGGTCCAAGGCCACCCCGGCCAACAAGGCCGGAGAAAGGGTCACCGGTCTTTTCGAACGCATGCAGTCAGACCCGAATCGCATTTTCACCACGATCCGGATCGGCACTCACCTTTCGAACGTCGCCGCCTGCTGCCTGGCCACGCTCATCGCGCTGCAGACCGCCGGCGGCCACGCCTTGGCTATCGCCACGGGAGTCATGACCCTGGTGATCCTCGTGTTCGGCGAAATCCTGCCCAAGTCATTCGCCGTGCGCCACCATCTGCTGATCGCCCGCCTGGCGATCCGACCGATCACCTGGCTTTCCCGGCTGCTGTCGCCGCTGGTGCGTTTTCTGAATTTCATCCCGCGCATGACCGAGCGGATCCAGGGCACGCTGCGCGTCACCGAAGCCGAGCTGCTCACGATGGTGGAGGCGGTCGAAGAGGACGGCCAGATCAAGGAGCAGGAAAAAGAGCTGATCCACAACATTTTTGAATTCGACGATACCAGCGCATCGGAGATCATGACCCCCCGGGCGGACATGTTCGTCGTGGATATCAACACCCCACCCGACCTGACCGAGATTTTCAAGTCCGGTTTCACCCGAATCCCGGTCATCGACGGGGACATGGATCATATCATCGGCATTCTCAACATCAAGGACCTGCTGCTGCCGTCGCCCGGCGACCCGGGGGCGCTCGATTTGCGCCGGATCATGCGCGAGCCCTACTTTGTTCCGGAGCACAAAAAACTGGACAAGCTGCTGCAAGGCTTCAAGCGGCGCAAGCAGCACATGGCGATTGTGGTCGACGAGCACGGGGGCGTTTCGGGGCTCATCACCCTGGAGGATGCCCTGGAGGAGATCGTGGGGGAGATCATCGACGAGACCGACATCATCGAGTCGACCATCATCGCGGTCGGCCCCGGCGAATGGCGTGTGATGGGCAAAACCGAGATCGGCGAGGTAAACGACACGCTGCAGATGAATATCCCCGACACCGGTGAGTACGATACCTTCTCGGGGTATGTCATGAGTCAGACAGGCCGGATCCCTCGAGAGAAAGAGGAAATTCCTCTGGGAGAATTCACGGCCGTGGTGGTGAGCCGCGAGGGCAACCGCATCCTCGAATACAAGATCCGCAGGCGCTCGCCCGCATCGACCCCCAACGAATAGCGCTGTCGGCGCCGTCGCCGTCGTTCCCATGCCGGGTGTCGCGGGTCGGACCGTTACGGCAGCCCGCCTCCGGTGAGGGTCTCCCGAGCGGGCGCCTTATTGGACCGCGTCCTTCAACCCCTTGCCCGCCACGAACTTGGGCGATTTGGAGGCACCGATCTTGATCTCCTCCCCGGTCTGGGGGTTGCGTCCTTTGCGGGCCTTGCGCTTGACCACCTTGAAGGTCCCGAAACCCACGAGGGTCACCACGTCTCCTTTTTTCAGCGCCTGGGTGATGGAGTCCAAAACACAGTCCACGGCGCTCTGAGCCTCTTTCTTGGTGCTGACCACCTGAGCCACTTCGTTGATGATATCCGCCTTGTTCATCCGCGTCTCCTTCTCTTGATGATTCGAACGGCTGGGCAAGACGCCCGGGCGGGCATGCGGGCCCCGCCGGCAGGCGCTCTCCCGAGCGGGTTCAGATGCTGTCCCGGCAGCTCTGGCAGTATTTTCGCGGCGTGCCCCTGCCGATCCAATGGAAGTTCATGATGTGCTTTTTGCCGCACTTCGGGCAAAGGCACTCCACTTTCGATTTATCATGGTCGACCACGATATCCGGATCGTCGCCAACGCTTTCCTTGGATGTCTTCCGGGTCGGCTTCAGGGTTTCTTTTCGCTTGGGAGATCCCATATCCAAACACTCCGTCAATGATCGCGCCCGACTTGCGGCCAGGATGCGAAGGCGGCGCCGCACGTCATCCGGCCCATGGCCGCGGCGGATTCGATCATGTGCCTGTCAATTTTTCGCGGGCTTCCATTTGGGTCTTGCAGCGGATGCAGTGGCGCGTCACCGGCCGGGCTTTGAGCCGCTCGATCGCGATGTCCTCGCCGCACGATTCGCAGATTCCGTAAACCCCGTCTTCAATGTCCTGCAAGCATTTGCGGATTTTCTTGATCAGCATGTTTTCGCGGTCGCGGATACGCAACGTAAAGTTGCGCTCGGAATCAAACACGGCTCGGTCCAGCGGATCCGGGAGGTTCTCATCGCTCTCCCGCAGCCCGTTCATGGTCGAGTCCGCGTGGGCGAGGAGATCCTCGAGCCAACGGCTGAGCAGTTCATTGAAGTACTTTAGGTCCTTTTCTTTCATCCGGCGCATCCATGGGCAAAGGTCATAACGCAGCGTTACCAAAAACAGTCAAAGCCGTCAACCGATTCGCATCGGGGCCTTTCTTTATTTCCGATCATATCCAATTTTTCAAGAGTTTTCTGAGCGGGTTCGCGGATGGAGCCGGCGAGCGCCTGACTCCATGCGGTCAGCCGTCGCGGGCCCCGTTTGACATGCGCGGCGGAGTTGCCTACAATCGTTTCATACGGATTGATCGTCCACCCTTTCACCCGCTGGCGAAACGGGGCCGACATGGAGTCGAATCCTGAAAAGCGAAGCGAAGACCGCCAGGCGTGCGATGTCAGCATCGAGTGGGCTTATTTCAACCGGGGAGAATCCTTCAGCGCCCGGCTATTGAACTTCAGCAAAGGCGGTGGCTTTTTCGTCTCCGGCCAACCGCTCATACCGGGCGCCACCATTCTGATGCGGCTCCGAAAGCTCGAGTCCGGAGGTTCCGACCCGTTCGAGTGCAGCACCATGCGGACGACCGCCCTGAGCGAGGTCAAATGGTGCCGGGAGCTCAGCGGCGTCCCGGCAGCCAGGTACGGGATCGGCGTCCGCTACCATTTTCCGGTTTAGCCAGTTCGGTTTCGTCTCCGCGCGGTCTCCGCACCGAAACCCTCCTTTCGGCTCGCCGTCTGCGCATGGATCGGCCACCACCAGCCGCGGCCGCCCATACGCTGTATCGCCGCAGGCTTCCGGCGGCAGGGAAGAACAGAAAGATGAGTAGGCCACATCCTCTGACCAAGGTCGCCTGGAACCTTTTTCTGATCACAGCGGGCAGCCTGCTGTGCGCCGCGGCCATCAACGGCATCCTCATCCCCAACCAATTTCTGGCCGGCGGGATCAGCGGCTTGAGCCTTTTTCTCTATTATATTTTCCCATCCGTGCCGGTCGGGGTGAGCAACTTTCTGCTGAACATCCCTCTTTTCGTGGTGGGATGGGTGTTCGTGGGACGGCGCTTTTTTTTCTACAGCCTGGCGGGGATGGCGATTTTTTCGGCGGCGCTGCTGGTCCATTTTCCGGCGTTCCCCATCCGCGACCCGTTGCTCAACGCCCTGACGGCCGGAATCATCTCGGGCATCGGCAGCGGCGTGATCCTAAAATCCCTCGGTTCCGGCGGCGGACTGGACATTCTCTCGGTCATACTGCTCAAGCGCTTCTCCATCCGGATCGGCACGACGGTCATGGCGTTCAACTTCACGCTGATGGTGGCCTCGCTTTTCCGCTTCCACCTGGACATCGTGCTGTACACGCTCATCTACCTTTTCGTCACCACCCAGCTCATCAATCTGGTGGTGACCGGCCTCAACCAGCGCAAGGCCGTCATGGTGGTCTCGCCCCAGTGGCAGGACATCGCGCGGGAGATCATGGAGACGATGCAGCGCGGGGTGACGATCGTCAACGGAGAGGGTGGTTACACCGGGCACCCGTTGCGCATCATCTACTCGGTCATCACCTTCCAGGAATTGTCGCGCTTCAAGGAAATGGTTCGTCAGCACGATCCCCAGGCGTTCGTGGTGATCACCGAGACGCTGGAGGTGATGGGCAAGGGGATCGGAAATCAGCCGCACTGGTGAAAAAAGCGGTTCCGACCGGCTGCGGCGAGGCGACAGCGCCAGATTCTGCGGCCGTCGAGCTCCGAGCCTCTGGCGCGGGGTGAACCGCATTATTTTACAAGCGCTTCGAATACATTACTTTGGCGTCGCCGGGAGCGTAGAAGTCCTCCAGCGCCGCCTCCCGTTGGAACCCCACCCGTTCATAGAAGGCTCGGGTGCTCGCATACTGCGGTCGTCCGGAGGTTTCGGCATACAGGCGGGTTCCGCCTTCCAAGCGAACGAGTCGTTCGGTTTCCTCCAAGAGGGTTCTGCCCAGGCCTTGCGCCTGGAACTCCGGAGAGACCACGATCCAGTACAGGTCGTAGCTCGACGCCGTCAGGGGGACGGGCCCGTAGCAGGTGTATCCGGCCAGTCGGCCGTCCAACTCCGCAAATACGAAGTGGTAGCCGCTTTCCGGCCCCCGCGAGAGCCTTTCGGTGACCAGCTCCTCGGCAACCGCCGTTTCCGCTGCAGAGAAATAGCCGGTCGCCTCCGCCAGCCCTCTGACGGCCGCCGGATCTTCGGGGCCCGCGGTGAAGCGCATGCGTGGCCGCCGTGCGCTCCGGGGGGCGGGCGGAGGCGCGCCGGGGGTCGAGGAGCTTGTGCCCCGCACGGTCTGCGGCGGTCGCATTCGATGCGTGTCGGCCAGGATGCGCGCGATCGCCTCGGCATAGCCGATCCCCGTTGCCTTCAGCGCGGCGGCGAAGCCCGCATCGGGTGAAAGGCAGGGGTTGGCGTTGACTTCCAGGATCCAGGGGCGACGCTCGGCGTCCACGCGAAAGTCCACGCGCGCATAGCCGTTCAGCCCGAATCCCTGCCAGCAGCGCAGCGCCAGGTTCCGCAGCCGGTCCAGCAAGTCGCCGTCCGCGGCGGGAAAATCGAATCGGCGCGGCGTGTGATGGTACTCATACGAATCGACATCCCACTTGGCCCGGTAGCCCACGATGCGCAGGGCCTCCTGCGGATAGCCCTCGAAGAGGATTTCGGCCGGCCTCAGCACCTCGGGGCCGGCGGGGCCTGCCAGCAGCGCCAAATTGAATTCACGGCCGTCCACGAAACGCTCGGCAAAGCAGGCGCCGCCGAAGGAGGACGCGCGGCGGCGCAGCACCTCCGGCAACTGGTCGGCGCGATCGCAAAGAATGACCGCGCGATCGTCCAGGCCGATGGAGGCATGCTCCCAAAGGGATTTGACGATCCAGCCGCCCGACCCGCCGAGGGCGGATCCGACACCGGTCGAGACGCCGGGAAGGTCCGGGGGGAAGGGGCCGACCCAGTCCGGCGTCGGCAGGCCCAATAGGCGCAGGCGGTCTTTCGCCAGGAGTTTGTGGGAGGTGAGCTGGATCGCTTCGGCACAGGCGCCGGTGTACGCCAGGCCCATCGCATCCAGGAGCGACGGCGTCAGGTGGATCAGTCGGCCGGTGCCTTCCAGCGATTCGACCAGGTTGAAGACGAGGTCCGGGCTGAGCGCTCCCAGCCGCTGTCTGAACCCGGCCAAGTCGAGGGTGCCGGGCAGGCGCTGCGCCTGGTGGCCCAGGGTGGCCAGCGCGGCGCCGACCGCTTCCACCTGGACGAGGACGTCGCGCTCGTCGGGGGAGCTGACGGCGTCGACCTCATTGTGGGCGATGGCGATGCGCATGATCGGAAGGGGCGGGCGGGACCGGCAGGCGTTGGGCGGCCGACGCGATGATCCGGGCCACCAGCCGGTCGAAGCTCACCCCGACCAGAGAGGCGATGATCGGAAGATCGGAGTGCTCGGGGTGCAGGCCGGCCAGTGGGTTGACTTCCATGAACTGCGGCCGGCCCTTGGCGTCGCAGCGCAGGTCGAGCCGGCCGGCGTCGCGGCAGCCGAGCGTGCGCCAGGCGCGCAAGGCGATGTCCTCCACGGCGGCGGTCAGGGGGTCCTCCTCGGGCCGCATGCGCCGGTAGCGCACGAGTTGCTCGAAATTCTCCTTGTTGTGATAGGAATACACCCCGGGCTCGGCGCTGGGCAGCAGCAGTACTTCCATGGTGCCCAGGACCTGGGCGCTGTCCCCGGTGCCGGTGACGCCGACGGTGAACTCGCGGCCGGGCAGAAACCGTTCAACCAGCACCGGCTGGCGATACGCCTGCAGCAGCCGGGCGCAGGCCTCCGGCAGGTCCGCGCGGCGGCGGACAATCGACTGCGCGGAAACCCCCTTGCCGGTGCCCTCGGCCACGGGCTTGATGAAATAAGGCGGGGCAAACCCGACGCCTGAAGCCTCCTCCGGCGAGGCGACGGTCACGAAGGCGCACGTCGGTATGCCGGCATCGCGGATGACCCGCTTGGTCAGGCCCTTGTGCAGGGTCAGGCTCATGACCAGCGGGTCCGAGAACGTGTAGGGGATGCCGTAGGCGTCCAACAGTGCCGGCACCTGGGCCTCGCGGCCGATGCCGGTCAGTCCCTCGGCAATATTGAAGACCAGGTCCCAGCGATGCCCCGCGGCCAGGCGTTCGACCAGGCGGCGCACATGGCCGATGCGATCGGTGGTGTGGCCCAGCCGACGTAATGCGGACTCGATGCCGTCGATGGTCTCTTCGCGGTCGAACTCGGCGGTTTCCTCCTCCGAGTATCCCAGGGCGAGATACTCGGAGCGCAGGTCGTAGGTGAGCCCGATCCGAATGGGGCGATGATCCACTTATCCCCTTCCGACATCCGGGTAGCGATAGGTCCGATCGCAGTAGTTGCGCAGCAGCAGGTCGCCGCCTTCGCGGCCTTCGATGGAGTCGGGCATGATCGGGATCTTGCCGCCGCCGCCGGGGGCGTCGATCACATACGTCGGAACGGCATAGCCGCTGGTAAAGCCTCGCAGGCCGCGGATGATCTCGAGGCCTTTTTCGACCGAGGTGCGGAAATGGCTGGAGCCGGTGATCGGGTCGCACTGATAAAGGTAGTACGGACGTACGCGCATGCGCAGCAGATGATGGCAGAGCGCGGTCATGGTCTCCACGGAGTCGTTGATGCCTTTCAGTAGCACCGTCTGGGAGCCCAGGGGGACCCCGGCGTTGGCGAGGCGCTCGCAGGCGCGATAGGCTTCGGGCGTGCACTCGGCCGGGTGCGTGAAGTGCAGACTCATCCAGAGCGGATGGTGGCGGCGCAACACCCGCACGAGGTTCGGGGTGATGCGCTGGGGCAGCACGGCCGGTATCTTGGTGCCGATGCGGATGATCTCCACGTGCGGGATTTCGCGCAGCCGCGACAGCAGCCAGTTCAGGCGCTCGTCGTTCAGGGTCAGCGGGTCGCCGCCGGAGATCAGGACATCGCGCACGGAAGCGGTCGAACGAATGTACTCGATGGCCCGCTCCAACCGGGAGCGGCTGGGGTAGATGGCGCCGTGTCCGACCACGCGCGAGCGCGTGCAATAGCGGCAGTAGGTGGAACAAAAGTCCAGCACCAGCAGCAGCACGCGGTCGGGGTAGCGGTGGACCAGCCCGGGCACGGGGCTCTGACCGTCTTCGCCGAGCGGGTCATCGGCCTCGCCGGGTGTTTGAGTGAACTCGGCCACCGTGGGGACCACCGTGCGGCGCAGGGCGTCGCCAGGGTCGTCCTTGGAAAGCAGGCTCATGAAATAGGGCGTGATGCCGACCGGCAGCCTGGATTGGATGTTTTCGATGGCGGCGCGCTCCGGCTCGGAGAGCACGAGCATGCGTTCGAGCTGATCGAGGGTGCGGATACGATGCCGGATCTGCCATTGCCAATCCGTCCATTCCTTGTCGGTCGTGGAAGGGAAGAAGGCCCGGCGGAAAGCGGACGCTCGCGGGCTGGAGCCGGGGCGTGCTTTGAATGTTGGAAAAACAGAGACTTTGCCGCGCAGCCGCGGCGTTACCTCCGGCAGTGGGACGACATTTGCCAGGCCTCCGGATATACCGGGAGGCTCTTCATCGTTTTCACCTGCTACCTCGCCGGCGGGTCCTGAGGCAGCGCGGCTGTCAGAATCGTGAATTCTGGCCACATCCTGTTTCATGGGAATCGAGGCTCTCCTTTCGTAGGGGTATGCAATGGGCCCACATGAATCAAACTCTCAAAACAAGATACTTGCCGTAATGATAATTTGAGGGTATAGTGCCGTCGAAGATTATCTGTGGGTCGCCTCCCTCTGGTTGCCGGTTGGAATCGCTGCAAATTCCCACGAAGATAGGCCAATTTAGCCCTCTTCATATTGTGTTCGGGAGTTGACGCTAATACAAAATATCGTTGTTGTCAACAGAATAAAATCAATTCATCGCCGAATGTTTTTCCAATTCTCTTGGACTATTATACTGTTTATTGAACAATAATCAAACACCTTTTTGCCGCCGGGATGATGCAATTATGCCACACCGGCTGCCGGAGCTTTGTGTATATATTTTGATACACTTCAATGAGTGCCCAGATCCGTATGAATGTCGTCTTGGTACTATCGGACCACATCCAGCCTTTGATTAGTGAAATCTATTATCCAGGTGATAAAGGAGGAAAGAAAGATGGCCAAAAAAGTGAAGCAAGATACGCCCAAACGCCGCCGTATCGAGTTTACCATCGAAATTCCGGAAGCCCGGCAGGTGATTTTGATGGGCGATTTCAACAGTTGGGAACCGAAGGCGCATCCCATGCGCAAAGACCAGAACGGGGTGTGGCGCAAGACCGTCATGATCTACCCCGGCCGGTACGAATACCGTTTCTGGGTCGACGGGGAATGGCACAACGACCCTCACAATCAGGAGCGCTGTCCCAACTGCTTCGGAAGCGAGAACAACGTAATCGAGGTCACGGCCTGAGAAACCGCCGGTTCGCCGCGGCCGCCCGCGAGCGCCCCGCTGACGTCGGCACCCCCAAGCGTCAGGGCCGGGCGGGTGGAGGGGTCATTTCTCGAGCGCCAGCTTGAGAACCTCCAGCATGCGGTCCACGAATTGAAATTCGAGCTCCTTCTGCACTTTCTTCGGAATGTCGTCGACGTCCTTCTTGTTTTCCTTGGGCAGGATGACGGTCTTGATACCGGCGCGGTGGGCGGCCAGCACCTTCTCCTTGATGCCGCCCACCGGCAGCACCTGACCGCGGAGGGTTATTTCACCGGTCATGGCGAGGTCTTTGACCGCGCGACGCTTGGTGAGGTATGAAACCAGGGCGGTGAAAATGGTGATTCCGGCCGAGGGGCCGTCCTTGGGGATGGCGCCGGCCGGGATGTGAATGTGGATGTCCTGGCTTTCGAAAATGTCATCGGTCAAGCCCAGTTTGGCGGCGTGGGTGCGGATGAAGCTCAGAGCCGCCTGCGCGGACTCCTTCATGACATCGCCCAGCTGGCCGGTCATGATCAGCCGATCCTTGCCCTTCATGGCGGTGGCTTCCACGAAGAGGATGTCCCCGCCGAACTGGGTCCAGGCCAGCCCGGTAACCACCCCCGGCGTGGAGGTGCGCGCCCTGGTTTCCCCACTGAAGCGCACCGGTCCGAGATACTTGATGACCTGCTGGGTCTTGATCAGCTCGGTGGCGATCGCGCCCTCGGCGATCCTGCTGGCCACCCCGCGGCAGATGGATCCGATCTCCCGCTCCAGGTTGCGCAGTCCGGCCTCGCGCGTGTAGCCCCCGATGATCTTCCGCAGGGCTCCGCGGGTGAAGGTGATCTGCTCGGCGGAGAGCCCGTTGGCCGAGCGCTGGCGGGGGATCAGGTGCCGCTCGGCGATGTGGATCTTCTCGTCCTCGGTATAGCCCAGCAGCTGCAGCACTTCCATGCGGTCGCGCAGGGCCGGCGGGA